>Ga0265297_10003179_pt1 | contig 30496 bp, 15 predicted proteins | sample Munlanlwell13791_FD_192502 | JGI IMG/M metagenome (GOLD analysis project Ga0265297, IMG submission 192502) | Leachate microbial communities from a municipal landfill in Southern Ontario, Canada - Leachate well 137-91 | ecosystem: Engineered > Solid waste > Landfill > Unclassified | place...
TCGATTAACGTAAATGCTTTTTTCATCATATCCTCCATAACTTTATAGCCCCATCTCCGAAACAGTTTCGCAGCTAAAGGGGAAATGGGGCCTTTATTTTACAAAAATGAAACCCCTAAAATTGTAGCATCCATTTTTAATGTACTGCTGGACTCATCCTTAACGGCTAAAGCAATTTTTTCGACATGCAGTAAAATATTAGCCCCTTCTATCCCCGAAATAAAATCTAAAATATTTTTAAATTCCCCCTCGGAGCGCAGGTTAATCCGGTATAGGCCGACCCCACCCTTAGCTTTGCTCGAACCGGCAAAATTCATATCCAATATCTGCAACTTTGATTTTCTCGCTTCTGCTTCGATTTTACTCATAATTATGGCAGACTTTTCCTCATCCGTGCCCTTTAAGCTGGAATAGCCTTCGATCTGTTTCTGGGCTTTCAGGATTTCCTCCCGGTTATATTCCAAAGCCAGGTATTTACGGATGGCCATTTTGGACTGTTCAGTCTCATCGCCATATACAGAAATCTTGTCGTAAATCGGACCGAGAATAAAATTCTTGATGAAAAATATGGCAAGTAAAATCCCTATTGCACTGGCTAGTATTCTTTCGCTTGTATTTAATTTTCTCATTTTACGACAATTTCGAAATCGACAACGTCTTTATCTTTTAATTTCCGTCTGCGGGTATAACGGTTCTGCGCGCCTTTAAAATATTCCGAGCTGCTCAAGGTATTAGTAAAGGATAAGATATCAGGAATCTGCTCCGCATAGCCTCTGAAAGAAAAATTTTTCTGCCATTCCCAATTGTAGTTAGTAATAGTAATGCTATCCGGCGTGATCCGGTTTAATTCATATAATAAAGTCAGGACTGAAGACTTGGGATCGATATATTGCTTAGCAATCTTTAACTTATTAGTAATATCATCCAGTTCTTTTGCGTCTTTGCTTAAAATAACTGCTTTAGATTTGAGGCGGGCGGAATAAAACTGCTGCTGAATAAGCTTGACTAATGCAATTGCCCCTAAAGAGATAAGTATATAGAAAAGGGCGACCCCCAGAATCATCAGCTGCTGGACCTTGGATTTCATTTCTTTCTTGATCTGAAGTTCGGGGACAACGAATTTTATGTCATCTTTGGCTACCTGGAGGCCAAAACCCAATACCGCCGACATTGAAACATCTTTTATGCCGCCCGAAACAAGATTATCATATTCTTTGCTGGTCAAATATTGAGCCTTTAAATTAAAATCTTTGGCCAGGACGCCTTCAACAAGAATAAGGTATTGATTGCTGGCACCGGTCAAAAACAGCTTCTCGCATTTGGCATTGGGTATTTCATTGGATAACGCAGAAAGCGCCTGTTTTAATTCGATGGTAAACCTTTCTTTTTCCTGGTCGGTTTTCAATTGGGCAGCACCCTGGGCGATCACCACGCTTGAGCCTAATTTTCTATTGTGAACTAATGCCAGATCGCTGTAATTTGTATCAATATCAAGGATCATATATGAATTTTGCAGCGCGGATTTATCCCGGCAGGCATCCTCGACATAATGCAGCAGCCCCTGGGAACTCATCAGCATTGATTCAGGCAGGATGTTGACCGAAATAAAAGCGCTGACTATATTTTTAAAAATGTTTTTCAGGGCAACTGCCAGGATTATGTGACTTGAACTTATCCCATCAAATCCTAAGTTCTGATAGGCCCAGCAAACTTCTTCTTTGTGGTAAGGTATCTGGCGCATTAGGTAAAGACCGAGCATTTGCTCAATCTCTTTCGGATCCTGGGAAGGCAGGTCTACTCGGCGGACGGTTATTTTATTGCGGTTAAGCACTACATATAAGTCGATATCCTTGCTGCATTTATTTTGTTTTAATATTTTGCCTAAATATTCGGAGATAATGTCGGCATCCGTGCCGGGAAGCGACTGGACAGCCAGTTTTTTCCCGACGCTGACTTTAAGCAAAAAATCAGAAAGCTCTATAACTACTTTTGTCTTCATATTATTATCCTATTATTAACCTTGGGCGACCAGGCTATTCATGTCGAATATCGGAAGCAGCATAGCTATGACCATGAAGCCGATGACCAGCCCTAAAGACAGAATTATCGCCGGTTCGATGAGGGAGCTTACTGTTTTTAAGTCAGATTCGATTTCTTTCTCGTAAGATTCGGATATATCGCTTAAGACGCTGTCTAACCTCCCTCCTTCTTCTCCTACGCGGACCATCGAGATAAAAAAATCGGGGAAAATTTTAAATTTTGATAAAGAATCGGAAAAAGGCATCCCTTCGCTGATATCTTTGCGCACCAGTTCAAGTTGAGCGACATGGATAGGGTTACCCATAATCGGGCCCGCGTCGGAAAGAGCGCTTAGAAGGTTTACGCCGCTCTTTAAAAGAATCGACAGGCTTCTGGAAAAATTGGCCACTGACTGTTTATAAATAATATTTTTAGCTATCGGAATATAGTATTTTAATCGGCCGAGAAAAGTTTCCCCGCCGATTTTACGTTTAAGGAATAAAATAAGAACGACTAAAAAAACGATTACATATAACCAATTGGCTTTAAGGAAATTCGAAATATTAAGCAGTATCAGAGTCGGTAAAGGAAGCTGGGCCTGGAAATCATCAAACATCCCTGCCAGGCGCGGTAAGACAAATGTCAGCATTACAAATATTGTGCCGATTCCGACAATAGTCATAAAAATAGGATAGGCTAAAGCCTGTTTTACCTTATTCTTTAAGTCATCAAACCGGCGAAGGTAATCCAAAAGCTGGGAAAGGGAATCTTTAAGCTTACCGGTAGTCTCTCCGGTATGGATTATATTGATATAAAGGGGAGGAAAATATTGTTTATAACGGCTAAGACAGCCGGAAAAAGAAAGCCCGTCTTTAATATTTTTTATAATATCTCCTATCAATAATCTTTCCGTCCGGTTTTTGCAGTCTTTTTCCAGAAGCCTCAATGCGCTTAATAACTCAACCCGCGAATTAATCAGGTTATAAAGCTTCTGGGTAAATAAAATGAGCTGTTTGGTCCCCCATTTGCCTGTCGGCAGACTAATTGCATCCTGGCCCTGGTTATTAGAAACAGCTTGGGCATGCTGGCTTTTTACCGGCTCGATTGAAATCGGGACCAGGCCTTTTCTTTGCAAATCTTCTAAAACAGACTCGATGTTGCCCATTTCGATCTTGCCTTCAACCACTTCATTAAGATTTTTTTTGGCTTTATATTTGAATTCCATTTTTTTTAAACTTATTCTAACTCAACCACGCGCATAATTTCTTCTTTAGTAGTCAAACCCTGTTCTACCAAAAGCATGCCGCTATCCATAAGCGTACGCATGCCTTTTTTTAAAGCCAAGGTTTTTATTTCCCCTGCGCTTTTGTGCTCGGTGATCATATTACGGATATCATCATCAATAAGCATGATTTCATATATCGGCCTTCTGCCTTTAAAACCGGTTTCGGAACAAGACTCGCATCCTTTTCCTTTGCATACAGAACATAAAAGCCTGACTAACCTTTGGGCAATGATTACTTCTATCGAAGAGGCCAATAGATACGGTTCAATTCCCATATCCATAAGCCGGGCAATACCGCTGGCTGAATCATTAGTATGTAGGGTTGAAAAAACTAAATGGCCGGTAAGCGATGAGCGGATAGCCAGATCGGCGGTTTCAGAATCACGGATTTCACCGACCATCATGATATCCGGATCATGCCTTAAAACGCTTCTTAAGGCGCTGGCAAAAGTAAGGCCCACTTTTGGATTTACATGGATTTGGGTTATTCCTTCGATGGCATATTCGACCGGATCTTCAATACTGATTATCTTGACTTCTTTGCGGTTTAAGCGGCTAAGACAGGTATAAAGAGTAGTGGTTTTTCCGCTTCCGGTAGGGCCGGTAATTAAAATAATCCCGTGCGGCTTTTGAATAAGATGTTCGATTGTTTTTAGGTCTTCCGGGCTAAAGCCTATTTTATCCAGATCCAATAACACCTGTGAGGGCAGAATACGAATAACTACATTCTCGCCGAAATATCCCTGAAGTATGGACACCCTTAAGTCTACTTCCTGCCCGTCAAGCAGCCGTACCTTTGCCCGGCCGTCCTGAGGGATACGGTGTTCAACTACATCCAAATGGCACATAATTTTAATCCTGGATACTATTGCCGGTTCAATATAAAAAGCGTCCTGCGGCATTTTCATTTCTCGCAAGACCCCGTCAATACGATAACGTAAAACTACCTTGTTTACATATATCTCAATATGGATGTCGGTTGCCCGCATCTTGATTGCTTCGCTGATAATCTGATTAACCAGCTTGATTACCGATACCTCATCGACATTCTTCTCTATGTCTTCGACGCTTTCATCTTTGGCTAGTTTCGTCCCCCGCCTGATCTTGTCTTCCATAATACTGTCCACCGTGCCGGCAACCGCACCGTAATATTTATGAATTGCCTGTTCCACTTCGTGGCGGGAAGTCAACACTCGGTTAATCCTAAAACCCAGGTTCATTTTAATATTTTCCGCCATCCAGACATCCATTGGATTGTAAATGGCAACCGTCAACAACTGGCCTTCGATGCTAATCGGCATAAAACCATAGTGTTGCACAAATTTCGCCGGCACTGCTTTTACGGCTTCGGCTGTTATGTGCGCGTCTTTTAAGCGTTCGAAATAGGGCAGATTAAATTGTTCGGAAAGCGCCTTAAACAACTCTTCTTCTTTTAATAAACCTTTATTAACTAAAACGGTCCCCAACATGTCTTCCTGAATGTCCGGTTCCTTAAACGCCTGATTCAGCTGATCCTGAGAGACATAGCCCTTTTTTACCAGTATCTCACCTAATAATTTATTTGACATAATCCGCTCCGATTTTAAAAATTAACCCTCTATTTTTCCGATGGAATAAAACTTTGATTCGTCGATCTTGTCCATCTCTCCGCTGATAATCCGCTCGCATCCTGAGATGGTATCCTCCAGGGACACGAATGCCCCGGGCTTACCGGTGTAAACTTCAGCCGTAAAAAACGGTTGAGAAAGAAAATTCTGTAATTTTTTTGCCCGGTCAAAAATAATTTTTTCTTCCGGAGCCAATTCTTCTTTTCCAATAATCGAAACTATCCGTTCCAGTTCATCATAGCGGCGAAAATGCCGCAGGACTTCATGGGCGACATCAAAATGCCTTCTTCCGACTATCGAAGGGGTAAGAGAGTTAGCCGATGATTGCAGGGGGTCGATTGCAGGATAAAGCCCCCGTTGGACTAGCGAACGCGAAAGGACGATTAAACTATCCATGTGCGCAAAAATTGCAACTACGGCGGGATCGGTCATATCGTCTGCTGGGACAAAAACTGCTTCAATAGAAGTTATACTTGCGCTTTTTTCTGAACGGATTTTTTCATGCAGCTGGCTTATTTCGCTGGTAAGTGTAGATTGGTATCCGCCTTCGGAAGGAATCCTTCCTAAAAGAGTAGAGATCTCGCTTCCTGCCTGGACAAAACGGAAAACATTGTCCATGAAAAAAAGCACGTCTTTTCTTTGAGCTAAAACCAGTTCCGCCAAAGAAACTGCTGTTAACGCTGCTTCAAAACGCATACCCGGCGATTCGTTCATCTGGCCAAAAACAAGTATGGATCGCTTAAGAAGGTCGGCCCTTAAAAATTCATGGTAAAGCTCATTACCTTCGCGGATACGTTCTCCAACGCCTCCAAAAACGCAGGTACCGCTCTGATAGGTAATAATATTATGGATAATTTCCAGAATGAGGATTGTTTTACCGCAGGCAGCCCCTCCGAGCAAGCCGCTTTTAGAACCCTTAACCAGGGGAAAAAGCAGGTCGATCATTTTTATCCCGGTATAAATCACCTGCGATTTACTGGCAGAATCAAGATCAACCTCTGTTTTTGCAGCTGCCGCCATATTTTTTAAGGCAACAGTTTCATTTAGGTCAAATTCTCCCTTATGGTCTATCGGGTTTACGGTCGCATTTAAAACTCTTCCATATAACAGGTTTAAATCTTTAGGCACTACAATACCTCTATCGCGAATAATAACCGGCATATTCCGGCCTACCCCGTATGTAAAACCGAGCGCGACTGTTCGACAGATATTGTCGGCGCGATGCTCAACAATTTGCAAACCGATATCTTCTCCCATAGAAGTACGCACGCCAAGCATGCTCCCTACGGAAGGCATGCTTGCTTCGGGCGGAAATTGGGCATCCACAATCGAGCCGTAAACTGCTACTATTCTACCCTTCAAACCAGAATCCATAAATTATCTTTCTCTTCCTATTAACCGGGCAGCCGATAACTCCCGGATTGACTTATCAGACAAACTATGCAGGTATTTAAAATACTCCATACGCAAATGAGCGTTTATTCTGCCTAATTCCTGGACGCTTCCCTCTAGATGCATAATACGGGCGGCATATTCGGCAAGTTTCGCCGACCAGAAAATAGAAAAAAGCCGGAAATCTAGCCAAGCCTTAATCCATCCCTCGATAATTTTTTCGGGGCCGGGTTCAATCAATAAATAAGGTATTGATTTAGCCGGCGCACTGGTCCTTAAAAGCGGCAATAAAGTTTCCAGCTCAACCTGCTGGCTGGTAATGTTTAAAAACCGCGAATAAACTACATAAACCCTGCCTATCTTACGTTCAAGGTACTGGGCCAATAAATAATCCCTGACCTTAGCCAGCAGCTGGATATCGATCTTTTCTCCCGGTGATTCAAAAAAAGAGAAATTTATTTGGATCTCTTTTAAGTAATTTGCCCCTTGCTGGCCGGTTACTGCTATAAAATCTTCCGGCCTCCTGGCGCTGAGCAGTTTATTTACCAAAAGAAAATTCAACTCGCCCAAGAAACCTTCGTCGCTACTTATTAAAAGCAAAAGCGAAGGCAGGGTTTCTTTTGGGGTAAGCAGTTCGTTCTTTACCCCGGAAGAGAGCAAAACCCCGAATACATTATCCAGGAGCTTCAAAAAATCTTCCGAAGGCTCCTGCTTGGCGCGGAACTGGTTAAACTGCGAAGTGGCCGCCAGTTTCATAACCTCGACAAGATCTCCGAGGTTTTTATTAAACTGCAGGTTAGATTTTAGCCTTCCTACAGGTATCATTTATTCTGGCTGCGGAAAAATTCCCTTATCGAACTATCCAGGATCGATTTAACTTCATCGGTCAGCTCGCCCTTGTCATTTAATTGTTCGACTAAACTATGCTGATGTTTTTCCAGATAAACAAAGAAGTTATTTTTAAATAATTTTACCTGCTCCAGGCTTATCGACTCAAGTATTTTTTGGGCAAAAGCATAAAAGACGGCGATCTCTTCCGCCTGGGATACAGGCAAACCGTTTTCTTGAATCAAAAGTTCATAGAGCGCTTTACCGCGCTGCAATTGCTGGGCAGCTTCCGGGCTAAGTTTTGTGCGCAGCCTGGTTAAACGCAGCAATATTCGGTATTGTACGTATTCGTAACGTAACCCCGCGCTAAGTTTTCGGATTGCCGGGCACTGGACCTTGCTTCCGATACGAGATACTGAGAGTTCCAGATCTATAGCCGGCTTAAAACCTTCCTGAAAAAGTCCAGAGTTTAAATAGATCTGCCCGTCGGTCATTGAGACTATATTAGAACAGATATAACCGGTAATATCACCCTGTAAAGTTTCGGCCAATGGTAAGAATGTCATCGACCCTCCGCCAAACTCCTGCTTCAGGCGTCCGGCTCTTTCCATTAACTGGGAATGCAGGAAAAAAATATCTCCGGGATAGGCTTCTCTTCCGGGAGCGCGTTCAAGCAGCAAAGACATTTGCCGGTAGACCCAGCTATGCTTGGTCAAATCGTCGAAAATCACCAGGACATCCTTGCCCTGATGCATAAAATATTCACCCAAGGCAGCCGCGGTATACGGACAAATATATTGCTCGCTGGCCGATGAACTGGCCGATGCCGAAACTGCCAAGCAATAACTCATGCATCCCTGCTGATTAAGAGTTTGCATAATTTTGTTTAAAGCGACGCTTGAGCCGCCTATCCAGCAGTAAATACAAATAACATTTTTACCCTTCTGATTCAATATAGTATCAATGCCTATACTAGTCTTACCTATCTGCCTGTCGCCGACGATTAATTCACGCTGCCCTTTTCCTAGCGGGATAAGCATATCGATAATTTTTATTCCCGTATGCATGGCCTGGCTTATGGGTTCGCGCTCCATTACTCCGGCAGCCTGCCGAAAAACCGGATAATCCGCTTGAGGCTCAATCTTACCCTTGCCATCAATAGGGTTTCCTAGAGAATCGACCACTCTTCCGATAAAATTATCCCCTACCGGAACGCTTAAAAGCTCGCCGCGGCTGGTAACAGTATCTCCTACTTTAATCTTTCTCTCGTCGCCAAAGATGATGGCATAAGCAAATTCGAAATTAAATTCAACGATCATCCCTTTTAAGCTGTGACCGTTAGAACTACCCTCATTATTAAATTCAATTACCGCCCCATAAGAACAATTAGGCAGCCCGCTTATTTTTACAATACCCTGTTTAAGTTCCTCGATATACCCGACTTCTTTTATGTCTAATGCTTCAATTTTCATTTTTATTTACCCTTAACCTTATAGTTTATCGGGTTAAGGGCTTATTTTAGGTGAGGTATAATTCTTTGAAGTTTATTTTTTAATGTTCCGTCGATAACCATTCCGCCCATTTCCAGCGTAAGGCCGCCTATCAGGGCAGGATCGATCTGCTCATCTAGCTCGATATCCTTACCGGTCTTTTCCGATAACAGGCGTTTAATTTCACCCTTTTGCCTGTCTAAAAGCGCAAAACTGGAATTTACTTTAACCACCGGATTACCCTGCATATTAAATTGTTCCTTAGGCAGCTGGGAAATCTCCTGGATTATACCGTTGGCAAACTCATATTGTAAGGCAATCTTATCCGTCTCCGTAAGCAACTCGGCTATCATTCTAGAAGCAAGCTCTACGCTTTGGGCCTGGACATCTTTGATTAGGACGGCCTTTATTTTTTCGGCATCAGCCTTTCCAGCGGCGATAATTTCCTGCACCTGGATCTTAGCCTGCTCCTCCATATTAATCCGTATACGCTGAGCCTCTTGGCTGGCTTCTTCGACTATTAAATCGGCCTCGGCCCTTCCCTGTTTGATCTGAGCCTCGGTTTCTTCTTTAGCCCGCTTGAGCTCTTCATTAAGCTCTTCTTCTTTGTGGAGGTTTTCTTCGTGCAGGGTATTTAGACGGGCAAGAGCGGATTTTAGGTGGCTGGAAAACAAATAACGCAGTAAAAAAATAATACCTATAAAAGTAATAAACTGGATTATTAAAAGCTGGACGAGCATAATTTAAAGCCCTATTTGGAAAACAGATTATATAAAATCAGGAGCGCTAAAATAGCAATGGCTTCTGAAAAAATAAAAGACAAAATCATTACGATGAAAATTTTCGGGCTTGCGGAAGGGTTCCTGGCGACGGATTTAACAGCTGCAAAACCTACAAAAGCAATAACTGCCGCCGGGCCTGCAGTTGATAAAAACATAACGATTATTAATGCCAGTGTTGACATAAATTTTAAGTTTGGGCAAAAATAGTAAGGTTGTTCGAACGCATAAAGGCAATGCCGTCTTTTACCGTGATTCTTCTGTCGGCAAAAAGGATATTGCCTTTCTTAAGCCGGACCAGAAAAGGCTGGTGAAAATCCAGAACACACATTTCACCGTCGAGCGCAGGCAGGCTTACTTTCGAAGCCATCCCCTGCCAGATTGCCCCTTTCGGCTCTAATATCGCAAGACGCATTATTTTATTGGGCTGCGCACCATTTGTTTTTCCCGGTCTGCTTGGCCTGATAAAGAGCGTTATCCGCCTTTTTGATTAACTGCTCTGTCTCTCTTGAATCATCGGGAAAAGTAGAAACCCCGATACTGACAGTTGTCGGCAGATATAGGCCGATTTGGACGCGTACGCGCTCGGCAATAATTTGAGCCGCCGATTTATCCGTCTGAGGAAGAATTATAATAAACTCCTCGCCCCCATAACGACAGACCATATCTACAGAACGCACGGAGCTTTTCAATATTTTAGCCGCTCCTTTAAGCAATTCATCGCCGGCTTGGTGGCCTTTTGTATCATTATAGTTTTTAAAATTATCGATGTCAAGCATTAGTAGGGAGAGTGAGGCCGGGCTGCGGCTTAAACGCTTGATTTCGATATTAATTAACTCATTGAAATAACGGCGGTTAAATAAACCGGTTAACCCGTCTTTAATCGCTAAATCCACCAAATAGTCCTTATCATCGCTGGTAGATAGGAGGAAAAACCTTTCTACGGCCCTTTCTACTGTTATGCGTATTTCGGAACTGTTTAGCGGCTTAGTAATATAACCGTAAGCGCCTGCCTCCATAGCTTCTATAGCTGAGCTGATAAATGAATAGCCGGTAAGGACCAAAACATTTACCGAAGGCGAAATTTTGTGAGCCTCGCGAGTGAATTGCACGCCGTTCATTCTGGGCGAACGTAATTCGGTAATTATTACCGGAAAGTTGCTGGTGCCTAACATAGTCAGGCCTTCTTGCGGATTTTTAGCAATCCAAACCTGGAAACCGACGCTTTTTAGCGACGACTCCAAAACTTCAGCGGCTACATTATCTTCCTCAACTACTAGAATATTGACTTCTTGTTGCATTTCTCGCCTCCTTACCGAAACTGTTTCGCAGCTAATCGGGAAATGGGGTTATGCCTAACCCTGTTTCCCGATTGGATCGGAAACAGTTTCTATTTAAGAAGAAAGGCCTTCCAGGCTTCTTCCATCTCATAAGTGCTGTTAAAACGGTAAACACTAAACAACGCTCTCTGCCAATTTACCCCGTCCCGAATCTTGCGGCTAAAATCAAGAAAGCTTTCTTTGCCATATTGATTGATCATAAAGTTAACTATTGATGCCGATTGAGAATAAAAAACCTCGGGTTTAATTTCCTGGCCTAGGCTGTAAATTTCAAACAACTTATCAAACTTAAGATAGTTGTTCTCTAAAATCAGCTTTTTGGCGACCTTCATCCTGCCCACAAGATAACTTTTTTCCTGTGAACAGGCAACCCCTTCGTCTATCCAAAGCGGCAAGACTATTCTTTGCCCGACAAATTCTCTGAATATTATATGGGCCATTTCATGAGGAAGGATTGAATCCAAAAAACCGCTTTGACCGATAAAACTTTCAATCGTCCGGTTTGCAACTGTAACTACCGCTCCGGACCAATTATCGCGGGCAGTATTGGCGCGGAAATCTTCGGAGTTTTGGTAAAGAAAAATCTTCGCCCGGTTATCCCAGCTCCAGAAATCAAACCTGCGGAAGCCTAATTCATCGACGATGCCGTTATAATAATCCTCGGCTTTATAGATGAGTTCATTTATAAAACCATCAGAGGCTTCCTGGAAATAAATAATAAAATGCTGGGATTTTTCGGTCCGCCAAAGAGAACTTTTTACTTCGCCTGAAGCAGGCATAATTAAAAGAGAAATGATTAAAAAGGAAAAAATAATGATTTTCATGTTTTTAATTAGGGGACGCTTCTATTTTAAATTAAATAGAAACGTCCCCTATTTATTTTGAAAAGTAGGTTATTCCTGCGCTGCGTGTTGCTCTGCTTCGAGCTTTGTCTGGCGCTGCCAGACAAAAAAGAAACCGGCGCCCAGGACCCCCAAGAAAACAATAATGAATAAAATAATTTTCCAGGTGAGCTTAGCCATCCCTTTAGGAGCTACTTCAGCCAAAAGGGTCTTGGCAGCCAGTAAATCGGCCTTGGCAGAATTAAGTAGAGTCAGGCTATTGCGGTAATTTGATATTTTGTAGCCTGGACTGGCATTTGACATATCCTGCATAGACTCTACGTCCTTCAATTTTTTATCTATTCCGTCATAAAGCAGTTTGGCCCGGTCATAATAGCTGGTCTTCTTAAATCCTTCCAGGACCACTTTAGCATCCTCCCGGATCAACCCTATCTGGCTGGGATCAATCAGCCAGACATCTTTTAACTCGATTTCTTTTTCCAAAACTTCTTTAGGCTTAAGCGGGAACTCACCGTAGACATAATAGCTTCCTTGCTGAGTATCATATATAACATCGAGATCACCTTTATAAATCACGTCTTCGGGTTTTATTTCTAAAGGAAGGTAAACTTTTATTGAAACCGTCTGGTCGCTTTCAGCGGGATTTACTGCCATAAGGCGCATAGTGATCCCTGCCTGGGCAGGTGCGCCAAACAACAAGCAAAAAACAAAAAATAGGAAAGCAAGCTTTCCAATTTTCATAATATCCTCCAAAATTATTCTACTAAACTTGCCTTAAATATTCAAGGTTTATTTGAATTCGAACCAGGATTGAACTACCGGTTTCTTGGCCACGTCTTCAATCATTTTCTTATTTAACTCCATGGCCGCCTTTAATTCTTCTGACTTGTTCCTAATATAGGTTATGTCTTGATTCTTATCTTTTGAAACTTCGTAGAGCTTCTCAAGGTTGATACCCTTGGTGCCTCCGATTTTCTTAATCTGATCGCTTATAGTTTCAAGTTGTTTAAAGGTAGCGGTCATTTGGTCTACTGCATCTTTTGCCTCTCCTAATTTACCGGCAATAGCACCAGTCGGGCTAAGCTTAGCCAACATATCATCTAAATCAGTAAACTGGCTATCGATTGCATCAATAGTGCTCTTCAATTGGGTCAGCCCTGAGGTAGAACCCATTACGGCAGAAATATTACCCGAAACCTCTTCGATGTCGGTATCTCTTACTGTTATAACAAAAGCATCTACCGTGCCTTGCGTCGCTTCAGAACAGATTACTGTAAAATCACCCTTGCCCCAACCGGAAAGAAAGGTTACCGTGTACTCATAAATACCGGTATCGCCTACTTCAACCATCGGTTTACTAGAAAGAACTAATACATCCTTAGGATTATAGACATTTAAAATAGGAGAGAGGCCGGTAGTAGTACGGTAACGAATGGGGATCTTGGCTCCGCGCTTAATTACATTTTCACGGTTAAGGATCGCGCTCTTAATATGGGGCTGAACTTCATCGACAACCTGAGTCTTAATTTCACCTATCTTGGTCTGTAATGAATCAGTTCCCGTAGCTGAAAGAATTTTGGCTGTTTCGGTCTTTACGTCGGTAAGCCTGGGCACTAAAACACCTGTAATCTGGCCCTCAATTTCATCTTTAACCGTTTGCTGAATGGTCGAGGTCTGGCTGGCAATTCCGGTAGTTACTGTTTGTATAGCATCAGTAACTGCTTTTAGCGATTGAGTAACGCTTATGGTAAATGTTGTTCCTGAACTATAAGTTGTCCTGTCGCCGGCAACTCCGCCGTAAGAAACATTACATTTAGCGTAATAAGACTTCCCGGGTTCGAAAGCCTTGGTAAATCCGGCGGGTGCAGATTTAACAGCATCGGTTACCCTATACCAGTAATTACCAACTTCATCGGCTTCTGCATCGGTCAAGGTACCGATCAAATCCGGCCCGTCGTAAATATTTATTGTTGCAACACCTAAGTTGTTCAACCCATCATCTTTCTTCTGCTGGCCTCTTCTTTCCAAACGTTGAGTTACATTTAAAATATCATTTATTTCATCATAAGTAAAATCGGCAATAACGGCATAATCGGCCATAGATTCGGCGATAGAAGTCATTAAAACGCTCCAAGAAAGGTCATTATCATAAGCTGCATCTACGCCATCCTGAGTTACGTCAGCATTTACATCTTGCGTGGTTGAGACATACTGGTCTTTTTCTAGGGAAAGCGTGTATGTACCGTAAGGTAGTACAAAATTATCTTTGAAAGGGCTGTTTCCTGTCCATGGGCTGGTATGGGTGGGAACAGTCACGACATTACCGTTTGAATCGGTAATAGTCAAAGATACTGCGGTCAAGCTTCCCAAGGTAACGGAATCCTTGACATTTAAGGTAATGGTATATTTTTCAACCATGCTTACGCTATCGGAAGCATCACTTGAAGCAGATCCTGTAGATGCAGTTAAAGTAACCACTACCGGATAACTCCCATCGGTAGAATAAACCGCAAAGTTGCTAAACGTCGCAACACCGGACTGAGCAGCTACCGCATTTCCATTAGCAGTTACAGTTGCAGGAGAAAGAGTTACTCCAGAACTAGGAGTAATGGTGATAGTTTCTGAGCTGGGAGAAACGTTTCCATAACTATCAGTTACGCTGACCGCAAAAGGCTTCCATGGAGCATTAGCCACTACATTAACAGCGGGCTGCCTGAACCATGATAATTTATTGGCAGCTCCACCGCTTACTACAATCTCTAAATCATCGGCACCGGAGGTAGTAATCGTCGGAGTACTGTTAGCAGGATTGGAATTATGAACCTTAATTGCCGCGCCTTCTGCTTTATACAGGGTAATAGCTGTATTTGCTACACCGTTTATAAAAGTAACTATGGTTTCGTCACCAAACTCGATAGAGGTGCCTACGTTGTTTACGCTGGTAGGACTGGTTACCGGACTGGCTGATGGGTTGGCTCCCGTAAAATAAATACTCTTAGACTGGCCAGGGTTAGCTCCGCCATAAGCGGTAGTAATGTTATCATAATAATCATAGGCGGTAATAGTAATATCCGCGCTTGCACCGGCAGTTAAGGTTGATGAGGCAGAAGTAACTTTATATTTATTTGTACTTGCCGCAACAACAGTTAAATCATCCGTAGCATCGTCTATGCCGGTGGTTCCGTTGGCAGGAACTGAATCAGAAACGGTAATAGTCCAATCCCCTGCTTTAGTATCATAATACCAGAAGTTCGCACTGCTTGTTCCGCTGATAATAGTCACTGTGGTCAGGGTATTTCCTAAAACAGCGGCATCTTTAAATATTGCCGCACTGCCGGTTGAGGTAGTAGTAAGATAGACAACTTCCGCGCCGACATTTTGAAGGTTATCATAAGCATCGTATCTGGTAATAGTATAAGCAGCCCTGGTGCCTGCGGTTATATCCGACGGAGCATTCAAGGTATACCTGACTGTAGATGATGAATTAACTGTCAGGGTTTTAGAAGCGGTAATAACAGAATAAACTGTATCAGTAACTCTTATATACTTTGAGCCTCTTGTAATCAAAGTAGCGCCTGAACTAAAGGTTTTTTGCCCGGCGTCACCAAGAGTAAAGGTGTAGTTATTCGGAAGGCTGATATTTGCATTAGTATCATCGGTTGTAAATCCTATTGTTCCGGTAAAATTGGTTTTTATATTTCCCAGGGTGTCTTTAGCAGTTACCGTGACATCAAAAGGAACGCCGGCGGTAACCGAAGTCAGAGCGGTTCCGCTAGCCCCGGATCCTGCGGCAGTTAATTTTAATTCCAACAGCGTAGTAACAATCGAAAAGTTCTTAGTGGAAGAAACAACCGTGTTAGAAGCTAAATCTTCGGCGTTGCTCACCGTAATCACTGCGGTGCCGTCTCCGGTTGAGGAAGTAATCGGATTAACGTTGCAAGCCTTAAAAGTATCATTAGTAATATTTGTAGTTGACCATCCTCCGCCTGCAGGACAGGCTGAAGCATTACAAGTTTGGCTGCCTAACGGGCCAGCCGGGTCATAAACTACTGTCGGCGCTGTAGTAGTTTTCATGGTTGAATTAAAAATGGTAGTTACAGCAACCGCTCCGGCATCAGCAACCCCTGTTTGATCATTAGCCAAGTTGGTCGATATTGAAGTTATTGTAGGCGCGGTGGTATCTGCGGTGACAGAACCCGAAATAGTGCCTAAACTTGTAACGGCTGTAGAGTTACCGGCAGCATCCGTAATAGTAAAGTTAATGGTGCTTGGAGTAATCGCTCCGTTATCACCAGAAGCAACAGTAAAGACTATGCTATCAGACGCAGCATTGCTTGCGGAGACATCCTGGGTCACTGCGGCGGCTATATTATTTGCCCTTGAAGCAACATTTACAGAAGCAGTCACTGCTTCGCTATAATTTATAGAATAAGTTACGGTATTTCCTGCCTTAGCCAAAGTAGTTGTTGCATTATTCGAGGCTACGCTTACTGAGCTTATGGATGGCGCGGTCGTATCATAAGTAACGCCGGTACTCTGGACTGCATTAGCGGAGTTACCGGCCAAATCCACAGCGTCAAATCTTATTGTATAAACTGTCCCGTCTACCAAAATTGGGGCATTAGTTAGAAGTATATTGGTATGGGCTCCGGAATTTAATTCATTACCGGTTAATAGTTGTACGTGCGGAGAATCTGGGTCATTGGCTCCCGAAGTCCTGGTCCAGGTAATCTTGCTGCTTGTACCGGCCCGGGCAACTTCGGAAAGGGTATAGCTTACCCTGGTTGAATTTACTTTGGTTGAAGCTAAAGGCGCAACTGCTGAAATTACCGGCGCAGTGGTTTCTCTGGAAATCGGGCCGGAAGTAAACATTTCAGTGGTATCCGCGGCGTTTCCTGATAAATCTTTAACTGCTCCGGAAGATGCGGTAACTCCGATATATTTGCCATTAGGAATATAGGCAGCGTCTATTAATTCATTTAAAGTTATAGTGGCGATTCTCTTGGTGCTATCCCAGGAAACCGTAGCATTGGTAAGCGTTATATCCATCTGGTTCAAACCGCCGGCATTATCAGAATAATCTATCGAAATATTGCTAGCCAAATTAACATCAGTCACAGTAGATATATCCATTGGTTCATTAAAAGTCAGGGTAATCGTATCACCGGCAGCATGAAGCGATGCGGCTTCGACTGAAAATGTCGGAGGAGTAGTATCTCCGACGATGGGGCTGGGAGTCCAAGTAGAAAGTACCGGAACATTGCCGACTAGATCCCTGATATTAGCCGGGTTCGGCACCACTTTAATATATTTATTATGAGGAAGCACCGCTATATCAACTACTTCATTTAAAGTTATTGTAAGGATCTTCTTTGTTGCATCCAAAGAAGATATGGCGGCATTGGCAGTAGTAATCTGGGTTTCGCCTCCGGCAGTATTATTATCATCGTAATAAACCGCCCAGTTAGAAAGAGTTTGGGCCGCCGCCGCTAAAACTTCATTTGAAGTAATTGTGATTGTGTCATCGCCGCCGGCAACATATTGGGCGGTTATAGTTAATGCCGGAACAACCGATTCCTTGGCCACCGCAGAGCTATAATATTCATTGGAAATTATACTATTTCCGGCAGCATCATTAACTACATCTGAACCAAAGGTTACGCCAATATATTTGCCGTTGGGTATATAAGAACCATTTGTCGCTTCATCTAAAGTAATAGTGGCAACGGTATTACCGGCGCTCCAGGCTACTGAGGCATTGGCAATATCAATATCTATCTGGTCGGCGTTACCGGCATCAGTAGAGTAATCTAGGGTAACATTTGTATTTGCTCTTAATATTACATCGGTTATGGTAGCAGGATCCATTGCTTCAGAAAAAGTTATGGCAATAGTATCTCCGGCAGCATTAACAGAAGTGGCCACCACCGAATTAACCGACGGCGCGCTAGTATCGATCCGGATATTCTTATTAGCGCCCAACGATCCGGAAGCGCCGGGAGAAGGCAAGGTAAGAACTGCATTGGTGCCGTTTAAATCCTTGATCGTTCCGCTTAAAGAATTTGTAGCAACATAATCAAGATCATTGGCATTATCGCCATCCTGAACCGTATAATTAAAGGTAAGGGTAGCGGTCCCTGAACCAGTAGAATAGGAAGCGGTCCGGTCTGTTGAACCGGTTTCCAACAAAAGGGTCGGTGTGCCGGTGACATTTGCGGGAGCGGAAAAAGTAATGGTTATTGCAATTACACTGTCTGCTTTATATGCCCCATTTGCAGTCGTAGCGGAAACTGACGTGACGCCAATAGGATTAACTGTCTGCTGTTGGGTGCCGCTAGTTAGACCATTACGGGAAACAGTGATCGTAGGAGTGCCGGCTGCATTATCTTTATAATAAAAATTACCGATTCCGTTTGAGGTGGTAATGGAAGTAATACTTCCGTCAAAGGCTCCGGCGGCCGATGTGTCGAATTTGCCCTGGGCTGAAGAAGAAGCCAGGTTTAAAGCTAAGTTGTCGGCTGAACGTAAATTGTCGAATTGGTCCCTTACCTGTACTGTATAAACTGCCGAAACCACATTGGCATTTAAAGTCTGGGCACTGGTGGTAAAAATTATTTTATTTGCCGCCGCCGGATTTATAGTCTGGCCCTGGGTCGCCGAAGTTAGGCCTGCATATGAAGCCGTTATAGTGGGAGTGCCTGAAAGCGTATCTTTATAATAAAAACTCCCTATTCCGCCGGAAGTAGTTATAGAAGTGACGCTACCGTTAAAAGAACCTCCTGCGGAAGTATCAAATCTTCCCTGGGCAGAAGTGGAAGCTAAATTAATGACCAGATTATCGCTTGTCCTTAGGTTGTCGTATTCATCCCTTACTTCTATCGCATAAGCTGCGGAGGCAGCCCCGGCTACGATCGTTTGGGCGCTGGAAGTAAAAACAACTTTGCTGGCCGGCCCTAAATTAATAGTTTGGTCTTGGGTCGCAGAAGTTAATCCGTTGTAAGAAGCGGTTATTGTAGGATCGCCTACAAGCGTATCCTTATAATAAAAGGTTGCAGCCCCATTGGTGGTAGTAACTGAAGTTACGCTGCCGTTAAAAGAACCTCCTGCAGAAGTATCAAATCTTCCTTGGCCGGAACTGGAGGCTAAATTAATGGTTAAATTATCTCCCGTACGCACATTGCCGTATTGATCCCTTACTTGAATCGTATAAGCGGAAGAAACAGCGCCTGCAACCAAAACTTGTTCTAAGGTCGTAAAGACAAGCTTACTGGCCGGAGCAACTGTAATATTAAAAGCGTCGGTCAAGCATCGTATGGCATCGGGAGCAGTTACTAAAAGTTTATAACCTGTGCCTGTTTTATTAATACTTAAGCCTGAAAAAGTGGCAGTTCCATCAACAGCCGCAACAGTAGAAGTGCCGCCGAGTATTTCATGCTGGCCAAAAAAATCAAGATAAAACGTGTTATCCGAATCAGCATTAACTACTGTTATTTTAACTTTTTTAATATTGTTCTTATTTGCATTGGATACGCCGGATAAATCCACAGTTGCTGTCTGGAATGTGCTTGCCCTGGTTAAATTAGGAGTAATTTCGGTAGCAACGCTTTCACCTGCCTGAAAAGTAGGATATTTTATAATGACAATACCTGAACCTCCGGCTGCTCCGCTTCCAGAAGATCCGTAGTAGCCGCCGCCTCCGCCGCCGGTATTGGCTGTACCTGCAACAGGAGTTGTTGTTCCGCCGTTTCCGCCGCCGCCGGTTCCTCCCGTTAGCCCTGGATAAGCTCCGCCGCCACCGGAGTAGTATGTTGAATTACCAGAAACAGTAAATGCCCGACCAGCGCCACCGGTTCCAGTGAGACCTCCGGCAGCACCTGCTCCGCCGCCGCCGCCGCCGGTTGATGCCGCATTAGGTGTACCGCCGGCATTGCCATAACCGGTACCACCTCCGGAGTTTTGCTGTAAAGCAGCACCACCAGCAGTTCGATCATGAGTACCACCACCTCCGGAACCGCCATCTGCGCCCACAGAAGACGTAGCTCCGTGGCCACCGCCTACTGCGGTAATATCGCCAAATACAGAATCGCCGCCATTAGTATTGGCTGCTCCACCGGCACCTACTGTAACAGTGTAGGGTTGCACTGTTAAAGCTTTACTAGTGTGATAAACAACGCCTCCTCCTCCTCCTCCGCCGGCTTCCCAGGAACCGCCGCCGTTTCCTCCTCCTCCGCCGCCGGCTACAACCAAAACTTCCACATTCCCCGCTTGCAAAGGAGTAAAAGTTCCTGTAGATGTAAATGTGTGGACAGTATATCCATCAGGATAAGCAGGAGATGCGCGCGGATTCTCTCCATTGGAATCAAGATAGGTAATCGTATCTCCGGGGCCGGCTGTTTCTTCGGCCGATAATTGCTGCAATAAAGCAATCTTAATATTAGAACCCGGGCGGCTGGCCCTTAAATCAAACTTTAAGGTATTTATATTGGATAAATCAAGACTGGCTGGGAGTGTATAAGTCAGGCTTCTGTTTAAGCTTCCGGAGGCCTGGGCCACTGCTTTTAAAGAATAAGAACCTTGGGTCTTAATAGTTGATTCGGAATAAGATTGAAGGTCTGAGGAACTATCGGACACATAAGCTGTTTGGGCACCCCCATCGGAAGAATATTCCATATTATCTATCGCAAACAAAGAACCCAATGGCGAGCCTTGATAATACAGCGCTCCTAAACCAACATTGTTACCAATACTAATACTAACATTCCTGGTATCACCGCTCTTTGGCGCGCCTAAAAGTGTCTGTAAGCTGATTATCGGTTGACTGCTAAAACTAACCCCGGCTACCGTGCTAGCTGAAGGTTGTTGCGTAATAACTAATTTATCCGGATATATTGTACCTACCCCTCCTTGACGAGCAGCCGGAGTTCCTCCGGTTGCTGTAATCACTGAACCGGTGTAATCCCAAGAGTTAGTTGAAAATGCTATTCTTCCGCCGCCGCCGCCGCCCTGATTAGCATCATAACCATTACCGCCGTTTGAAGTGATTGTGCCGGTTCCGGCAATACTGGTTGTTGAAAGTATCCAAACGCTGCCGCCTGAACCGCCGCCTGTTCCTCGATAACCATAATTGCCATTTCCGCCGGTAGCAGTAATCGCGCCATTAATTGTTGTTGTGCCGCTGGCATTAATTTTTATAGCGCCAGCACCCACACCTCCGGAAGCGTTAGAATAGTTACCGGCGCCGCTTCCTAAATCAGTAGGTTCGCTGGCAGAGCCATAAGTTGGGCCTCCGGCAGTAACAGCTCCGTTTCCTCCTACGCCGCCGTATCCTGCTCCGCCCAAGCCATTACCCGAACCGCCGGTAGAAGTACCAGGACCTGAACCACCTTGGAAACCTTTAGAATCAACATTGATCGATCCGGTTCCTCCTGTTACTGTAACATCCCCGTTAACGGTATAATTGATCGTATAAACCTTGGTTCCAAAATTTTGAGTGTGCGTAAGGGTCCCGGTTACCGTTAGGCCTGTGAATGTTCTGGAAGTATCACCATTGAATTTTGCTGTGGCCGGAATGGTAACATTGCCGGTAAGAAACGTTCCTCCTCTATCGGTAATAATACCTTTGGTTGCCCAATCCAGAGTTGAATACGTTATGACAGATGAACTGCCGGTTTGCAGGTTCCCGTAATTTCGGATAGTGATTGTGCCAAAAGAAATGGTTTCATTAATAATTGTTTTACCGTTATAATAATCAAGCCAGGTATCCTGGTCATTGTTATCGATGATCAAATTTCCGGTAGCTGCCCCGAGCTTTTGATAGATAGTTCCCGCGCCTCCTAAACGATAAGTACTAGCGGCATTCTTGCCTCCGTAGGCCTGAATAGTGCTTGGTAGCGTACCCGAAGCGTAATAGAGCGCAATTCTTCCTCCGCCGCCGCCGCCCTGGTTAGTATTGTAGCCATTGCCACCGTTAGCAGTTATTGTTCCTGTACCGGCAATCCCTGCGGTTGTAATCCAAACGCTACCGCCTGAGCCTCCGGCTGAACCTCGCGCACCATTAGCACCATTGCCTCCGGTGGTTTTAATAGTTCCATTAATCGTAGTTGATCCTGTAACTGTAAGTTTTACTGCCCCACCGCCGTTACCACCGGCAGCATCGGTATAATTACCTCCGCCGCTGCCTAAATCTGTAGGTTGGGTGATAGATCCATAAGTAGTTCCTCGCGCCGCCGCTGCTCCCTGGCCGCCCTCTCCACCGTAACCACCGCCGCCTAAACCATCGCCGGAGCCGCCGGTGCCGGCTCCTGTGCCTGAACCGCCTGAATGTCCTTTATAATCTAGATTGATCAAGCCAGCAATTGAAGCATTCCCGTTGACTGTGTAATCAATTGCATAAACCTTGGTTCCAAAATTTTGAGTATGCGTAAGGGTTCCGGTTACCGTCATAGCGGTGCATGTTCTGGCAGTATCCGCGTTAAGCCTGGAAGTATCCGGAATAACTAAATTCCCGGTAAGCAAAGCAAAGGTTCCTCCCCGGTCGGTAATAATCCCTTTGGTTGCCCAGTCAAGGGTGGTATAGGTTATATTAGTGGAAGATCCGGTTTGCAAGGCGCCGTAATTTCGAATAGTAAGCGTATCAAAGGTAATGGTTTCATTAATCAGGGTTTTACCATTATAATAATCAAGCCAGTTATCCTGGTTGCCGTTGTCTATGATCAAATTACCGTTAGCCGAACCCTGTTTGGTATAAATAGTCCCTGCGCCGCCAATCCGATAGTTCCCTCCTCCGTTACTGCCTCCGTATGCCTGGATAGTGCTTGGCAACGTGCCCGAAGTATAAGAAATTGCGATCCTCCCGCCGCCGCCGCCGCCGTTAACTGAATCATTTCCGTTCCCGCCGTTTACATCTATAGTGCCTGTACCGGAAATTCCGCTAGTTATTATCCATACGCTTCCACCGGATCCACCTCCGGAAGCGCCGTTATCGCCTGTCCCGCCTGTCTGGCCGCTGGAAGTAATAATACCGTTTATGGTTGTATCGCCAGAAGAAACAGTAACTTTTACGGCGCCGCCGCCCCTGCCGCCGGTGCCATTACTATGGTATGCGCCGCCTCCGCTGCCTAGGTCGGAAGGTTCGGTTATCGAACCATAAGTCGTTCCTCCTGCCATCCCTGTATTTGAAATGCCGCCGGTGCCGCCGTATCCTGCTCCTCCCGAACCGCCGTTTCCGCCATAATCTGTTCCTTCTCCGGTTCCGGTAGAAGATTGGAAGCCTTTATAGTCGACATTAATTGACCCTGTATCAGAAACAACAAAATTTCCGTTTACCGTATAATCAATCACATAAGTTTTTGCTGAAAAATTTTGGCTGTGAGTTAAAGTTCCATTGACAGTTAAGCCCGTAAAGGTTCTGGCTGTATCGGCATTCAGCTTGGCAGTTGCCGGAACGGTTAAATTACCGCCGCCGCTGACTACAGCAAAGGTACCTCCTCTATCGGTAATAATACCTTCTGTCGACCAATCAAGTGCGCTATAAGTAATATTTGAAGAAGCTCCGGTTTGCAAATGGCCATAATTTCTAATTATTAAATTTCTAAGGGCAATGGTCTCATTTAAAACAGTTTTACCGTTATAGCAGTCAAACCAGGTATCCTGGTCATTGTTATCAATAATAAGATCGGGATTTGCCGCCCCCTGTTTCTTATAAATTGTTCCGGCTGCGCCAATGCGGGTTGTAGAGGAGCCATTTTTACCGCCGAATGCCTCAAAAGCAACCGTTGAATTATCGGTTGTATAATAAAGAGCTATCCTTCCGCCTGAACCGCCGCCGTTAATTGAATCATATCCGTTTCCACCGTTAGCTGAAATCGCGCCGCTGCCGGAAAAAGTTGCAGTTGCGATCCATACGCTTCCACCGGAGCCCCCTGCTGAAGCCCCATTTCCTCCGGTACCGCCCACTGCTCCGGAAGTGCTGATGGTCCCATTAACTGTAGTGGTTGCCGCTACAGTAAGTTTTACCGCTCCGCCGCCCCTGCCGCCTGTGCCTGCCGCCCTGTAATAAGACCCTCCGCCACTGCCTAATTCAGTCGGCTGCGAAATAGAACCGTACATTATTCCCGGGCCTGCGCCGCTGCCGGTTCCTCCGATACCTCCGTAACTGGCTCCGCCTGAACCACCGTTTCCTCCATAATCAATACCGTGGCCGGTTCCGGCTGAACCTTGATAACCTGCATAGTTAAGATTAATGTTGCCGTTAATAACAGCGCTGCCTGCCTGGACATCAATATTAACTTTTCCCACGACTACAGTGGTTCCTTGAGAATGGGTAATGGTGCTGCCTGAATTAACCTGGAGGTTGCCATCATCAATAACCAAAGGGCCTCCGCCAATAGCATCATAGGCAAAAGTCAAGGTGGCATTGCCATTAAGGGTCAAAGAATTAACAGTTTTATTGCTGATCAATGACGGAGCATTTGTATAATAGTTACCGTCTATGACTACGTCGGTGTCTAGATCGGGGACATTGCCGGAATCCCAGTTAGCCCCAACGTTCCAACTAGTAGAAGATGAACCATTCCAACGGTCCATTTTGGTCGCGCCCGTGTTGATTACCCAGTTTAAGTTATTTCCTGAGTCAACCGAATAAGTAGCATTAATAGTAAAGCCGCTTGAAGCATCCGAATCTTTAACATCAACGTAGCTCACGCTGCTTGTTCCGTTTACTTTAAGAGACCACCGGGAACCATCCAAATCGCTACGTAAAGATAAAAGCTGACCGCTAGCTCCATTTAAAGTAAGCGTGCCATTAATGGTTTGCGTCGTACCGTGGGCAAAAGTAAGCGTTGCAGCACTAGTAATGTTTTTGGTTAAATTATAAAAAATTGCTGACCCTGAGATAGACTGATTTGTGCCATCAAGTGTAACCGTACCTGATCTCGGCGTTAAAACACCGTTACAAATCCAGTTGCCCGCAAGTTTAAGGCCATAATTATTTGTAGTTGCATCTAGAAAAGCATTTGTTCCAATAGTTAAATTTCCATTAATATCAAAATTATTGGCAGGAAGATTAAAAACGCCTAATCTTAGCTTGACGTGATGATGAGCCTGGTTAAGCAAAGTAATCACACCGGGAGCCTCAGAGGCACGCTGCCCGAGGTATTCAATCGTAGAACCAGTATCCAGGGTTACTGTGCCCAGATGAGCAAAAGTCCTGCCGCTGACAGCCAAAGTAGCGCCGCTGTTGACAGTGAGGGCTGAATATAGAGAGCCCGTATCAGTTGTAGTGGTCCCGCCTTGGATAACTACGGCCCGAGTTGCCTCAATAAATTCTAAGCCCACATAACCATCGGCAATAGTAATTGCATTACCGCTGGCAGGAGAAATTCGAAAGCCGGTTCCGGTTGTTCCGGAATTGCGCTCGCCCTCAGCTACTGTAATTCTTATAGAATGGGTTGCATCCGTAGTATGTCCGTCGATAACCAGATTATCGGCTAAACCGGTCGCCCAGTCATTATAACAAACCGCTACTGCAATCTTGTTTGCAGTTACTAAATTTGCATCGACAGCTGCTTCCCAAGCGGTAAGCGTTGTATAGTCTCCACCTGCCGTAGGAGATGTGCCAAGCGTACCTGTTGCGTTAGCTGCGGACTGGCTGTAAGTAAACTGCGTTTGGCTGGCGACAGAGGCAATAGCAAAAGTACCGTTAAAACTAGCAGTTCCGCCGGAACCAAGATTAATTACAATTTTTTGGCCGACCTTAAGGTTATTATTAGGATATGCTCCGCTTAAATTAACCGTAACCACATTACTAGTGCGGCTAATTGATGAAATGGTTTGTCCGGCGCGGATGTATTTAGTTTGGTTTTGAGAAGCATCGGTTAATAAAATAGATGCGGAATCTCCGCTAGCATAGCCACTATTAACACCGCCTGTATACAGCGCAAATGCCCTCGTAAACAAGAAAAATAGCGCGGCTGATGCAAAAAAGATTAAAAATATGGTAATTATTAATTTCCTATTCATCTCTCTTACCCGCAAAATGCCTTATTGGGCGGTCCTAACTGCACGGCCACCGTAATATTGATACCTAGGTGAATCATTGCCACTTGCATAATTTCGATCGGATGTACGAGCACCTGTAGCCCCAAAGTCCCAAGTTCCACCGCGTATACCGGTTCCTGAAGCATTTGTTCCTGGCCAGTTGCTAACATTTGCATTACCAGAAGAATCTAAAAAGCCGTCGCCGTTTAACCCGGTAAAAGCTCTGCCCGCGGAACTGCCTACGCTAACCACCCTTTCCCATAAGCTTCCTGCTAAATCCATTACACCGTAATATGCTGCTCCACTGGTAACTCTCGTGCTTGAGCTGGTAGCAAATATACCGCATCGTAAAGGGCCTGTACCGCCATCTCCGCCGGTAAAGGTTGTATTATTAAAAGCGCAGTTTGCGCCTGCATTAGTAATTGTCTCAGTTCCATTTTCCGTTCCTGAAATTGTGGTAGCCGCAACAGGCGCATCAATAGTACCCCATACATATTCATTTGCCACTGCAGCTATTCCTCCGCCGCGACATACCTTTTCAAACTCTAATTCGGTAAATGGACGCAACCCTGCCCAATCCGCATAAGCAGCCACATCCGCCCAGCTAATCCAGTTACAGGCTCTATGCGGCCGGGAAGCAGCATAATTCTGGTATGAACCTGATATTGTATGGCGATAACTGCTGATATTTGGATATCTATTGGAGGCTTGCGTGGAAGTCAGTGTATTGAGAAAATCTGCATATTGCCCTTGAGAGATTTCATATTTCATTATATAGAATCCGTTATAGCCCTTAGGAAATGCGGCAGGAAGCGGACCAGCCCGGTCGCCTGGACTTCCGCTGCCGTTAGGATAATATAAATTACCGTTAGTAGTCCCTACTGTGATGGCATTTTCCGAACTTACTGTGTATGTATTAGTAGTGGTGGGATATAAATAAAATGCACTTATCTCGGATCCGCCAGACCCCAGAGAAAATGAACCCTGGGGTATATATGCCATTTCGATGGCAAAGACCCTGGCTTGGACTGCACTAGGGAACATTAGCGAACTGGCTTGCATTCTATGCTGTCCTGACTGGGATCCGGAAGTATTTATTGCCGCGCCACCGGGTGTGGCTGAAATATTGAATGTGTTGGCAGCAGGAGATTTTACGTAATAGGTTGTGCCTGCAGTTATACCTGTAGGCAAGGCTCCGTTAGTAGAAAATACCACCTCTGCATTAGCAGCTAAATTATGGCTATTATAAGTTACTACGCAAGGGCTGGCGATAGTCATTGAAACTGGTACTGAAGCATAATTCCAAATCAGAGTTTGGTTAGACCCTGGGCTGCAAAAAGCGCCCACCCCGTCGCTAGTAATTCCCAATTTTGTTGTCGCGCTATAATCTCCTACAGTACCGCCTGAGATTAATTTAGCATGGTCCCATACCCCTGTATCAGATCTATATATCTTAACAAAAACCCAGGCGGCATCGAAATAAGGCTGGCTATTCCCATCCGTTCCTGAATAGTAGTTTTCCCAATTTAGATCAAATTTAACTTCGATTGTGCCATTTGTTGAATTAAGATTTTGCAGAGCCACATTAGTCACCGTAACATTATTAGCTAAGGCCATATTTGATATAAATAACAGAAAAAATATAAATAACGACAGTTTTCTTAACATTTACTTGGTCTCCGTTATTATAGAAGCGCCGGACCTGGTTTCGACAACACTCGGATCCATAATCTTTTTAGGTTTTTCTATGCCGCCCAAAAGCTTTCTGATCCCCTGCTTACGCAAATCTATCTTATATTGCCGGCGGCTCATCAATTTGCCGTTGGTATCCTTTTTTGGCGTCATCAAATCCTCTGCCTGCTTAGGCGTTAGATATGCCTTGATGATCACAAATTTAGACTGCTCTTCCGCTCCCCAGATGTAACCTGACGGCTTAATCATTACTATGTCGCCTTCCTTATAAGAAGCCCGGCGGTCAACTTCAGAGTTAGGGGCAACATTATCTCCTACTTTAATCAAAAGATCATAGAGTTTCGTGTCCGGTTTCTTTTTAGGTTCTTCCGATTCTTTCTCTTCTTTTTCGACAGTTTCTAATGCTCCCTCCTCGGCTTCTGCCAAAATATCCTCCTGGCCGTCGACTATCGAGAAATAGGCGTCGGAGGTATCATATACAGAACTATCATAAGAGTCGCTTACCTTTACTTTTACTGTATTTGAAAATTGATCCGGAAGGGTCCAAAAATATGCTCCGTCATTATCTTTGTTTTTAACTATATCGGTATAAGTTTTCCCTTTATCGATAGAGTAAGCTAGGTCAAAAGGATAAATCGATTCGTAATCAGAGGCCACCCAACTGATTTTTTTCCTGGTGCCCTGACCCCATTCTTCTTTATTATTAGGGGAAATCACGATTATCTTGCCCGGCCGGTAATCGAATGATAATTGCGATATTCCTAAGTTTGCATCTTTACTGTTAAACCGGGAGAAAGCAATTCTGGCTTTTAAGCTCGGACCCTTGGAAAAATCCTTTTTAGAAGAATAATAGTATTTGCCTTTTAGAAGAGGCTGTTTATAAGTCAAACCTTTGTCCGTTGAAACTCCAAAATTTATGGAAGTTTTATCTCCGGGTTCAATTTGCCAATCCGGGATAATAATTGCTGCTTCAAAAGCGGGGACTATCAGCCCGGATACATAATATCCGCTGACTGCGCCTTCTTTTAAAATTAAATTGCCCTTGCTTGAAATATCCGTATCTGAAAAAACCGGCAGGGATACCTGCTCTTCGCTTCCGATACTTTCTATTACCGGTGGAATTTTTGCAGTTTTACGCACCCGGATGGGGCCAAAATAGATATTATTCTTACCGCTGCCGTCTCCGCCTGAACGTAAAGACAGATACCCGGCCTTAGGTTCAGGAGTAATCTGGTAGCTAGCGCTGGCTTCCAATTCTTTAAAAGATAAATCAAAGCGTTCAAAGATAACCTTACCTGCCTCAAGGCTCACTCTATAATTATATTGGCCTCCTGTAACCGCAGGTTTAGCCGCCGTGTCATCTGCCTTAACTATGTTATCTACCGCCACACAGTGCTCTGCTCCTTTATAAATAGATGAATAAGCCGACCAATCGGGATTGTCGTAAGATTTGATATTTGTGTCGCGGACACTTAAGCTGTTTTCAAACCCGCTTCCTAATTCGCAGAGGTATTCAACTATTCCCTCTTTAAATTTGAATTCTTTGGTTACTATCTCTGCGGCGTCAAGCTTGATCTTTCCATTGTCTACTCCATAACTTCCTTTTTGCTCGGGATAAACATTCCATTTTATAAGGTCTAACTCTTTGCCTTTAAAATCGTCAAAGAAATCAAATGTTTTTTCAGGGTCAGATAAATCTTCAGCCTTATCTTTGCCATAATATAGGTAAATACTTATTCCGTTTTTAGGAATCTGCGGCACCTTAACCCATACGGCTGCCAGGCGTTTCGGGCTAGCCCCTTCCAAGCTTTCCATATAATAAGGTAAAACAGTCTCCTGGTCATTGGCCGTAAAACGAATATCTTTAAAATCTGATTGCAGCCGGCCGGCGCAATCAAAATCCGCTAATTTTACTTGCGAGTTTTCAGCGATATTAAATTTCATCTGATAATTATATAAAACTTTTCCGGATAAATTTTTAATTGAAATTTCTTTGCGGTATTTAAATTCGCTTAAGGAAGGTTCGCCAAAATTACCTAAGACCTTTGAAGAATCGGTGTAAGAAATTTTAACTGATGAAAGTTTTGCATTCTCGCTTAATTCCTGGGCCCGCCAACGCAGGCGGTTGCCGCTGACAAAGCCGGCCTTTAGGGGCAGGCCGTTTACCACCGGATAATAATGCAATCCATTATCGGCGCTGACCTCAAAATTAATTTCTCCTTCGGCCTCCCAATTTACGGTTATACTGCTTATTTGCCCTGGGGTTGCCACAAAATCACCGGGAGCATAAATTCCATTTCCGGCTTTAGGAAAAGAAAAGGCGCCTGAATTGTCCAGGCGCCAGGTTAATGGGCCGATTAGAGTAGCCACGTCTGCCTGGGCATAACTAAAGAATCCCAGGAAAACTGCTATTATCAATGTTAGGCGGATCTTTTTCATATCCATCTAAGCCCTTCTTTCTTTAAATCTCTATGCTAATTATATATTATTACTGGTTTTAAAACAATTGTAAAACTACTCAATCTATTTGCATAAACTACTCCTTAGCTTATAATGAAACTGTTTCCGATCCAATCGGGAAAGGGGGTTATACTTAACCCTGTTTCCCGATTAACTGCGAAACAGTTTCGCAGTTTGGACATTTCAGAATGGACATTCCCAATCTTAAATATCCAATATTTTATTCTCTAACGCGTACTTGATCAACTCGCTACTTTTATGTAAATTTAACTTTTTAAGTATACTATTCTTGTAGTTTTCAACTGTCCGATTGCTTAAAAACAGAATTTCGGCTATTTCTTTGGCTGTTTTGCCTTCAACAACCAAGCGTAAAACATCCTCTTCCCGCTGGTTTAGAATGCTTTCCGGGGCAGCTTTTTTACCCGGTTCTTTAACTGTTTCAGCTAAATATTCCGATATTGCCTGGCCAAGATAAATATTCCCGCCGGCTACCCTGCCCAGAGCAATAATTAATTCTTCAGCCACGTTGTCTTTATTTAAATAGCCATTTACTCCCTGGCGCAAAGCTTTTAATACATAGGTGCCTAATTTATGGACTGAAATAATAATTATTTTTGTCTTGGGAGAAATGCGCTTAATCCTGGAAATTATATCCAAACCACCTACTTTAGGCATGGAGATATCCAGCAATAAAATATCCGGCTTTAATTCTTCAACGGATTTTA
>Ga0265297_10003180_pt1 | contig 30494 bp, 49 predicted proteins | sample Munlanlwell13791_FD_192502 | JGI IMG/M metagenome (GOLD analysis project Ga0265297, IMG submission 192502) | Leachate microbial communities from a municipal landfill in Southern Ontario, Canada - Leachate well 137-91 | ecosystem: Engineered > Solid waste > Landfill > Unclassified | place...
TCAGATATTCCAGAAAAGGAAGGTAAATAATGATTTTGAAAAGTCGCAAGTTTTGGCTCATGGTATTTGACGTTGTATTGTCAACCGCTACCTATTTCATTGGCCAGTACGTATCTCCAGAAGTAGGGAATAACATCCTTTGGCTTATCGGAGCGTGGCAGCCGGTCATTGTGTCGCTGATCGTTGGTATTGCCGTGGAAGACGCAGCGGAAAAGGGCAATGCTGCATACTTTGAAGTTGGTGAATGAATGAAAGAAATCAGAGTATTTAAAGACGGCGATTCATGGACGTTCGTTTTACCGGACTTCAAGAATCTACAAGTCTCGCCGGCTGAAATTGCACACCCTAATTCAGAGATGAACAAGCGCATGGACTTGATATACCATAACCTTGAATTGTCTCAAAAAGTGTGTGATGCAAAAGAAGCAATTGACGCGCTTCATCAGGAATGTAGAAAAGTAGTATAATAGGAGTGCATTCTTCTTCTCTTTGCCCCTTGGCCGGAAACGGTCAGGGGGCGTGTGTTATACTAGACATAGTCTTATCTACCATGTGTAGAAGTAGCATCCGAGCCCCGTCTATCTGGCGGGGCTTCGCATTTATGGTACAATAACATAAGCAGGCAATTGTCTAGATTGTGAGGATGGGATGAATAAATGGCGTATCTGGTTTGACTGGCTACTTGGATTATTTCGAGTTAGTAAGTTTGCTTTTGCATGACCTATACCAGGAGTGGTGAATGAGTGAGCCGATCAAATGCTATGGAGCGGTTTATGGAGTCAAGACCCTTGTCGATCACGGAATACGGGTTTCAATCGACTTGCCAGAGACCGCGATAATGCAAGCCGCTATGTTCATGGAATGTCAACGCATTGGTGTTGTTTTGGACATTGAATGTACGCCTAAAGATCAAACGGTGGGCGACAACTCGCATGATAGCAAACAAGGTAGACCAGCGCAAAAGAGTTTGCGAGGTCAATAATCTGTTTTACAAAAGGTAACACATGGCAGGTGTAAAAGGAAGAACTAACAATCCGAACGGGCGGCCAAAGAAGGATAGAGCTTTGACCGATTTACTAGTTAAGGAGTTGTCTCATAAAGTAACTTTGCCGGATGGTAGCGAAGTTCCGGGTAAGAAATTGATAGCGCAAAACATCGTAGCTGCCGTGACAACTGGTAAGATACGTTTTCCTAAAGATTCAGAGGACAGTGTAATATCAGTCAAGGATTGGATTGACTTTATGAAGTGGCTGTACGTGCATGTGGACGGTCAAGCTAAGAACGCGCTTGATGATATTGCAGACAATGGATTGAGGGTAATTGTAGAATATGAAAACGGTCAAACTAATATTACCAGCGTATCATCCGAGCCAACAAGAGATACATGACAACCTTAATCGGTTCAATGTTTTGTGTAATGGCCGCCGTTGGGGCAAGGATGTCATACAACGTAACTACGCGGTTGAAGGGATGTTATCAGGTTATCCGGTTGCGTGGTATGAACCTAACTACAAAGTATTAGTAGAAAATTGGGATTGGTTAGTAAACACATTAGCACCAATTACAACGGACAAATCCGAACAGGAAAAAAGATTACAAATAGCCACGGGCGGGAATATAACCATGTGGTCATTAGAGGACAAAGACGCTTCGAGAGGTAAGCACTATAAACGAGTGATTATCAACGAAGCGGCTAAAGTTGCACACTTACAATATTCTTGGGAGTATGTAATCAGGGTGACTCTAATGGATCTCATGGGCGGGGCGATGATATGTTCAACTCCGAGAGGGTATGACTATTTTCAGGCATTATACAAACGCGGTGCTGACCCCCTAGAGACTGAATGGTCGAGTTGGCAGCGATCAACCTGGGATAATCCGTACATACCTAAGAGTGAGTTGGAAGAGGCTAAGCGCACACTACCTGAAATCACTTACAGACAAGAGATATTAGCTGAATTTATTACAAGTGATGGAATGGTGTTTCGAAGGGTACAAGAAGCTGCTTGTTTGCAACCGTTGGATAAAAGGATTGAAGGTAGACAATACGTTGCCGGTGTTGACGTTGCTTCTAGTGTGGACTTTACAGTCGTGACCGTGTTAGATGCTGAAACCGGCGACATGGTTTTTATGGATAGGTTCAATAGGTTAGATTATCCTGTACTTGAGGACAGATTAGAGGCGATATTTCACATTTGGCGATTACAAGGAATGATGATAGAAGTAAACTCGATTGGTCAAGGCGTATTAGATCACTTAAGATACAAGTCAATAAATGTCATTCCTTTTCAGACAACTAATGCGAGCAAGGATTTAATCATAAAGGATTTGCAATCGAAATTTGAACACGGGAGCATAAAGATTTTGGATAATCCTGTTTTAGTTGGTGAGTTATTATCCTTTGAAAGCAAGAGAACGCCCGGGGGATTATACAGTTATTCTGCTCCAGAGGGTCAGCATGATGATTGTGTAATGAGTTTAGCAATAGCACATCAGGCTATTGGAAAAGAATTGAAACTACTAGATTATAGTTTTTAGGAGCAACCTATGGGTATATTTGATAGCTTATTTGACAACATAGCCGGACGCGTGGCTGATAGAATAAATGACTGGATGTTGCCGCAAGCGTATGCGGAACGCAGAAAAGAGCTTGCTGGACAGAGGATGTACCGCGTAGGTATCCAGAAAAAGCAGTTACATAATAAACCAACCTCACCGGATGACAATATCATTATGAACTTCACCGGCCTTGTCATAGACAGGTCGGTATCAATGTTATTTGGCAAGGGGATTGAGTTTGATTACCAGAATGATGCAACCGAACAATATCTTAATCAAGTGTGGGATGCGAACCGTAAAGAACTACTGCTGCACAAAATAGGCACTACGGGTGGTGAATCTGGCACCTGGTATTGTAAGGTTATTCCAGATGGTAAAGGTAACGGTATTCCGCGTCTTGTTGTTTTGGATCCATTGTTGATGACCATTGAAACCAAAGAGGATGACATCGAACAGGTTACGGCTTATGTCATTACTTACATGGTCAAGCGAGATGGAAAAGAAAAAGTGTTCATGGAAAAAACGTCATTGCAGCAAAATGGACAGTGGTTGATAGAATCTGGAATCTTTGAGAATAGCAAATTCAAGGTTGAAACTAAGCAGGTTTGGGAGTGGGAGTTCCCGCCAATTATTCACGGCCAAAACTTACCTAGCGTTGAATCTGTTTATGGGGTTCCAGATGCTACCTCAGACGTAAGACTGTTACAGGATCGTATCAATTTAACGTCATCGAATATCTCTAAGATTCTTAGATTACACGCTCACCCTATCCTAAAGGGAATAGGGTTCGGTAATGGTTCGCCTGTTGATATTGAGCCAGGTAAGATTGTGCCACTATCTCAGGGTCAAGATATATTGTCAGTCGAAATGCAATCAGACCTGTCAAGTTCTAACAGCTACTTTATGACCCTTAGACAATCAATGTTTGACATTACAAGGACTGTTGATATTTCAAGCATGAATGACAAACTAGGCGCATTGACTAACTTTGGCATAAGAGTTTTATATCAAGACGCGCTGGCAAAGAACGCAACTAAACAACAGTTATACGGCGACGCTATCTTGGAACTCAATAGACGTATGCTACTTTTGGCTGGTATGCAAGAGGACGAAGGTAATATCGAATGGCCTGATCCGTTACCGGTGAATGAGACTGAAGAAATCGCCGGGTTGAAATTCGACTTAGAGAACGGATTAGCAAGCAAGGAAACGGTCTCTGATAATCGCGGCTATAACTATGAGAATGAACAACCAAAGATAGAGCAAGAAAAATCACGGGGAGATAACATCGGCGCGGCATTACTTGCTAACTTTACAAGAGGTCAATAATTCGTGCTATACTAAATAAGGGAATGCACTTGGGAGGTGCTGATTGAATAAAGGTAATGAGTTACGAGTACCGATATCAGGTCAAGTAATTGACGAATGCGAAAAAGAGGCTGCGATTAGAGTTATACGCTCTGGTCAGATAGCCTCTTATAAGTTAAGTGAACAATTCGAGCATGAGTTTGCATCGTATGTTGGTAAGAGATACGGCGTGTTTTGCAATAGCGGATCTTCTGCTAATTTACTAGCCGTTAGTGCATTGACAAAGAAAAGCGGGCAATTATTATACGTAACTCCTGCGCTATCTTTTCCAACTACTATCAATCCATTGTTACAAACTAATCAAGGTTACATCAACTTAGTGGATGTTGATATTGAAACGCTGTTACCTAAAGGCGGTACTTATGGTGCTATGACATTAGGTAATTACCATCCATATTCATTGATAGAAGATTCGTGCGATGCAATGTTTCCTGGAAAATACACAGGACTCATGCAGACATTCTCATTCTACCCCGCTCACCACATGACAACGGGAGAGGGCGGGATGGTGACAACAGATGACCCACAATTATATAAGACACTTCGCTCACTCCGAGATTGGGGCAGGGATTGTTGGTGTCTACCGGGTGAGGATAACACGTGCGGTCATAGGTTTGATAATGGGGATCACAAATACACTTACTCAAACATAGGATACAACCTGAAGGCGACTGAAGTACAAGCTGCGATTGGAATTGAACAACTAAAGAAATTGCCTGGATTTACAGAAATTAGAATCAGGAATTTTCATTACCTTTATCAGAGAATGAAGAAGTTTGAAAACTATTTTATTTTACCGAAGTCTGTATTACCTGATACGCCGTGGTTTGGATTCCCGCTTACATTGAGGGATGGTGTTGATTTCACGCGCAAAGATATTATGCTATTCCTGCACAATAAGGGAGTCGGTTCAAGGGTCATATTTGCCGGTAACATCACGAAACAGCCGGCTTATAAAGACGTAAAGTTTATCATTGACGAACCACTTACAAATTGTGACAAGATACACAACGATTCGTTTTGGGTGGGTTCGTGGCATGGTCTAAATTTCGATCAATTAGACTATACTGTTAACATGATTAGTGAGTTTTTGGAGAGGAGTTACATTGTCAGAAACTTATGATATTCAATTCATGCAAAAACACATAAATGGATTCGAGAATAAGTCAGTCCTGATAACCGGCGCGTCTGGCTTTTTCGGGTCGTGGATGCGCAAGGCGTTGACCGATATATGCAAACCTTTATATGTTCCTGAAAGAGAGAACCTACTTCCATTTTTACACTTGATAGACTTTGATTACATCTTCCACTTTGCACCCACTCCGATTGAACCCGTAATAGAATGTGCGAAACGATCAAACGCTAAAATCCTTTACGCTTCATCCGGGGCGGTCTACGGGACGTTACACGAAAAAGCAACAGAGGATATGCTTTACAATACGCGAAACGATTACGCTATTGAAAAGGCTAGAAGTGAGTTAGTGTTGAGGCGTTCGGGATTAGATTATTGTATTACTCGTCTGTTTGCGTTTTGTGGTACTGGAATGAAGAACCATTTTGCTATCACCGCCTTTGTTGATGCCGTAAAGAATAACAAACCATTAATAGTTTATTCTCATTCAGTAAGAACCTATATGTATATTGCAGATGCAATTGTGTGGTTATGCAAACTCATACAATCAGAGAATGGAATTTATAACGTCGGAGGGAATCGAGAAATAACTATTGACAAGTTGGCTATGAGAGTGGCGTCTTACGTTGTACCTCCCGCTGAAATTATAGAATCCAATAAACCTTTTATTGATGCACAACCTTATTATGTACCTGATTGCAGTAAAGCAGAGGACTTGGGATTGCAAAGACACTTTACCCTGGAATATGGAATCAGACAGATGTTAGAATTTAGATCAAGGTGTGATGAATGCGAGTTCTTTGGTGACATTGATAGAACGAATTGTATCGAGTGCGATAAGGAGTAGACATGAGGCGATGTCCTGTGTGTAATTCTGATAAACGACTTCAATTATGGCGGTCTGATTTTTTAGTTCCCGATAATTGGAAACGTCCTGATTATATTGACTGGTTTAGGTGTGAATGTGGGATGCTTTATGGCGATCACCCTACGATTACTCAACAAGATTATGACTGGTACTACACCGAGAAATACGGTTATGGGGTGGTAGACGAAGCCAACCAAAAACGATTGAAAGATCGTGCAGATTACATCTCGGGACAATTCGACAAAGATATAAAAATAGTAGATTTCGGCGGTGGCGATTCTGGATTGTCGATGTTCCTACGATCAAATGGATTCTATAATGTCTCTGTTTATGGGTGTGGTCAAGAAATGCCCGGTAATGTGGATGTTATTGTCTCAGAGCATGTTTTAGAACACATCTATGATATGAACGATGCTATGGATAAAATATCAAAGTCGCTAAAAGCTGGTGGTACTTTGATCGTTGACATTCCAGATGCTACTTCAATGGCGTTAGAGAGACCTCTTGAAATGCCCATACTTGATTTTACGCAGGTACATATTAATCACTTTAGAATGATCGATATGTTAAGACTCATGGAGCGATACGGATTTGAATTACAAGAGACACATGAATACCACGAGAGACACGGCGGGTGTAGAATGTTCGTGTTCGTCAAAGATTCAACTGTGGTTAGTTGTAATTCTCAATGGTTCGTTATTCGTAACATGGCAGAAAAATTAACTAAGCTTAAAGAACTTGTGGATAGACCTGTTGTAATTTGGGGATACGGTGATATTTGTGCTCACTTGTTGGCTAGATACTGGCCTAATGTACAATATTTTGTATGTAACGATCCCGCGTATATAGGTGAGACGATCAATGGATTACCTGTTTATGAAAAGAAACCGTATGATACTTTTACCGTTTTAGTTATCGCACAATCACAAAAAGGCAAGTTAGTTGATAGAATAAAACTAGAATGTGAGAATGAAATTATAGTGATATGAGACTATCTGATTACATCCTTGACGTTGTAAGCCAATACACCAAACGAGTGTACTTCTTGTCGGGGGGTGGAAGTATGCACCTGAATGATGCACTGGGTAAGTCAAAACTATCCTACACTGCTGCATTACACGAACAGGGGGCAGGATTCATGGCTTATGGACACGCTAACATGACAAATCAATTAGGCGTATGCATGGTTACAACGGGGCCAGGTGGGACTAATGCAGTAACACCTTGCCTAGCAGCGTGGATGGATTCAATGCCAATATTATTTATATCCGGTCAGGTTCAAACTATTCACATGATGGGTGAATCTGGAATGAGATATAAAGGAACGCAGGAATGTGATATTGTCTCAATAGTTGAACCGATCACGAAGTATGCGGTGACTGTAAAAGACCCATCAAAGATAAAAATTATTCTAGGCGCTGCGATTCACGCTGCTATGCACGGACGCAAGGGTCCAGTTTGGGTTGACATTCCGTTAGATATTCAGAGCGCTGAAATAGAACCCGACAAACTCGAATCGTTTTCAGTACAATTCAACGAGTGGATAGACTGGCAGAATAAAGAGAATATCGCAGTCGGAGTTGACAACGTAAAGCGATTGACTGAAACGTGTTCTAAGCCTGTTATTTTTGCAGGACATGGAATTGTATCAAGCAACGCAGAAAAACAGTTCTACGGGCTTCTGGATGCCTTCAAATGCCCTGTATTGCTAACATGGAAGTCAATGGGGTTGCTATCAGACAATCATCCTCTTTATTGTGGCAGACCGGGGGCAATTGGTCAGACCGCGGCCAACAAGATAACTGGAATGTGTGACCTGATATTAGTTTTAGGGGTGAAACTAGACTTAGATCAAGTAGCGTATAATTTAGATGGATTCGCAAAACAAGCCGTCAAGATTGTGGTAGACATTGACCCTGCGGAGCTAAAGAAGTTTGACGATTCATGGCTAAAGATAAACGCGGATTGTAAAGAGTTTTTGTGTGCGTTGAATATTGGAGGGGACTATGGTCAATGGGTAAAAGAGTGTAAAGAACTTCAAAAACAAAACATATTCATTTTAGAAAAGGGATAAGCCAGATGGTTGAAAAAATAAAAGATGTTTACTCGCATAAATATATTTTCAAAAATGGTTGTATTGTTGATATTATGGTTTGGGGTAATCGAAAATTATTTTCAAAATATGGGGCTGGTAAAAAAGTTCCGTGGTATGCATTCTTTCATCCAAATAAATACAACGCCGAACAATTACCAGGCGGGACGTTAAAACCTATTTGGCAGCAAAATATTGGTACAATTCATTTTGTAAAAGGAGATTATGGATCAGGCGTAGTTACACATGAATGTTCTCACGCGTGTATTCAATGGCTAGAAGTGTCTGGTTTTAACATCAAAGAAAATGACGAGGATTTTTGTACAGAGTTAGGTCTTATGGTAAGCGGATTTTGGAAATGGCATTATGAAGTTTTGGAATCAAGAATAGGAATGTCATAATGTCAAATAAACACCCTAAGACCTAAAGAGATGCAAAAAGAGAATGTGTTTATAAAATGACAACTAAAACATGCCAACAATGTGGAAAAGAATATAAGAGTAGTCCAAGTAAAAACATGAAATATTGTGGTAGAGATTGTTATTATGAATCAAAAAAAATTATTATTATAGATAGAATGAAACAATGCACAAAATGCAATGAATTAAAAAACATTGACGAATTTCCTCCAGATAAAAGAACTGTTAGTGGAAAAGGTTCTTATTGTAGAAAGTGCGGAAGAAATTCTTATATAATCAACAAATATAATATTGATGAAATAGAATATGAAAATTATTTTAAATTACAAAACGGAGTTTGCGCTATTTGTGGAAAACCAGAAACGAGTTTTGATAGGAAACAAGGAATAATTAGAAGACTTGCAATAGATCATGACCACGTTACTGGAAAAGTTCGCGGATTGCTTTGTTCAAATTGCAATCAGGGAATTGGTAGAATGAGTGACGACATCTCAATCCTAAAATCGGCTATTAAATACTTAGAAAACTTTACAGAGGGAACTAATGATAAACAGGGATAATTTCTACGACCCAGAAAAGAAAATAGACGTTGGCGAACAAATACAATATTGTTTAGATAAGTTTGTTGAAAATAAAGACAAGATAGATAACGATGCAGAAATATTTCATAACCTAACTTATGGAGAGGTTGGCAGGGCATTAGTAAACGCTGGAATGGAAATAGCAAAACTAAGAATAGAAAAGCATGATAAACAACTATAAACTAATTGACACCCTATCAGACTTATGCACAAAAGATGACGTGATAGCAACCTCACAATCAGGGACTAATACTTGTAGGTTACTGCAGTCATGGCGGGTAAAATTTGGCCAACGTTTTCCGAGCGCGTGCGCCATCGGTGCAATGGGGGCGGGATTGCCTATCGCTATTGGTAGTGCATATGCAACTGGTAAACGGGTTGTTTACGTGGGTGGTGACGGCTGTTTTCAGATGAACAGTCAAGAGTTAGAATTAGTAAGACGCGACAAATTGAATATAAAAATGTTCATCTTGAATAACGGCGGTTACGGGTCGATAGTGAACACGCAGAATAAATACTTTGAAGGACGGTACGTTGGATCAACTGAAAAGAGCGGACTGACATTACCACCGCTGAAAAAGATAGCCGATGTTTACGGATTCAAGTATTATCTATTGGAGAATGAGGATATGCTACAATCAATCTGTAAGCAAGCGCTATCAGGGAATGAAGCGTGTTTAGTTGAAGTCATAGAACCAGTCGATCAATACACAGTTATGCGAGTTGGAAGCAGATTAGTGGATGGCAAGCCAACAAGCGGCAAGTTTGAGGAGGTGTAAAATGTTTGATTTTGAAGGGTTGCGCGGTAAATGGGTTATGAATCTTGACGATAAAACATATAAAGAATATACGGAATTTGTACAAAAATGTCACTGGGAAGTAGAAAAATATCTTTCTCGTTATCCTGAAATTAAATATAATACTGATGGATTTAGGTATTTTGACATTCTAAAAATGGCATCACCTGAACTTGATAAAAAAGCGACTGAATGGTCAAAATTATTGCAGAGAATAAACAACGAACATAGAAGCGGAATGTTTAATTATATGCAATCAATTTGTTCGTCAAAGATAGATAAAAATGATCCATTTGTGAAAACGATGATTAGTTAATTATGACCGATCAACCAGTGACTAACATAGTAGACCTTGCTAATCAATTCCGTAAAGCATTAGAGCAACGGGATAATAAAGCGTTGTCTCAGATTATCAAGGCTTATGGGGATATGTACGGTCGGTTACAGGATAAGATAAAAGTATTGACCCTAGAAATGGCGAACATCGAAGGTATAAACGCCGCAAAGGTTAGAAAACTGGACTCTTATAAATCACTCATTCTTGAGATTGAAAAAGAACTAACGAAGTTTCAAGGGTACGCGGGAACTGTCATGCAACAGGCGGCAAGCGATGCTATCAAATTGGGAGCGAACAATGCCAGGTTGCTGACGATTGCCGGTAATCCTGCCGTGGCTGGAGTATTTAGACAATTGAACCCCAAAGCGATTGAGACCCTAATCTCATACTTTGGCGAAGGTTCAACATTGATGAAACGGCTTGAAAAACTGGCTGGTGAAAACGCGCTAAGAGTTGCGCAAACGATTATAGATAACGTGGCGCTAGGGAATAACCCTAAGACAATCGCAAGGCTTATACAAGATAGCTTAGGCGGTGGGCTTACGGATGCTTTGAGAATGACGCGTACGGTGCAGATTTACAGCTATCGAGAGGCTAACAGGGCGTCATACGTGGCTAACCGTGATATTTGCCCGAAGTGGGTATGGATGTCTACCCTAGATGATGTCTGTTGTATGAGTTGTGTCGTGATGCATGGAACCGTACACGATGCCGATGAGGTTATGGATGACCATTACAACGGGCATTGTGCTATGATCCCGTTGACTATCGGTAGTGAAAACCCGTTCGGGAGTGATACCGCTGGGCAGGATTGGTTCAACTCCTTAGACGAAAATAAACAAAGAGATTTGATGGGGCCGAAGTATTATGAGGCTTATAAAAACGGTGCTTTCGAGTTGTCTCAATTATCAACACAAAGGCCGGATGATGTGTATGGCGAAATGCGCGGGGTAACTCCGCTCAAAGAATTGATAGGAGAATAATGAGTGAACTATCCTGGAGCGATATTGCAAAGTTGATTGCAGAGGCGAGAGAAAAATATCCACAAAAATACTATCATGCGATAATCAAGCCGGGTATTTATAGATATTTAAAAATGATGAAATACCATAAATGGAAAAATAAATATTCGCTGTGGGAGGCAACTAAATGAGTAGACCAAAGGGAAGTAAGAACGCGCCGGTTGATGTAAAAAAGGGAAATAACATTATTGATACTATTGAGAAGTTAAAAGACCATCAATACGGAGAATATAGAATTTGCCACGCCAATGACGTTCTTGATATTGTTGAATTGGTTGAGGCAAATATTAATTTGGGATATCAGCCACAAGGCGGCGTATCAGTCACTAATTACAGGGGATTAGATGGGAATATAGTTATGGTGTATTGTCAGGCAATGGTGCGCCGTGAAGGATAGAACTGCACTCCAATTGAAAGCTGTTATAAATAAGTATTTGAAGAAATGGAAGTCTAATCTATTTCTCGGAATGTGGACTATAAATTTCGGTGTTCGAGATTATCTAGGAGCCGCAAGGGATGAAGGATATTCAACGGCGGCAACGTGTGACAGTTCATGGAAATACTTCACGGCTGATTTAGATTTTAGTTATGTTCAACTCAAAGACATGGAAGAAAAAGAAATTGAAAAAATTATCATCCACGAGTTATTACATATCGTTTTGAATGAAATGCGCGAGGATGGTATTGAACACGAGGAGCGGGTTACAAGTCACTTGCAGATGATTATGTCTTATTTAACACGAAAGGAATAACCATGCCACTCAAAAAAGGTAAAAAGAACATCGGTAAAAATATTGAGACGTTGCAAAGAGAAGGCAAGCCACATTCCCAGGCAGTTGCAATTGCCATAAGTGTTTCAAAGAAGAAAAAGACACATAAAAAATAATGTGTTATAATGTACTAAGTGCGTGATGCACAATCCGTAAGTAATCAATAGCCAACGCTTTATATGTAGTTTTAAGTCAACCTCATTCGAGGCTGGCTATTTTGTTATTAATCTCCTGCGTGGCGTTGCACGTTAAAAACGAAAAGGAAAATAGAAATGTCAGATCAAGTAGCAATAGAAAAAAAAGAACCTGTAATTGAAACACCTGTTCAGCAACCGGCCGCGGAGCCGAAAAATACCGATACCGTTGAACACATGATTCCTAAGAGTAGGTTTGACGAAGTAAATACTGTTAAAGTAAACCTTGAAAAGGAATTACAAAAGTTCAAAGACGCGGAACAAAAACGCAAAGAGGCAGAAATGTCTGAAACTGAAAAGTTGCAAAACCGCGCTAAAGAACTTGAGGCAGAAAACAAACGATTGAAAACGGAATCATTGAAGCAATCAATCGCAACTAAGTTGGGACTTCCAGAAAGTTTAGCGCTTCGATTACAAGGTGAGACACCGGAAGAAATCGAAAAAGACGCTAAAGAAATTCTGGAAACATTACCGAAAAAGACCGCCGTAAACATTAACGCCACTAATCCGGGCGGTCAAGCAGAAGCCAAAAAGACCCCATTAGAAATACTAAAGGAGATGGGGCTAAGATAAAAAAGGAGTAACTATGGGTTATAACATTTGGGGTGACGTATCAAGTATCGCCCAAGACATCCAAGAACGCGCTTACCTTGTAACGCGTGAACTGGCAACAGTTCAAAACTTGGTTACTGTATTTAGAGACGCTTCGGGCGCTAACCCGCGTGTGAGTTATAAATATAATTCCACTACGGTCAAGCAAGTGAGCGATGGAGACGATCTGACTTCATCCAGCTTTACGCCTTCGGCTGATCAAACATTGACCCCGTATGAATACGGTGATCAATTCTTTATTTCAGATCTTCGTCAAGAATCAGAAGTACCCGAAGATATTGCTAACGATGCCGCACGCGAGTTAGGTTTGGCTGCTTTGAGCTATGTTGAAACTGACGTAGTAGGGTTATTCTCAAGCCTTACCGGTGGTACCGTTGGCACTATCAATACAGCTATTACTTGGGGGTGGGTTGCGGCTGCAATCGCTCAGGCTAGAAACGCCAACAAGAACGCTATGGTTCCGTTGTCTTGTGTTTTACATGGTTACCAATACGCTGTGTTAGCTAAAGCCGCATCTGTTGCTGGGTCTTCACTTGCACAGGCACCTGGTTACACCGAAGAAATGACCCGTAACGGATTTGTTGCCCGCTATATGGGGGTTGACATTTATCAGGTGTTTGCAAGCGCTGATAGCGCTGGAGACTTCGTCGGAGGTGTGTTCCCCAAGAACGCAATTGCTCTTGATTGGAGACGGCCTATCCGTATTCGTCCAGAACGTGACGAATCACGGCGCGGTGTAGAAATGAACTTGTCTATGGTATACGCTAAAGGCGTATGGCGTCCTGAATTAGGCGTCCAGATCAAAGCTGACGCGACTGCGCCGGAAAGCTAAGAGGTAAATATGGATCACTTGACTAACTCTTTTGCCTTTGCTGGCACTGTGTATGTTGGTACTGTTCGCTTGCCGTTCGCTAAAGCTCCCGCTGATGCTAATGGTGGTGGATTCACTGTAACAGAGACATGGATTGTCTCAGACGTTGCATTAGCCGCCGGTTCGGCTCCTGGGTTTGCTCTTGTTACTTTAGCAAGTGGAACATCACAGACTCCTACTGGAACTATTTGCTCAATCGCTGGTTCGGGTGCGTGGACTGCTGGAACTACACGTACTGGATTTGCTACCGTGTCTGATGGTTGGGTGGATGGTGGTGAATACGTGGCTCTTGAATACATTGGTACTGCCGTGAATGCTACCGCGTTCAACGTTACTGGTGGATTCAACGCCGTAATGGGTAAGTAAAATAAAACTGCCGGTCTAGCGTCTAGACGCGAAGAGGCCATATCCCAGCCCTGGCCGGCAGCAAACGGGATAAACGTGAGGGATAACGTGAAATTTACATGGTTAAGCAACGCTTCATGGTGGGGGTCGGGATATGGAACACAAACAAACCTATTCCTACCAAGATTCAAGGAAGATGGTCACGACCCTGCTTTAATTGCTTATTGTGGCCTTACTGGTAACATACTTGATATAAATGGAATAAAAGTTTTTCCGCAAGCATTACATCCCTATGGACAAGATATATGTTGGGAACATACCTCGCGGTATGGTACTGACATAATGTTTTCACTTACTGATGCGTGGGTAATTGAAACTGAAAGGATCCCAAGAAACTATAAGTGGATTCCTTATTATCCTGTAGATTCTAACCCTATGCCTCCTTTAGTAAGAGAGAGATTGAAATCTGCATACAAACGAATTGCAATGAGTAAGTATGGAGTAGAAAAAACGCATGAGGCAGGAATGGATTGTTATTACGTACCTCATGCTGTTGATACAAAGCAATATTTTCCAGTGAAAAAAGAAGAAGCAAGAGAATGTTTACAACTCCCAAAGGATACATACATAGTTGGAACAGTGGCGATGAATAAAGGCGCTCACCCGTCTCGTAAGTCATTTGTTGAAATGATGACAGCGTTTAGATTATTTAAGATGAAACACAAAGATGCTGTATATGTACTACATACAAACGATGGACAGGGAATACAAGACGCGGTTCATTTTAGAGAATTGTGTCCACAAATGGGATTAGAAATTGGAAAAGACGTTATATTTACCGATCCGTATTTTTCTTATTCTGGAGCTCCCACTGATTTTATGAGAAACCTATATAGTTCATTTGACGTGTTTATATTAGCGTCAATGGGGGAAGGGTTTGGTATTCCGATTGTTGAAGCACAAGCATGTGGAACCCCCGTAATTGTTGGTGATTGGACTGCAATGAGTGAATTATGTTTTAGTGGTCACAAGATCGATTTTGCGGACGCAACCTCATTTTATACACCGCAAGGGAGTTATCAATATATCCCAAAGATTGAAGCCATTGAGAGAAAAATGAACCTTGAATACTTACACCCATCATCGAGAGAAAAAGCATTAAAGGGCGCATTAGAGTATGATGCTGATTTGGTTTACTCGAAATATTGGCAACCCGTATTGAAAGAAATTGAGGCTGGATTATGAACAATGCCTTGATTATTCAACAGTGTAACTCGAATGAGATTCCTAATAGTTTTCACTTCTCGGATATGTTACGTCTTACATTCCAAAGACATGCCGCTTATGCTATGTCTCACAAAATGGATTACCAATGTTACATAGGTGATTACGCATTAGATAAAGGTGTATTAACAGGGGCATGGCATAAGATCAAAATGATTATTGATGCTCTTGAAAGAGGATATGAATATGTCTTTTGGCTTGACACAGATACGGCAATAGTAGGTGATGAGGATTTACGAAACGCATTTACTGATAAATTTATCGGATGCTGTGAACACAAGTCTGATAAGTTCCCTAAAGAATGGCAAGTGCCGACTCACTTAAATGTCGGGGTGGTTTTTGTAAAAAATGGCAAAGGTGTTTTAGACTTCATGCGTAAATGGTGGGATTCTTTCCCTGGTGATAAGAGATGGATGGAGCAAGGTTCATTCAACGAACTGGTTAAAGAATCTGATTTAATATTCAAGCTGGATGACAGATTCAATGCTACTGTAAACGTCAATGAAGTTGAGAAACCGGTTATTTTAGGTTGGCATGGAATACAACCAGCAAGTAAGAGATTTTCAATGATGAAAGCAACTATGTATGATGATCACATAAAGTATAAGGTGTAATTATGCGAACTGGAATGACTGACTTAGTACAAACCGTAAGAGAGTTATCTAATGCAGGGACTAGCGAATTTATAGTGGGGACTTCTACCTACTTCTCGGATGATCATATCCAAACTGTATTAGATAATCACCGTCAAGATTTACAATACGAACCGATGGAAGTACACCCCGAACAGGCGGTGGGGTCTGTAGTTTACAAGGAATTTAGAACAGCGCCTAATCTGGAATCAGGGACGGTGTTTTACTTGCAATACGCGGGTGGTACTGCTGTTGGTACTTCGCTCTATTCAGTCGATTACACGCGCGGAGTTATTAATTTTACTAATGACACACGAGGGACGGCGTTCTACGTTACCGCAAGGACTTATGATGTCAATTCCGCCGCCGCTGATATATGGCGTAAGAAAGCTAGTAATGTGGCTAATAATGTTGATTGGTCAAGCGACAATCATTCGATCAAAGGTAATCAGGTTTATTCGTCTTACATGAAACAAGCTGAATACTTCCAAGGTTTAGCGCATAAAGAAAGCATAACAATTTATCGTGGAGATATGCGGTGACTGGAATAAGCAACGCTCAATTAGCTTTTATGAGACAACAGGCAAGCGACACGTTCCTGCCCGATTCTGGCACCGTGCTAACTTCGACACAAACAAGTGACGGTCAAGGCGGTAACTCTGTGGCGTGGTCGGGTACTGTTGCTGTGGATTGCCGTATAGACGTTGTAAATGGTCGTGAACAATTACAAGGCGGCGGGTATCAATCATACCAAAAGACAATATTAACCCTGCCTTATAACGCTACCATTACTACACAGAATAGATTTGCTTACGGGTCGGATCAATATAATGTCGTGGCAGTGAGTGGTTCTAATAGATCTTGGAATATTTTCGTTCGCGCTGAACTGGAAAAAACATGAGTAATTTAATTATCGATACCAAAGAAGTTGATAGGGTTATGAACGCTCTCGGAAAAAACAGAGATGCGATTGTGAAAATCATAGGTTTTGACGTTGAGAGCGAAGCTAAACAACGAGCGGCGGTTGATACTTCGGCTATGAGAAATTCTACCTATACCGAAACGCCGGAAGGGAATACTTTCAATGTTGCTGATTCAAATGCTAAGGGAGCTAACCCTAAAGTTAAAACAATTCAGCACCCTAAACCAGATGATGGATTTGTCAACGTGGGGCCGAGTGTGAATTATGCGGAATTTGTTGAGTTTGGTACAAGTAAACAAGCTGCTCAACCGTTTTTAACACCGGCTGCCGAAAATGTTTTACAGAAGTTTAATTCAGGTGAGCGTTGGAAGGGACTAACAGGTCATGAATAACATTTCTAGCGCACTCTATCTGACACTTCAGCAAGGAACCGCGCTAACTGCTTTACTTGCGGGAACTACTTCGATCTATAAAGACATTGCACCGGATAATGCCAGTTACCCTTACGTAGTTTTTAACTTACAAGGTGGCGGTGAGACAAACGAGACACCCAATAGAGAGTCAAACGTTATTTATTACATTCGAGGATATTCCAAAACGTCTACTGCAAATGCCGGGAATATCGCTACGCAAATAGATAGTTTATTACACGGTAAGACATTGACTATAACAGGCAGGAATAATTTTTGGACTGCCAGGGAAGGTGAGATTGAAAATACTGAAATATTGAGCAATGGAGACCGCGTTTACAACGCGGGAGCCTTATATCGTGTTCGTTGTTGAAAGGATTAAACTATGAGTACAAATTCTTATTCAGGAAGTGCATTAGTTGTAAGTTGGAATGGAACGGTTATTAGTGGAAATCAGACCACTTTTGACTATACTCCAACTGTTGATCTATATGATCAAACGAGTGGTGCGGATACACATAAAAAGCATTTGGCTGGAGTAAAAGACTCTAGTGCTTCAATGTCTGCATATATTCAGAGTGGAACTAATACCGGTGGAACCTCGCTTTATTCAATCTTAGCTGAGGGAACTCCGGGTACTTTGAAATGGCAACCTGAAGGCACTGCCGCTGGCAAACCGTATTATTCAGAGTTGGCAATTTCAAACGGTGTTGGTTTTAGTTATCCATATAACAACACCGTGGTTGCGAGTGTGTCATGGCAGGGTGACGGTGCAAGGACTGAAGGGACTAACTAATGGCTGATTTTATTTTACCGAATGGGGATGAGGTTACATTCGATCTGGATAAACTGACTTTTGGCGAGTGGCAGGATTTGAGAAGTCCGGTATTTGCAAGAAAAAAAGAAGTAGAAATACTTTGTAAAATTACCGGACTTCCAGAAAAAGTCATAACGTCATTGACAATGAATGAAGCCAAAAAGTTTTATAACGCCTTGGTTGAAAAGGCCATGAGGCCAGTTGACCCAAACTAAGCCAGCGGGTGTTCGAATGTGTTGGTTTTGGTGCACCCGCTCCTATTGAATTAATTGAATGGACTCTTGCTGAAAAAATGGGCTGGACGTTATCAGAAGTCAGAGCATTATCAGTACATGATTTACAAAACCATTTTGCTATTGAGGATGGACGTGCAAAGGCAAAAGAGTTAAAGAGGTAACATGGGTCAAATAGGATCGATGTGGTACAACATTGGCGCAAAAACAGCCGACCTCGAAAAGGGGTTGGCTAGTTCAAAGTCTAAAGTAAGCGGGCTGAAAGGTTCATTTACAGAGTTAAATAGTGGGTTAGAAATTGCAAGAAAAGGTTTTCAGGTATTATCAGATGTTTATAAAGTAACAATTTTAGAAGCTGCCGAAGCTGAAAAAATGAGCGCTAAGTTAAATTCAGTTTTAGCTTCAACTGGATATGAGGCAGGAGTTTCAAGATATGAGTTAGATCAATACGCATCCTCTCTATCTAAGGTAACTGTAAATTCAGAAGAAACAATAATGAACGCAGAAGCCTTATTGTTGACTTTTACTAAGGTCGGAAAAGAAGTATTTCCAGAAGCATTGAAAGCAGCTATGGATATGTCTGCTGCTTTTGGTCAAGATTTGAATTCGTCCATTATTCAAGTTGGAAAAGCATTGAATGATCCTGCGGGTATGTCTGCTATGAAAAGAATCGGCGTATCGTTTTCAGATGCACAAATAGCAATGGCTAAGTCAATGTTTGAAACCGGAGACGTAGCTGGTTATCAAAAGCTAATCATGGGAGAATTAAATAAAGAAGTCGGTGGAATGGCTCTGGCAATGGGAACAACATACGCTGGACAAGTTGAGATACTAAAGAACAACATTAGTGAGCTAGGAGAAGAAATAGGTTCTAGAAATATCGGAGATTTTACCGCATTTGTTGTAATGTTAAATAAAATAGCATCTGGCACACAATCTACCAGTGGAGCCATGGCTGATTATTTAAACGTAATATTTGACGGCACAATAATGGAGTCAAAAAAACATAGGGCAAATGAACAAGAATTAATAGATTTACAAAAACTCGAATTTGCTAATGGAACAGCAGAAATAACTGGAAAAAGATTAGTAGATGGTTTTTATGTCTGGAGGGATGCTTCTGGAAGTTGGCATAGAGAACTTGCAGATGGTATTGGTACATTAAATGAATATGGTGAAACAGCTGAAGAAGTTGCAAAAAAAGCCAGTGATGCAAGGCAATTTTATTACGAGTCTGTTTCTGGATATGCCTCGAATTTAACAGATAGTGAGGCAAAATTATTACAGGCTGAAAAAGACTTAGCAGATTACATAAAAAATAATCCTTGGGATAAAAAGGGAATTACCGAACGAAAAGACGCCGTAGAACAATTAAAACAAGAACAACAAGACATGACAAATAAATGGATGCTGAACGTCTATACACAGATGTTAACAGCCGATGGTGATTTATCTAAAGGCGATATGGCGTTCCTGTTACAGTTCCAAATTGATACGGGGATGTTGAGCGAAGAAAACGCAAAAAGAGCGCAAGATCAATATAACTTTTTACAAGAAGTGTCGTCTTATAACCAACAATTGCAGGATTCTTTTGACAGCGTTCATGGAATGAATATTACTAATACCATAACGACTATTTATAGAACGCTAAGACAAGGTGGAACGTCTCCATCTGTTGCTAAATCAATCGCAGAGGGCGTTGCTTCAGGCGAAGGATTACGGCATGGCGATACGGGATATGCAAATGGAGCGGATTTCATTGTACCACCCGGCTATCCAAACGACTCATACCGTATCAATGTCCAATCAGGTGAACACGTAAAGATCACGCCAACAGGAGCGAGTGAGTCAAGTTCCTTCGAGCGTCAACTATTGAACGCGTTAGGGTCGTTTGATCCTTACATGAACGCGCTTATTCTGAGCAATCAACTTATAAAATCGGGGCGATAATGGACATAACAGAAAAGTTATATGCAAAACTAAATGGTATCTGGGTTGACATTACTTCAAATAGAGTAACTGAATTAGTGGAAACTGCTTTGACGGTAAAAAGAGGATTCTTGACTAATCAAGAAGATGATAGATTATCAGACGTTGGCACGTTATCTTTTTGGTTGAATAATTCTACTGGATTATGGGATCCAAGTTTGAGTACTGTTACTGAAGGATGGAATATCGGTGTAAAGATAGTTTTGAAATACACATTTGAAGGAAAAGACTATGTAAGATTTTATGGAACCGTAAAAAACATAGTTCCAGATGATATAGTTTGGAGCGCCGAATCGACGGTATCGTTTGTCAAGGTGACAGTGTTAGATTGGATGCGTAATGCTTACCAAAGGTCACTGACCAATACGATTATTCAAACTAACAATACCGGGGATGTTGCAATTTCAACACTGCTTACAAATGACATAACAGAGCAGCCTTTAGCTAAGTCGTTAGATGTTGGGGTTAATGCGTTTGATGCTTTATTTGATACGGCAACTCCGAAAACGAAAGTGGCAACAGAGTTTAACAAAATTGCACTATCTGAAATTGGATATATCTATACAAAATCAGATACTGACTTGGGGGAAACATTAGTTTTTGAAAACGCCAATCATAGGAATGGATTAAATACATTATCTAAAATTCCAGTAGACAATGAAAATTCCGGATTCTTGCTTAAGGGGGATGGCGGGTTCTTACTAAAAGAGGATGGCGGGAAGTTAATATTAGACGTGTCAGAAGACGCGACATTTGGAACCGCTAATTTTAAATCACTCAATAGAGATTATGGTGCGAACATAATTAACGATGCAAAAGTAATTGCATACCCGAAAAAAGCGGATGCTTCACCGGTCGTTTTGTATGAGATTACGACGCCGTTTACTATTGCTCCAGGTCAGACTAAAACGTTTGACGGTGAATATAAACGACCAAACACCGGTGAGACAATCACGGTTTATGACTCGTTGATGATTCAACCAGTAGGCACTACTGATTACACAATGAACACGAATAAATATGGAACCGGGACAGATTTGACGGCCGATCATACCGTGTCAGTAGTTTATGGTTCAAATAAACCAACGGTGACGATAGTAAACAATTCGGTTTATTATAGTGCCGTTACAAAGTTCCAATGCAGGGGACAGGGTGTTTATCAATCAGATGAAATTGTAGCAAAAGCAAGTGACACAACCTCACAGGAAAATTATGATGTGAGTGAATTTTCAATGAGTCAAGTGATGCAAAGTGATATTGAAAGAGGTCAACAGTTTGCTGATAGAATCGTCTATTTTGAAAAAGACCCAAGAAACAAAGTGAACAAAATAAATATGGTTGCCAATAGATCGACTAAAAACATGTATGCGTTCTTGACTTTGGATATTGGGGACTTGATTAGTCTTACAGACACGAGTAAAAATATATCTTCATGGTACTACATTCAAGGAATTAGTTTTACTGTTTTGAGTGGTACGATAATTGAGTTTAGTTGGATTGTCAAAGAGCATTATTCAGAGGATGCGGGGAATTTGACGCCGGTTGAGATAGAAACCGTCCATCTACATAAAGATGTTATTGTTTTTGATAACATAGAACAATTATCTAATCAAGATTATTTATCATTGATAATTGATTTCACTAAAGACACGGCTGGAATAATATTAAGTAAGGCCGCATGGGAAATAGCCGATGGGGGAGCTTATATCTCTGGATTCTATGTATATACAAATGGAGCACTTCTGATGTTTGCATTTATGGATGAACAGTTTAAATATCTAGGTTATTTGTCTAGTTATTTTACAGAAGAAGCTTTTGTTAGAATAGGAATTTCATTCAATAGAATAACGGAAAGTATAAAATTTTATTATGGCGGATCACCGGTAACACCGGTAACTTTTACTAAAACAACGGCACTAGAAGACTACGTCTTGGGTTATTTTAACGACATAGGCAATAGAATTATAATTAATGGAGTTTCTCTACTTGAAGATGGTGTTTGTGAATATGGTTACGGATGTGGCGGAACAATCGGGAGAATAAAATTATTCAATGTAGAACTTACAGAAGATGAATTTTCAAAAAACAACAGTGGAACTGAACCGGCAACTCGTGGATTACAATTCGAAGCACCATTTATCAAAACATCTGACATAGCACACTACACATATTTAACCATGACCGCCAATGACAAGGTCATTGACAATATGCACGGAATTGTTGGGACTCCTTCTGGAAGTCCTGTATGCAGAATATAAAAAGGATAGGGAAAACATGACAGATACAAAAATTTCAGCACTAACACAAGGAACGCCAACGGGAACGGCACAGTTCCCATATTCAGAAGCGGGAACTACTTTACGCGCTTCATTGAGCACAATGTCTAATTATCAATTTGGAGTGACATATCTCATTTCTAGTCCGGCTGGATCAACGTTATACGCACCTATGGAATGCGGGTTCGCAGGGACAATTGAATCAATAAGATTGAACTCCGGGACTATCAAAGGGAATGGTACGGTTGACATTTATAAAATGACTTATGCACAAGTAGGAACAGGAACGCCAGGTACCGCGTTTTCAATGATTGGAACTGCAACAAAACCGGCATTAGCAGGAACGCAGATTTATCAAGGGACGGTTTTCACAGGATGGACAGCTACGACATTTGACAAGGGCGATTGGTTATATCCGTATGTTACGGGTGCTGGAACAGTCACTAATCTCTCACTTTCAATTCTAGGGAAGAAAACGGCGGTGTCATAATGGGTTATACTTCACAGTACCCACCCGCTCATAATGATACTTACGTAAAGGCAACGTCAAAGTATTCAACAAGCTACTGGCCGTACTACACTACCGATCCTGAAAGGGCTTTGACAGGAAGTTATGCCGGTAATCAATGGTTAACGCCTAACGGGACGCTGACCAATCAGAGATTTCACATAGACCTTGGTGCTGAAAAAATAATCAGGAGAATCTACTACGAGAATTCTCATTACAGTGGATTAGAGACAGACACGGGTTGTAAGAACTTTGTGCTCATGGGTTCCAATTCATCCGCTTCTTTTGCTGAATTAACGTATGGTACAGATACCGGATGGACTGCTATTGGAACGTACCAATTCGAGCAACACGTAGCCGCAAACCAAGCCGATCCGAAGTACATCACGGTTAATAACGCCGCGTCATATCGATATTACGCGCTCAAAATTTCTGATGGATGGGGCGCGGCAACTTACATAGGAATAAGACGTGTTGAACTTCAGACAGAAGACGGGTTCGTGGCTGGTGGTGGGTCGCCTATATTTTGGGAGTGAAAAATGATTTTTACGGATTGCAGTAAATGGAATGAAAGAATAGACTGGCAAAAAGCTATTAATCAGGGCGTTGAGGGAACTTATCTAAAAGTGGGGGGTGGGAGTCCTACGGGAAGTTACCTTGATACGAAATTTATAGAAAACAGTCAGTCGTGCCCATTATCGTATAGGGGCGGGTATTGGTTTTTCAATTACACAGGTCAATCAGGAAGAGATCAATGTAAATATTTCTTGGATAAACTATCTGGATTCGGTAATTTAAGGGGCGTATTGGACTTGGAAGATTCATCAGGTTCGGGATGGGCTAAGCTCTCTAGTATGTACGGAACCGCGCTGAAAGAAGCCTTAGCTTTCAAGAATGAATACTTATTAGAGACCGGTCACGAATTAGTGATGTATCTCAATACTGGATTAACTCAATTGAAACAAGCTACGGTTACAGGATACAAATACACATTCAGAAATTTTACATCCTGTCCTCTTTGGGTTGCTAATTACAATGACATTCCAGTACCCCCTACGGGCGCATGGTCTACTTATGCAATGTGGCAGTACACTTCAAAGGCACCCGGGTATATTTATGGTAATGGAATAGGCGCTCCAGTTATTGATCTAAACATTGTTAAGGATTTAACGGCGTTATTGAAACCTGGTCAAGGCGGGGACGATCAACCCACTTTAACAGATTCTGAAAAGCTCGAGAAACTTTGGAACGCACATCCTGAACTACACTAAGAGGTGAAACATGGCAGGCGATACCGTAAAAACACTAGAACCGACTACAACGAAAGAATGGTTAATGCACATAAACAACAAGCTGGACGCACTGGTGAAAAATCAAGATGTTATCAGTGAAAATCAGACTGATATGTCAAGCAAACTTGATACCGTGATTACCTGCCAATCCACGCAAGACATTCGAATAGATCACCTTGAAAAGAGAGTAAACGGGTGGAGTCTTACCAATTCAATAGGAGTGATAATAGCTGGGATCCTGGCAGCGCTCGGACTAAAGGGATAAAAGTAACGTATAATGAACCTATCAAATGCCGGCGTAATGCCGGTATTATTTTGAGAGGAGGATAAATGCGAACCGTTGTAAACGATGAACAGAAGCGCATAATAAAAGAATTGGTAGAATCAGGTAATCATTCATGGGCACAAATTGGAACTGCAGTTGGCATGGACTCAGAGCGGGTGCGTGGAATATATCGTAGGATAGTAGGTTCAGTACACACTTCATATCAATTCAATCCGATAAAAGAATCGCCTTACCCAAAATACAATCAACCTTTAGAACAGACAGGGGATTGTCTTATACTTCCCGACCCAGAGTTTCCGTATCATCACGCCGAATTTATGAATAGGTGTATAGAATTAGCGGTCACGTTGAAGGTAAGACAATGTAATATAGCCGGTGATGCAATGCACTTCAATTCTATTAGCCACTGGGAAGCCAATTGGAAGTCAGAGAATCAAGGGGATATATCAGACAAGGCGCATGACAAGCTAATGGAATTTATGCAAAGATTACCAGAAAAACTACAGGGAGAATTTTTAGATACAATAGAACAATTCGAACCTAACCATGATGATGATATAGGCGGTGAAGTAGAAACAGCGAAACACGCATTTAGAGACTTGTCTAGTGCCTTTGATGAAATAGTCTATGTGATCGGGAACCACGATGGACGGTTGTTATCGGCGTTGAATTCTCCGATGTTTGCAGATCAATTAAAACAATTTACAGTCGGGGATAATCCAAAATACAAAATAGCGCCGTATTATTACTCAATTCTGCACACCGAAAAAGGTGATTATAGGATTGAACATCCAGTAGGATCAGCACAATCAACCGCAGTAAATATCGCTAATCAATTTCATTGTCACGTTATCATGGGGCACTCTCATTCATATTCAAGGATGATGGATGCTTCAGGAAAATACTTTGCTATTCAGACCGGATGTTGTGTTGACGAGGATAGGCTAGCATATTGTTCGCAAAGAACCAGGGGATCAAAGAGACATGTGTTAGGCGCGTGCTTAGTAAAAAATGGATACCCATACGATTTGAATATGATGACAGATTGGAACGTGCTGAAGAAAATAGCATAATAGACATTTAATGTCTATAATGATAAACGCTTGACAAGTAGTGTATAATACTTATGTATTTGGAGTTTGTTTATTGGTAGGTTGTGTGGTGTAGTGGTACGAGCGCTCAAATTCGGTAAATTGCCAGCCTTCCGAGCCACACAAAGCGCGGTCAAGAGTGCTGCATAAGCGGTACGAATGCTAAGACTTGGCTGCATGTAAGACAACCGTGATCGTCTAAGGGAAGGACGGCATAATGCCAATGAGCGTTCGTTTGCGCTCTCACGGTTCTACCACTTGACACGCTATATGCGTTTAGGGTGGGTTTACTGAGTACAGTGAGGGGCTTGGTTTCGTAGGACACACGGGATAGCATCCCAGTTACCATTCCAGCGTATGACTGGGTAAAATCGAAACAGGCAGCGACCTGACTACTCAAATAACGAGGCCGTAATAAGGCCAGACAATCCTATACCGGATTGCGGGTCGCTGCGCCGGAAGAAACTCGGCTCCATGCCGTGTGATTGTCAACAGCCTCCCCGTATGGTTGAAAAGCCAGCGGGGATGCTTCATTTAGTGCTATAATATTCATGCGGGATCGAATCGATTATGATTAGTGTATCCCCGCTGACCTGCCAGGCCTCCACTGGCAGGTTTTTATATCCTGAAATGGCTATATTTGACAATTATGCGACAAATAGGTTATAATAAGTCAATCCGTTAATCGGAGGTGGATGACCCGCATGGGTTATCGAAACCGCCTGTATGAGTTGATCTCCGGGCGGTTTTTTGTTGCATGATAATACCGTTTTATGGCGTTATTGGTCATTGGAATACACAACAATGTGCCTCATTGATTGTGGGGCTTCCTGGGTGGCATAACCGACATTTTAGATGTACTTCTATGCTGATAATAACTATCAAATAAGCGTGTTTGGAAACTGGTGTTAAATCGCCGTAAAAAACTATTGACATTTGGTATAAGGTGTTATATACTTTATACATAACAGACAAACATTCAAACGGAGGTAATAAATGAAATCAAACAACAGTAAGTTATATATAAAGAAGCAACTGCGCGACAACGGAATTTCTCACCAACGTATCACCAATTCACAAGGCAAGCGCGTCTGGATGATCGGTGGCAAAGAATATGCCACGCTTGCTGAATACGCAGCGTCTAGCAAGAAATAATCAACCAACGGGGCTGCGCATCGTATCACGCAGAGAGGAGAATGAGAATGACAATGCTTGAGAAGTTTATAAAATTATTAACTGGCTACGGAATGTCTGAATCCCAAGCGAACAATGTGATGGAGTTAGTTATTCCGGAAATCGATAAACTTTCTGGTAAGTATAAAATTACCTGGAATCGATCAGCGTCTGAATATCCAGAATCTGTTTACAGAGTTCTTTGGATCATAGTAAAAAAATGTGCTCTGGAGTGGATCAATGAAAACATTCCAATGGCGTGGTTTCGTCCAATGTTTGAGGACTGAATCATGCTCACACTAGGACAATGTATTTTCATCTTGTGTGTATTCACTGTTGGCTTCATAGCTGGCAGATACCTAAAATATCAAAAGGAGAAATGAATGGCGAAACTATCAACAGCAATACCCTTCAAGCCGTACGAGGATGACCACGACGAGATTGTCAAAATGTCCGCGGACGGCATGCCACAGTCTGTAATCATCAGGACATTGGTACACGAGGCATTACAGGCGCGAAAAGGATCAGGAACGGTCAGAGTGCCGGTGTTGACAATTAAGAAAAAGGAAGGTGAGGGATGAATATTCTAAAAAAATTGTTTGGGAATCCGTGGCACGATCCGAACAAAGAATTGCCTAGAGGAAATAAAGTTTCCGTTGATGTAAAAACAAACAGGGGTTTAATTGAATCAATAAAATTTATTCGTCCAAGGGATGATAGTGGCGGAATGTTTGACAGTGAGTACGAAAGAGGAAAAACAAAATGGTTTCAAGTGTTCTTTGGAGAAAGTTCCATTCCTTTTCAAAAAGAAGAACTTTCTGAAGGATATGTCATTATCGCCTGGAGGTACACATGATCGTAATTTACGCATGGCGAACGAAGAAAATAAAAGACAATGTTATTTTGTCTACTACGCATTGGCGCGGGGCGTTCCTGTTCGGTATCATCCCGCTGGCTATCTGGGTGACTGGTAAGACATGGAAGGTGTAGCAATGTGTGAACACTGTCCTAATCAAGTAACTATGTTTCGCGGTGGTGGTAAACTATCAAAGACAGGAGAGCTTATTCGAGACGAAAATAAAATATGGATTTGTGATTGTGGCGCGTCGTGGGATTATGACCCTAACGACGAACCGGAAGAAAATTTAAGAAAAGAATTATCACATGAGTTATTTGGAGGATTGAAATGACAGATCAAACTAAAGCAATTCAAACAGAAGTAAAATCAAGTGAAATTCAGCTCGTGGCGCGTGAAATTGCGCAGCGGTTGAAATACATGATCGTCAATGGTAATAAACTTTCAGACAATGAGGTTTATTCACTTGCTCAATATTCAGCGGCCAATGGGTTAAATCCTTTCGCTGGAGAGTGTTATTACCTTCCGGGTGTCGGGCCGTGCCCTGGTGTAGCAGGATGGAGAACAAAGGCGCAAGACCAACTTGATTTTGAGGCGAAACTTGCTAACCAGGCTGGCGGGAATATGTGGTGTGAATACTTCCATGCTGACCCTGCTGATTGTGTTTTTGACCCTGAAAAAGATATTGCCTACAAGGTAGTACTGCATGATTCTGTATCTCGTAAGCGTTGGACTGATTCGATCAAAGAAATCGCCCTTGATTTTGTAAACGCTGGCGTTCCGTTCTTTGATGCGTTTGACAAATCAAAAGAACTTATTGGAGCCGAACCGGTCACGGTTTCATGGGGCGTAGTTTACGGAAGTGAGAACTTCGCTCGCGAAGGTAAAACAGAGAAGTTTGACCGTCACGAACGCGCTAAAAAACGTGGTGAAAAATTATGCCTACGGAAACGCTTCCCGCGTATTCACCTTCCAGAACCAGACAACTTTGATGATTCTGAAATGGTAGAATCAACAGATTTTCATTATGTCATGGATGAATCGGAAGAAAAACCAACAAGATCTGTTGAACAAAATATAACCGAGCTCGGGTTTGAACCAGAACCAAAACAGCCGTCAATATTACCTGAATCGCAACCCGTCACTACAGAAGAAAAAGTGACGAATGACGAAACCTACGACTGCATGAACGCCAAGGTGATCGAACTGTTTGCAGCCTCATGGAATATGTCAAAAGTTGACGCAGCTAAAGAAGTCAGCGGTATGAAGTCTGCCGGCAAAATCATTGGAAAACTAACACTTGAACAATATCAAAAACTTGCAGATGGAGTTGAATAATGGCAAATATTAAAATTACCGGAACTGTAATGAAGTGTGAATCACGTTTTACCCCACAGGGTAAACAGGTGCTTGAAATCGGATTATCGCTCTACACAGGAGGTGACAGGGAAAAAGGATATAACAAGTCAGTTTGGGTAAATTGTGCCGCGTGGGAAGAATTAGCCGTTGCTAATGATGCGCTGAAAAAAGGTGATCGTATCACGGTGACGGGTCAGGTCAAAGAGCCGCGTACCTATAAAAAAGACGGCATTGATTACCCGGCCGGTCTAGAAGTCACGGCGTATGAGATTGAAGTCGGAGATACATTCAAACCGGCTGAATAATTAGTCTATCGGAGGCTATTCTAACAAAATAGCCTCCATTGGAGGATGAGATGATAGCAAAAGATGATGATTTACTTCACGATACGCGAGAAATAGAATCTGTTTGGTCTGTGCAAAACGATGAAGGAAGCTGTTTCAAGGTTGGAAATAACGGGGTTACAAAAATAGAAATTTACGCAGAAAATGGACAAATGGCGTATGTTAATTGGTGCGCTGTTTTTCAAGATGATGTTATTAAGTGGCGTTTTGATATGGCTGGGATGGGCGTAACTTATAAAAAATAACGATTTTGATAATTATCGATAAATGGAGGATGTAATGGAATATTCAAAAGAGTTACATGAAAAGTTGCGTAAAAATCCATTTGACGGGATTTGGGAATACAACGCTATCCCATGTCTATTGGCCGAAATCGACCGTCTAACCAAACTCACACAATGGATTCCAGTTAGTGAGAGGTTGCCGGAAGAAGAAAAAAACGTTTTAGGAACTAACACTAAATCAAAAGCGGTTGATTCTTGTTGTTATGCAGATGGTTTTTGGTGGCAAGATGGACACAAAGTAATTGTTACTTATTGGATTGAGTTTCCTAATCCCCCGGAGGTGTCATAATGTTCAACCTAACAGTAGACCAACAAGACGTTGATAGATTACTAGGTATGTTTCAAGAAGCGGAAAGTCCCTACGATCTGGATTACATGGCAGCCGTGATTTATGACAAGATAGATAGCATAACCACCCGTAAGGTGAGATTGTGCATTACAGCTTTACAAGAGCGCGGGTTCATTGTCTATTCGAATGACCACGGTTATTTATTAGCTGGAGACGATCCCGAACCAGTAATCCATTATCTCAACGGACTCTATTCACGAGCGCATAAGCTGACAGCTAAGGCGGACACGTTATACCGCGAGTTGAAACGTAAATACGGGGATGAAGTGGCTAAACGTGTCGAGCAACTTCCGGGGCAACCGGCGTTAGGTGGTTATTTCGATACTTCAAAAATGCCGGTTGCAATAGTTGGATATTGCGAACCTCCATTCCATAAATCCTATGACGCTAAAGGGAATGAGATAGATGCTTGACCCTATCGG
>Ga0265297_10003181_pt1 | contig 30444 bp, 26 predicted proteins | sample Munlanlwell13791_FD_192502 | JGI IMG/M metagenome (GOLD analysis project Ga0265297, IMG submission 192502) | Leachate microbial communities from a municipal landfill in Southern Ontario, Canada - Leachate well 137-91 | ecosystem: Engineered > Solid waste > Landfill > Unclassified | place...
CGACGCCAACGCGATCCCCGCCTGTATCGCAACGTTCAAATCGACCAATACGGTGAGGGAAAAGGTGACGAACAAAACAGCACGATCGGCGCGAGGGGCCTTCATGATCGAGCGAATGTGCTTGATCTCCGACATGTTCCATGCCACCACGATCAAAATAGCGCTCAGTGCCGCAAGGGGGATTTTAACGATCAGAGGTGAGAGAAGGAGCATAAATCCAAAAAGCCACAGAGCGTGCATAATCCCCGAAATCGGAGAGACGGCGCCTGCTTTGATGTTGGTGGCCGTGCGGGCGATGGCACCGGTAGCCGGAAGCCCTCCGAAAACGGCAGAAGCGATATTGGCAACCCCCTGCCCCCATAGCTCGGTATTGGATTTGTGTTTCGTCCTCGCCATCCCATCGGCAACCACTGCCGAGAGAAGCGATTCGATGGCGGCAAGCAGAGCAATGGTCATCGCATCAGGAAACAAAAGGCGGATTTTTTCAAACGTTACCATAGGGATACTCGGACTGGGAAGCATGGAGGGGATAGCGCCAAAACGGCTCTCTATCGTCTCGATAGGGATATTGAACAGCCACACTGCCAATGCGGAGAGGGTGACGACCACAATCGGACCGGGGATTTTGGGATATTTTTTTGTCATCAGGACAATAATCCCGATAGAGATCAATGCGACAATGACCGAGTAAGGGTTGGTTTGATGGAGGTTTTGAACGTATAACACGAGTTTGTCGATAAAATCGGGAGGCATCGTCTGAATGGACAACCCGAAAAAATCTCGAAGCTGCGAAAAGAGGATCAGAAGCGCTATCCCTGAGGTAAAGCCGACGATCACGGGATAGGGGATAAATTTAATCAGCTCTCCGGCTCTTAAAAACGCCATCAGAATCAGAAGGATTCCAGCCATGATCGTGGCAATCACCAATCCCTCATAGCCATGTTTCATGGCAACCAGAGCGACCGTGACGATAAACGCGGCGGTCGGACCCCCGATCTGAAAACGGCTCCCCCCCATCAAGGAGATGAGCAATCCCGCCACAATCGCGGTGAACACTCCCCGCTCAGGAGGAAGATTAGAGGCAATGGCTATCGCCATCGCCAGCGGTAACGCGACAATGGCAACCGAAAGTCCCGAAAGAGCGTCTTTGATAAAGTCACTTTGATCGTAGCCGTTTTTACGGATATAGGTGATGAGCTTCGGTTCTAAAAGCTTATGTAAGCTCTGTTTCATGGATTCAACCCTGTTTGAGATTTGAAAGATTACAGCAGTTAATCTTAAAAATGAATTAGATTCAACTTAATAAATGTAGTTCATTTTATTGAAATAGTTTTATTTATGTGTTAAAATTACACCAAATAAACATAAGGTGACGGTAATGAAGAGTGCGATTATGGGTGAAGTTACCCGACTGAAAAAAGAGCTTTACCTCACGGCTGCCGCCAAATATTTCGATGAAACGGGATATAAAGAGTTCAAAATTACCGACCTCGCCAAAGAGCTTGAGACTTCCGTCGGAACGATTTACAACATGTTCGGTTCCAAAGAAGAACTGTATGTCGAGTATTTGATCCTAAAATTGGAACGGTTTTTAAGAAATTTGAACGATCATGAGTCCTCCGACCCGCGTGAAAATTTAAAACTCTATTTGAAGTACAAATACGAAATCTTTTTACGGATCGATCAGCACCGAAATCAGCCCATCACAAACGATCCCTATTTTTTTCACAAGCTCGATGTCTCTAACCATATCGTCGTTGCCAATATCTATGACTTTTTAATACGTCAGTTTAAACTCTTGCTCCCACTGGAGCATACCAATCATATGCACGTCGCCATTTTATTTAAAAAATTCTCGGACGGCTTTATCGAAAGCTATCTCTACCATGAATTTGAAACGTCCGGCATTATCGAGGAAACCATTCACTGGTTTTTTAACGGCGTTGGGCATAGCCCTATAGCCAACAATGCAGGCAAGTAAACTCGTGGAATCCTCTTTGGATACTTTGAGCATTATAGATGAAACCCTACAGATGTTCCCGCACGGAACTCTCTACCTACCCAAACATTAAGGATCCCAATGCATCTACACAGAGTCGTCGTTACCGGATACGGCATGATTACCGGTGTCGGGCATAATGCCCATGACACTTTCAGCGCCCTGCTTCAGGGCAAACCCGGCATTGATAGAATCACGCTGTTTGACGCGTCGAATGAAAAGGTACAAATCGCGTCGGAGGTCAAAGGGTTTGATCCCGATAGCGTTATGGAGAAAAAAGAGCAGAAAAAAGCGGACCGTTTTATTCAGCTGGGGCTTCATGCCGTAGCGGAGGCCATGACGCATGCCGGTATCGAAGAAAATGCCATTGACAAGAATCGTTTCGGTGTTTCGGGCGCTTCGGGAATCGGCGGATTCCCCAATATCGAGAAAAATGTTATCGGCGGTCATGAAAAAGGCTCAAAAGGGGTCTCCCCTTTTTTTATCCCTTCCACCATTACCAACATGCTCAGCGGTTATATCTCCATCTACCATGCGTTAAAAGGGCCTAATCTCTCCAGTACGACCGCATGCGCTGCCGGGGTGCATGCCATCAATGAAGCCGCCAAAACAATCATGTTGGGAGGAGCGGACGCCATGGTCGTCGTCGGGGCGGAATCGTGTATTACGCCAACCGTAATCCGTGGATTTGCCAACATGAATGCCCTCTCGACTCGAAACGACAACCCTGCGCACGCTTCAAGACCGTTTGACGCAGCGCGGGACGGATTTGTTCTGGGTGAAGGGGCGGGAGCGATGATTTTAGAGAGCCTGGAATCGGCGCAAAAACGGGGAGCGGTTATATTCGGGGAAGTTTTAGGGTTCGGAGAGAGTGCCGACGGATCTCACATCACCACCCCTACGGAAAACCACGAAGGGGCATCGCGTGCCCTCAAAGCGGCTTTACACATGGCTGGAAACCCCGCCATCGATTATTTCAATGCGCACGGTACGAGTACTTACTACAATGACTTGTACGAGACTAAAATGCTAGAAGGGGTCTTTGACACCGTTCCTCCCATCAGCTCCATCAAAGGATCGATCGGACATACCCTGGGTGCGGCAGGAGTGATCGAAGCGGTCGTTTCCATCATGGCACTGAATGAAAATATTATGCCGCCAACCATTAATTTTGAATGTGCGTCGGAGGATATGCCGATCGATTTCATCCCCAATCTCCCGCGACGTAAAGAACTGCATACCGTAATGAGCGCGAATTACGGTTTCGGAGGAACGAACGGCGCTGTTATTTTCGGAAAAACCAAGCAATAAAACTTACAACAAAGGAATAGTATGAACCTCGAAACCCAACTCAAAGAACGTAGCCATGAACAATGCGAATTGTGCGGCTCCTCAGACAATCTGGCCCCCTACGGTGTTGCCCCCTCTGATGGATCAGCCAATCAGTCTCTCTATCTTTGCGATCATTGCCGAAATCAACTCGACACCCCTAGCGAACTTGATCGTGATCACTGGCGCTGTCTGAATGAAAGCATGTGGAGTACCGTTGCTGCGGTGCAAGTCATGGCGTACCGTATTCTAAATGCTTTGAGTGACCAAGATCGTCTTGAAATGCTCTATCTCGAAGACGATGTTTTACAATGGGCACAGGCTCAAGCGTTAAACGGATCCTCTTCTTCCTCAACCGATCGGGGAGTGAGCGTTCGAGATAGCAACGGAACAATTTTATCGGAAGGAGATTCGGTCACCCTTATTAAAGACCTTGAAGTCAAGGGAGGCGGATTCACTGCCAAACGCGGAACCATCGTCAAAAACATTCGCCTAACCGATGATCCCAAACTCATCGAAGGTAAAATCAACGGTTCGACGATCGTACTGGTCGCGGCATATATGAAAAAAGTTTAACCTTTTTTCTGATCTCATGAAAAATCGAATAGTCTTCCTAATTCTCGCCATAGGAATACTCTTATTCGGTTTATTCGTCTATTGTGCCGGTCTTTACTGGCTCGAATATTATTTTTCATGACCGAAACAAAACAGTCTCGACAGCTCAACTCTGCTTGGCACAAACTATTTTAAATTCAAGGGGAACCCATGCCCAAAATTCGACGCTATCGCCATACTCTTGTGGATGTAACACATAACCTAGGAAATGTACTTTGATATTGCACCTAAGCGAAACCGATGAAGATTTTGACGAAAGCGAGATGGTGGCGTCGTCTAAACGTCGTCCCGACGTCCAATTCCCGGAGGGGAGAACATTTGGAGAATGCATCGAAGATGAAAAACGTTCCATTCGGATGATCAACGGACGGTTCGTCCCCACCATACGGATAAAAGACAAACCGACGAGACTGAAACGTTCGGAAGCGCTTGATTATTACAAGAAAAAATTGCAGAAAGTTTGGGAAAACCTTCCACACGAAAAATACGACGGAGAAATTTCTGACAATACTCCCACAATCAGTAAAGAGGAATCATTATTATGACCATAGCCATACCCGTAAAAACATTGTCGATTAACCCAATCATCGCATCATTATTCGCAAATGCAAAATTTTTCGCTTATTCCCGTGACGGTGAATCAAGTATTGAAAAAATGGATGAAAAAGGGGGACATGATGTTGCCCGTACCCTTGTCGCCCATAATATTGACGTTTTAATCACCTCCCATTTGGGATTAAAGCCATTCGTATTGCTCAAAAGCTACGGAATACAAATTTATTTTGCAGGGGTAGAAGAATTAACTACTGCGGATCTGCTCAATCAATTTCATTCAGGAGCATTGTTGGAAGTGACACCCGAGAATTTTGGGACACTGTTAGATTAAATAGACAAAGAAAGCAACTGTTTTGATTTTAAACCATTTTGATTAAAACCACTTTCTCTATCTATCCTTCATTATAAACAGTTCCTTTTATAGTAACGATAAACAAGTGAGACTGTGAAAGAACCCTATAAATTTCAGACTGATTTAGCTTTTAAATCTGAAAAATCATATCTAAACCTATTGATTTGAAGAATTTGTACTAAAACAGCCCAAATCTCAATAGATACAGCAATATGCAATGCTATTTCAGCCTTTATGGCATCAATATTTTCATTGTTTTTCAATGCATTCATCAGTTTTCTGAACAAGTTTGGACCAATTAAATTGAGTACGCGTCTGAAGTTGTATATAAACATGATCAAAGCATTTTCACCTGAAATTTTTTCTATGCCTCTAACAAGAAAGTGTGACCAGCCCAATGTCTGTTTAGTTGTACCGAAAGGGTGTTCACAAATGGCAGCTCTTTTATTGATGACGTTTTTAGCTTGAGTGGTTTGCATCATTCGAGCATGCTCTTTAACGGTTTTGTAATATTCTGAAATAGATATTTTTTTAAATCTTGATTTGTCCGGGATACATTGGCTTCGGATCGGGCAGGCGCTACAGCTTTTTATGGCTGCTCCATAGAAATAATATCGTGTATCGTGTTCTATTTGTACGGCAGTGCTTTTGTGCAACTCTTTTTGATTAGGACAGATAAACAAATCGTTTGACGGATCATAGGTAAACGCATCTTGAGGAAAAAATCCTTTTTTCTCGCGACCTTTTTGTTTATCCGGAATACTCAAATAGGGAGTAATATTCTCTTTCTTACAATTATTGACTTGTTTGCCACCATAACAACCGGCATCGGCAACGACGTTTAAATGATCTTGATCCAAGATGGCTTTAGCCTCTTTTGCCATTGGATAGAGCTGATGATAATCTTGTCCTTCTGAGCTGACCTCGGTTGCTACGATGGGTTTGTACTTGCTGTCAACAGCGATTTGACTGTTGTAAGCCATGAGATTATGGCTTGGCTTAACCATTTTTTTTGCATCAGGATCAGTTCTATTGTACTGAGTGATGCCCATCTTTTCGAGCAGTGCCAGATCCTTATCGAGTTTAGCCTTTTTCGTTTTCATCCTGGAGAGATAACTCGCTGTCGGTTTCAACGGCTGTTCTGTTTTGTCAGAAGTATCGGAAAAATTCAGTGCGTTGAGATACTCATCGATATTTTCATCGATTTTGGCTAAATCACTCACAACATTTTTTTTACTAATCAACTGATTTTTAGAAGCATTCGCTCTTAAAAAAGCCCCATCAATCGCTACTAGTTCACCTGTAACTAAATCTATATCCCTGCACAATAAAACGAAGTGTTTTTCGTATACTTTTCCCCACCCTACTTTTAAAGCCAAAAAAATTGCAATATTACATACGAAAAACACTGTCGGAATGATATAATAGTCGGATACTAAATTTTGAGGTTTTCCGACATGCTAATAGGATATATGCGAGTATCAACTGACGGTGATCGACAAAGTACTGATCTACAACGTGATGCATTGATGAGTGCCGGTGTAGATGAACGACATATTTTCGAAGATAAAGCTTCCGGATCTAAAGATGATCGTGTTGGTTTGGCTCAAGCAGTGGAGTATGTTAAAGAGGGAGACATACTCGTTGTTTGGAAACTAGATCGATTAGGACGCTCCCTACCACACTTGATTGAAATCGTTTCACAACTCAAAGGCAAAGGCGTCGGATTCAAATCTCTAACTGAAGGAATGGATACCTCAAGTCCGTCCGGTGAATTACTCTTTCATGTTTTCGGTGCACTCGCTCAGTTTGAACGCTCACTTATACAGGAACGGGTTAATGCCGGGTTGGCAGCAGCACGTAAACGTGGACGCATCGGTGGACGACCGCGAGCGATTCCACAAGAGAAAATGGATGCAATTTTAGAAGCATTGAATAAGGGGATGTCAAAAGCGGCAGTATGTCGGACGTTTGAGGTGAAGCGGTCAACGTTGATAGACTCATTAGCGCGAAGTAGTATTAATGTTGATTAGTAAAGTGATTTTGAATCTTTATTATACACTTAATATAAAAACATCATGATAGTTAACTATTGGGTACATTTTAGGAAATACATAATATTATATCTACAATATTAAAGTTCAACGAAGGCTTCTTGATGAATGTACCATCTGATAAGTCCATTCAAATTTCAGAAAATGATCAGTTACGTTCAGATTTTGTTCGTCATATGGTAAAAAAACCATATTCATCATTTAAGTCTATTAAAAATACCACAGATATAGTTCCAAAAACAATTGTACAATTTTGGGATGATTCCAATTATATTCCAACCGATGTGCAGCAATGTATCGAAACTTGGAAATTCTTTAAAGATAAAGGGTTTGAGCATATAATATTTAATGAACACGATGCAAGAGTCTTTATTTCTGAAATGTACTCTCAAGATTATGTTGAAGCGTTTGATCGATGTTACCATCCTGCAATGAAAAGTGACTATTTTCGGCTTTGTTATATTTTTGCACACGGAGGATGCTATATCGATGCAGATGATGCGTACAATGGTGCCGATATAGAATTATATTTTAAAGATGACAGATTAAAACTGCAACCTCTCTGTTATGATATTGATACCGATACAATGATTAAGCCAAACATATTTATGAATCCCAATAACCATTCAGAAAACTGGATTTATTATTTTAATAACAATCCTCTTATTGCACGCCCTGGGAATCCAATAATTAAATACGCATTGGAACGAGCTACGAAAATTTTGATCACTCTTGATCAAAATAACTTTCCTGAAATTCAATCAACAACAGGTCCAGGAAATTTAACAGCAAGCCTAGTTGCTCTTGTATCAAATAACGCTATGCACAATGTTTTAATTATTTCGGACTGGGATACTCATGCCCAGTCAATATGGCTACTTGATTACCGCAAAGATAATCGTAACTGGAGATTGTCAAACAAGAAAGAATTTTCACGCGAAATACTATCATCCTAAGGTAACTCCCACATATGAATATAAGAGAAACACCTGCAACCATTTTTAGGCTCATTTATCGTTATGTATTACAGGCTAGATGGTTATTTGGAAAAAAAATATGTAAAACTTTTAATCAAATTAATGACAAATCGTCTCTTGCATCAATTGAACATATTTATGTAATTAACCTAGATCGTCAACAGCACAGGTGGAAGCAAATTCAGCAAGAGCTATCTTACATTCTTGATGCAACCAAAAAACCATTGACCAATCGTACTACTCGTATTTCTGCAGTCGATGCTCGTCAGTTTGATACGAAAGTACAATTTGAGGATATTGTACAGACATACACACTTGGCGAGCAGCTGTTTGTAGATCCTCGCCAAGTGTTACCAAAAAGATTAGATTTGGACGAAGAAATCCAAATGAGCCGTCAAGAAATAGCAGTTGCACTTTCTCATGTAAATACTTGGAGACATATTGCTGATGGCCATCATGAATACGCATTGGTTCTCGAAGATGATATTCATTTCAAGTATACTTTTCCTAATTATCTCGACACAGTTTGGAAAGAAATTTTTGTTAGTATCAATGATTCAAATCCATTTGATATTTTATATCTTTCCTATAAAGAAGTAGATCTCGGTGCTGAAAAAATGCGTATTTCTGAGAATACTTACAAACTTTTTCGAGGAATATGGTATCTCTCTGGTTATGTTCTATCCAAAAATGGAGCAACAAAACTCTTAAGTCTACTTCCTTTACGAGGACCGGTTGATTTATGGATCAACCATAAGTTTAACGATATCGATGCTTTAATGGCTTCAAAGTCTTTCATTATTCAACGAATGGATGTAAAGTCAGAGAATTTTTATTCAGCTTTGCCAGTTTTATCAAAAATTGGCATTCTTAATAGTGAAACAGCAGGTTTTTTTCACTCTAAACCTCTGATTAGTCCCATATTCGCAATAGGTATGCCAAACACAAAATTAACATCATTTGCTATGGCAATGTCTATGCTCGGATATAGATGTTGTAGTGATCTTGATACATTACCAAAATTAGTAGAAGACAGTCTTATCCATAAAGATGAAACTAAGTTTATATTCAATGCCTTTGTTAATATTGGAACGCTTGAAGAGTATTTAGAACATTTTGCAGATATATATCCAGAAGCAAGACTCATATTATTGATTAATGAAAGCACAGATACAAGTGATCTAACAATTTTAGATGAAAATATATTTATCAATCGTATTCAAAAACCTTCTCAACTTTTACCAAGATGGAAAGAACGAGCTTTAATCCTGCCTGCAGATTCTCAAAATCAATGGAAGTTACTATGTGAATTTTTAGGCAGTGTCCCTCCAGCTGCAGCATACCCAGAACTACCAGAAAGTGGACAACGTATGTTATGCATAAATAATCATTCAACACAGGCTATGAACTTGCATGAACAATGGCTAAGAGCCGATAAATCACCTTGGATTATTGATAATATTGAAAATTTTGATGGTTTAAACTTGAATGAAAATGAGATTATTTCACATCCATTCCAACAGAATCAAGCTTACTTAATTGAGCTAATGGATCAATTTAATGAATCACAATGGCAATTACGTGAAGATACCTTTCAGGGCAATTTGGCTTTATTTAGTCCATCTAATTTTTCAATAAATAGTGAAAATGCCATTATCACGCTTCGATCTGAAGATATGGGTGTTAGACAATATAGTTCAGGTGCAATCACTTCAAATGATAAATTTTTATTTGGTCGTTTTGAAGCTGTTATCAAGCCTCCTAAAGTAACCGGATTAGTAAGTGGACTTTTCTTACACAGAGACTCACCGCGTCAAGAAATTGACATTGAATTTCTTGGCAATAATCCTACAAAAATTCTTGTTAACGTATTCTACAATCCTGGCGATGAAGGGGCTAGATTTGATTATGGATACAGAGGCACACCAACTTTAATCGAAGTTGGATTCGATACTACTAGTGATTTTCATAAGTATGCAATTGAATGGAGCCCAAATAAAATACAATGGTTTGTAGACGATAAGATTGTTCATACGCGTGTTAATTGGGCTCCGACACCAATTCCACATCTTCCTATGAAGTTCCATGTTAACCTATGGCCATCTCAATCGCAAGAGCTAGCTGGCAAACTCAATAATCAATTGCTTCCAGCATCAACAATATTAAAATCTGTAAGAATTTTTACAACTTGCGATAATTGCATCAACACCTAAAACTATAGAGCTTGTTATTCGGAACCTTGCTTCTGCACTTTGTTATACCTCATATGTTTTTACTTAATCAGGAAATAATATTTTATAGCGCTGTAAATTTAAAAATATTTCAAAATGCAATATTTTTAAATAACTCGCTATTTAATGATAAATTTCTTCCAGCAAAATAAAAGGATAAAAATGAAAAAACTCGAAGAGATTTTAAATTACGCAAAAATCAATTTATATTTGATTATTGTTTCAGTAGCTTTTACATGGAGTTTAGTATTTCTTAAACCTGAGTGGATGTATATTTGGGTCTATTACTCAGATCCAGAAAATTGGTTAAAAGACTCATCAAGCTATCTAATTGTAGGTATGTCATTTTTACTTCCTGGAATGTTGCTATTATTTGCACAATTAATCAAATCCACAATAAATAAAGAATTTATGCAATTTCTTGGATTAGTACTAATATTAACAGTGGCTTATTTTTTCTTTGACTATTTGGCTAAAAAAGTATTAGTTCAAGAAGTTCGACAAATCAATTACGAGCGTTATCTTAATAATGCTAAAACAGATGATAGAGAAGCAAAAAAAATAGCATCTATGTTAGAAAATGATTGCATGATTACAATTCTTGAATTAAATCAAGACATGTTTGGATTCTATCAATGGCAAATTGATAAAAAGCCAAAAATACAACTTAATGAATGTAAAAATTCTACTCAGGCTAAATCAAACTTAATTAATTTTTTACAAAAAAGACAGATCATCCAAGAGCATGGGAGGTAAAATATTATTATGTTTTACAGATGGATGGAAGGGTTATTAGTTATTTATACATAACAATTTTAGATAAAACCTCATTATATCGTTCGTCACCCATTGGTTCTTTCCATCGGACAATGTATTCGATTGTGACATCCGGGCAAAGTTTATAGCCCTCCAACTCTTTTTGGAGAATTTTATCAGTCAAGCGGTTTTTATTTTCGGGCTTCGACAATACTCCAATAATAAACCCGTTTTTAATAATTTCAAATCGTAAATTCGAGTCGTTTTTTAGAGTCTTTCTGATTTGAACCGTATCTCCGGCTTTAGGTTGTGTTCGAGATATTCCAATAACTGCTTCATAGTTTTTCAGCCATATATCCCCTAATCCCATCGTAAAAATAATACTATCAGGTTCAGAATCTGTTTGTGTCACCAAAACAACATCGTTGGCTAATAGTTCCATAGGTTTGAAGCATCGATCTTGGGTGTGAATGTAAAGATTCTCTTTGGCACGAGTAATGGCAACATACAAAAGCCTACGCTGATAATCATCCTGAATGAAGTTGTTTTCAACCATCACATAAACGCTGTCGAACTCTTTCCCTTTAGCTTTGTGCATTGTCGAGACAATCACTTTTGCTTTTGTAAACTCAAATTCGTCAAACTCGATATCATAGAGATACTCTTCAAATGCCGCTGCCAAATACTCAGGAACCAGGCTTTCCGTATTGTTTTCATTAATGAACCGCTCAATCACTTTTTGCGCAAGCGGATAATTTGCCGATGATGAATAGTGTAGTTTTATCCAAGCTTCCGCTTCAACATACGATAACTTTTTCCACTGTTCTAAAAAATCTTGTAACTCCACAAGCTGACCCAATCTAAAGCCATCTTTAGAGGTAATGTATTTGACATTGATCTCTTTTGCTTTGAGAATTGAATAAAGGGTCAAAACAGCATTGTTTGTTCGACATAGAACCGCAATATTTTCAGAGGGATCGTTTTCTATAGCTTTGGCTATATTTGCAATCATAGAAGTGTTCTGAGAATAATTTACGATCTGAATATATCCATTTCCAGTATCATTGGCGATTAAATCATCCTGCTTAAGACGATCAGGAATGGTTCGAGCAAAGGTGTTGGCAAAGGTTACGATATTATGCTTGCTTCGGTAGTTATTAAGCAAAGAATAGCGAGCAAAATTACCGGAAGCTTCATCCTCTTCTTCTACTGATGCACTGTCATTAAATTCTGTCTCGAACGCTTTCATAAAGGTCACATCTGCACAATCATCGCCATCGAAGTTGTTGATACACTGATCATCATCGCCTACGGCAATAATCCGTTTGTTCGCCTCCATTTTTTTGAAGATCATCGTTATGAATCGGTAGGTTTTTAGACTCACATCCTGATACTCATCAAGAATCAACATCGTCTTAAACGGTATCTCGATTTCTCCTCGTGCAATACCCTCAGTTGCGAGAGAAATGGCATTGGAGAGCTGATTTTCATCCGATATTTTTTTCCCTATCAGCTGCAATGCATACGCATGGAAGGTCATAATATCCACTTCATAGGCCAACCCACCAATGAGATCATATAATCGTGTACGAAACTCATTGGCTGCTGCCCTGCCGTGGGTAAGCATAAGGAAATGATCCGGTTTATGATTCTCCAATGTAATAAGGGAAGCGATTTTATGAACAAGTGTTTTGGTCTTACCGCTTCCGGGACCTGCGAGTACCATCACTGCCCGATTGGTTTTATCTTCAAAAACTTTGGATTGCTCTTCATTGAGATTGGCGATCATCTCTCGATAGCGTTCTTCAGTCAGAGGAAGCTTGATCATCTTCTCATCAAACTTATAGAGCTTTTTGAAGGCGTTATACTCCATCGAGAAATAGTCACTCACAAATTTAACGCATCTCTCCCATCCCTCTTTTAAAAGCTTTTTGAAAAATGCCATGAGAATATGAATCGCTTCAGTTTTTCGCTCATAATAAAGCTTTAGGCTATTGTTGTAATCCCGCATTTTTTGATAAGGTTTTGCTTCACTCATCCGCTCTGTTTTCTCAATTGCGAATGCCTGATAATAGATCAATCTTCCACGACGGAGTTTGAACTCTTTAAGGGTGTCATGCATATAAACGAGTGTATGGTGAAACCCTTCAATACTCATTTTAGAAATTTCACTGATTGTTTTTTTGAGCTCTGTTGAGGAAAACTCAATTTCATCGTTATTGCCGCTGTGTTTTTCCAAAAGGGTATCGACGATTCCTCGTGCGATCTTTTGTCGTATGACGATCAATTCTGCGATTTTAGTCATATCCCCTTTTTCAAGAATAAGACAAAAATCTTTTTTGAATTTTACTTTGAACTTTTTCTTTGCCAACTCCGCTAGATGAGTAAAGCTTTGTATGATTTTTTTGGATAAACGAATATGGTTTGTCTTCTCACCCAACATATCATTTATATCCCGTAAATGAAACTCTCTTTGATAGTCTGGCAAAGATTTAAAAAACTCCAATAGTTTATTCTCAAATGCAAAATGGGCTTCCAGCTCTTTTTTAACCCCTTTGGTAATCTGTGCGCTAATATCGTTTTCCATAGCGATTAGTTCGTACTCTGCCAATGCATAGAGAACTTTATGGACATCACTGCGTTTGACACCGGAGTGTTCTGAGAGGTCATCCACTTCAATAGGATCGAGTTTACTTCGCTGAACTATTGTCTGCATAACTCGAATCATTTCATCATATAGTTCTAAAATCTCTTTATCAGGATCAAGTACTTTATGAACATACTCCATAGCACTGGAATTTTCCTCTTTTTTGACTGAGGTGGCGTAAATTTTGGTGGTGTTACGTCCTCGTTCAATGATTCCGGCTTCTTCGAGTTCAAGGAGTGCCGTTTTAATCATTACATCGTAGTCTTTTGAGCTATCTTCAGTATCGATCCCTGCTTTTTCTGCAATTTGCTTTGTGGAGAGGATAGCAGGATTACGTTTCTCTTTTTTGATCTCTTTGAGGATACGGTTGATCTCGGCATATTCGATTTTAGAGCGGTTTTGTTGATTAAAGAGCTTGTCAAAATCTTTATTCGAATACAAAACGATACACTCGGCATCGATTCCATGTGATCGCCCTCCTCTTCCTGATTCTTGAAGATACGATTCCAATGAATCGGAAGTCTCATAATGAATGACCGCTTCGATATTGGGCTTATCGATCCCCATTCCAAACGCTGTGGTAGCGATTACAATATCGATCTTATCATCGATAAAATCATTCAGAATATCAGATTTATTCCGTCCGTGACGTTTCCCCTCTTCGATCTCACTGTCTATTTTTGAATAGAAGGGCTCAATTTCTAATCCCATCTCAATAATGCGAAAATCTTGGAGGAGTTTTTCAGAGAGCTCTTTGCACATACGGGCATTTTGGGGAATATAGATGATCGTCGATTTTTTACCGATTCGGCTGATCTCTTTTACAAGGGTTTCATATTTATCTTTATCATCGGCAACTTCGATTGCATTGTAGTGTAAATTGGTTCGTTTAGCGGAAGCTAGATACTCCGATAGTGTCAGATTCAATCTATCCGAGAAATAGCGTTTTATATCATCAAGTACTTCAGGCTTCGCCGTTGCAGTCAGACATGAAACCGGAATTATCCCCTGAAACGGTGAGCTTGTTTGCAGATCACGGATAAAAGATGCAATGTATTTGTAATCGTGCCTAAAATCATGCCCCCATGAGGAAAAACAGTGCGCTTCATCGATAACAAACCGTTCGATAATTCTTTTTTTAAGCGCATTGAATATCGAGTGAGAACGTAATGCCTCTGGGGCTAAATAAAGTACATCGATAATACCGTTCTCCACCTCGGATATGGCGTTAAGTCGCTCGATTGGACTAAGATAGCCACTGATGGCGGCAACTTTAAAGTTCTGATTTTTTTCCCGAAAACTCTCAACATGGTTTTTCATCAACGCTTGCAGCGGGGAGATGACGATCGTAAGCGCTTTATAGGCTTGAGCTTTAATCAATGCCGGCATTTGGAAAGTAAAAGTCTTCCCTCCCCCTGTCGGGAGAATTGCGAGTAATGATTCACCTCTAAGTGCAGATTCAATGATATGAAGCTGTGAGATATTTTCCAATTCTTGACTAAAAAGATCGTTTCCACTGTCTCTAGCTTCAAATTCTCTAAATCCAGGGAGATCGAACTCATCACTAGCAAACTGTTTTAAATCGATTGAATTTTGATCATAAAGAAGCTCTTTGAGTAATTGAACCGTCTTCGGAAATGTTTGAAGAACCGCATAAGAGAGTGAAGTGCGCTCTCTTGTCATTAGGTATACCAAAAGGATTCCCATCTCGGCTGGAGTCTCCTCCAAAAGCTCTAAAAAACGTTGTTTAGAACATTTGATCTTGGTATAAAATTCTTCATACACATCTACATTTTGAGGCTCAATATTGAGATACTCAAAGAAAGCCTCAAAATAAGGATTTTGGCTCAATAAAGAGCTCAATAGTGCTTGCATTGAGGGGCCAAAGGAGCGAAACCGCTTGATCATTAGTTCCAAAAGTTCTTTGGTAGCTATACAATCACCGAAGGGATCGTTTTGAATATGGGCTTCAGTCTTATAGGGTTTGGAGAGTTTATGAGAAAGCTTGTCCGGATAAACAAGCATTGATACATAAAAAGTATCTATGATTTTAGCGGTATCAAAAATGGGGTTGAAAGAGGTTTCTAATAAAAACTTTTTATCGTGATTGATGAAGTTATGACCGCAAATATAGTGAGGTTTGTGTTCAAAATAGAGTTCTCGGATGTAATTGACACTTTTACCGTTATAAGTGATATCGTTAAGCCATGCACCCACCAAGTCAATTTTATGGGTATGCACACCAACTTCGAGATCAATAAAGAGAATATCCGATGATCCCATCTATACAGTATATTCCATTGTTATTTTTTACCAATTCTAAAGAATAATTGATTGTAGCGAATATTTTTGAATATACTTGTAAAAGAATACCAATTATTCTGTTCTAATGATGAAAGGATTTGCTTGGAAACCATTGAAAATCAAATACTATCCGCTATAAATTCAGAAGATTTCTTAACCCATCTTTACAAAGCAAATTTGCGTAATCCTCAAGAGAGAACACTTTATGCCGAAACAATAGCAAACCTGCATAATCAAGGAAAATTTGATGCTATTTCTGAATTTAAAAAGATAAACCGTTCGAATGATACATATGATTTTTATACTTTACGACGTGTTTTCGAAGATATTCTTCCTCTTATTGATGTTCCCGTGCAATCAGTTATTAATAGTATTATGCAAATCGATAATGAAGGTGCAATGTCATTTGCATTCGCTCAGTATTGTAAAGTTGATGAGAAACGTTCGGAAGAAGCATTGTCGATAGCCTTATCAAACCCTCATGAACTTTATAATTTTATTACGCCTGCAATAATTGCAGGATGTACACTGGAGCTTTCAAAGTTCGTCAATATCGCTATCGATCTCTGTCAACATAGTGAGATTATCATTCGCATAAAAACCATTACTGCATTAGGTGATATCGATTATAAGGAAAATAAAGAAGTTATCATTTCAATACTTGAAGTGATTAAGCAAAATATAGCATTAATTCAAGATGATGAGATGTTGACAGGTACAATATTTCGATCACTTTTTTCACTTTACAAGAATAAGCAATTGTTAGAAGAAGAAGTACTTGAACTTCTCGAAAAAATTTTAAATACCAACTTTAATCAAGTTCACCACATTGCCTCTGAGTTTCTTTGGTTATATCATGAGAATATGTCAACTACAATGATCGACTTATTCTTAAGTGCACTAATTTACACAAGTCCTGAACATAACGGAACTATAGATAATATTGATCAAGCCCTATCTGCATTATTTAAAAGAGGGATTGTAAATCAAACTATTGATTGTTTAGAAAAAATCCTATTAAATTACCAACAGTTATCTATAGAAAAATTTGATAGTTTAATCCGTGAAATTTCACAAAATAACAGTTTGCTGAATGCCCTTATCACTCGATGGTTCTTGTCTGGACGAATAAGATTTGGAAGATGTGCTTCTGATCTAATACGAGCGCATGGAGGCGATGATTATATTTTGTCAGTTGATTTGGCACAAATACATGGACAGCAAGCTGGAGTACATTATTTTTTAGCTAAAAAAGCTTGTGGATGGTTTTTTATAAACCCTATAAGTGCTGCAAGTTTTATGATATCCCTTATCGATTCTGCACCCGAAGACGAGGTGCAAGCAATTGGTGAACTTTTGTTTAACCCATTATTAATTAGTTATTCGGGTGATTTGAGAGTGTATATTGATGAAATATCCATAAATTCTTCTGTCAAGATTCAAAAAGTTCTTTCGGAATTGCTTGTAAATGTAGAAACTTATCATAACGACCTTCAATCTATATCTAAGATTGCTGAACTACATCCTTCTCAAACCCAAAGAGAAACATATTACCGACATCATAGTGAATTAATGAATGAATCATTTAAAAATACTCCAAAAGGGCTTCTTTCACAGCTATTCAAGCCAACATTTCTTCTTTACGGTAACCGTTCAATTCACTATATCCATCATGGGCAGAATGGGGAAAAAACAAGGCAAGAAGTGCCGCTTCAATCAATTAGTCACTCTATTGAATTACCTTCCTTAGATTATCTTAACCCTCATGGATTAGATGAGATGTTGCGATCATTTAAACTGGAAGGTTGCACTTCATGAAACTTATTATCAGAGAATATTTAGCCTCTTTACGAGAAAGAGGTGAACTTGATGCATTATTACCAGATCTTTTATCACAAATGGGTTTAGTAGTTTTTTCAAAACCAGGGATCGGCGGTCGACAATATGGTGTAGATGTTGCAGCTTATGGAAGTATCGATAATGAGCCAGAGAAAGTATATTTGTTCTCAATCAAGTCAGGAGATTTAGGACGAAAAGATTGGAATAGTGGCTCTCCTCAAGATTTACAGCCATCACTGGATGAAATACGTGATACTTATATTCCAATGCATTTGCCAGTCGAGTACAAAGATAAGCCTGTAGAAATTTGCATTTGTTTTGGTGGTGAAATGAAAGAAGAGATTCGACTAAACGTTTCTTCTTATCAAAAGAAATATCAAACAGAGCACCTAGCTTTTAGTGAATGGGGTGGAGAAAAATTATCGATATATATAGAGCAATTCTTTCTTAGAGAAGAACTTCTACCGAAATCCTGCCGAGGAATACTTAGAAAATCTCTTTCTATGATTGATGAGCCTGATATATCATTTAAGCATTATTCGAAGCTAATCAATTTACTATCTTCATGTGATGTACAAAACGCTGAAGAAACATTAACATCTATACGACAATTAAATATTTGTCTGTGGATATTATATTCATGGTGTAGGGAAGCCGATAATTTAGAAAGTGCTTATTTGAGCAGTGAACGAACATTGTTATTTGCCTGGTCAATAAGTAAAGGGTATTTTGAAAAAAAAGATAAAACTTCAAAAGCTATTCAAGAATCATTTATAAATATCATTCTTTTAAAAATACAAATAGGCAATGCATTTTTAGAAAAAATCTTGCCTCATGTAGATAAGTTATATGCTATTTCAAATGCTGTATCCCCATCCTCATCTATAGATGTTAACCTGAAATTATTTGATATTTTAGGTAGATTAGCATTAGAAGGGTTATGGTTACATTGGTATTATACGCGTCTTGAAGCTATTGATAAAGATAATAAGGTTACTCAAGAAATATTGCAGAAAATGCAGAGATATCGCGTTTCACTTAAACAACTTATCACAAATAACCCAATTTTATTTTCACCATACAAAGACGAGCAGGCTATTGATATTAACTTAGCTGCATTCTTTTTTGCGCTTGACCTGACAAGTCATGATGATTTGCATAGATGGCTACAATTTATGGTAGAACATATTCACTTTTTATTTTACACAGATAGTTGTTATCCATGCAACTTACATACATATCATGAGCTACTTGATCACCCTCGATCGACGGAAGAATACAAAGAAGAAGTCACAAAAGGTAGTATCTTGTATCCAATAATTGCGACATATGCAGCACTTTTTGGTTTTGATGATGTTTACGAAGAAATTCAAAAATTAAAATCAAAATTTTTAGAGCATTGTAACTTTCAAATTTGGTATCCTGATGAAACCTCAGAAAGACATTTTTATAAATATGGTGATAATCATGGTGGAACACTATCACATGTTGGGGTTGGCCAGCCGCAAGATATTTTTCTTGAAGAGATATTCAAAGAATGTTATGAATCAGAACACTTTAATCAATTAAGTGCCATCCAATATCAGACTTGGCCAATAATTTTAACAGCATGTAGACACTATAGTTTTCCAATACCACTTCATTTTTTAAGTGGATTTAGAGCTGATACTAATATAAATGACAATTAAGAATTATCAATAGATATACTCGATGATTTGAATATTGTATCTTTATTTTGGTAATGTACTTTTCTCGATAAATGCCGATATATCCCTAACTCCATAAGGAGGATAACCAATGGATCCAATCAATTCACAAGGTGGAATGGGACCTCAGATGTACGCTTTGAAAAAAGCGATCGATTCACAAGATCAAGGGATTATGAAATTGCTTGAGAGTGCCCCCGTTCCTCAAGATTCCAACGCATCACTAGCTGCCGAGCTGACCGGCATAGGTCAGAATCTCGACATCAAGGCTTGATTTTAGCATTCAGCTAAGCTCAAGCAATCTTGATGCTATACTGATTGCATGAAAGAAATTTACGACAACACCCATTTTAGAATCTCTCACAACGGCGAAGAGATCGATTTTACGATTGATACCCTACACTCATATGAACTTTTTAATGCGCCTTTTGCCATTCTCACCGCATGGAATCCGAATAATCAACCACTTAGTCTTGAGGAAAATACGGCTCGTAACGAACAGCTCTTTGAGAAGCTTTTAGAGTACGGTCATCCCTTTGATGAAGCGCTTGGGTATTTGGATGATCACAGGGAAGAGAGTTATTGTATTTATGAGATCCCATTTGAAGAGGCAATTGAATTAGCCAAAGCAGAGGAGCAATACGCGATTTTCTATCGCTCTGCTACCCATGTCGGTTATTATGAGTGTGAAACAGGCGTTGCAATTACCGAAAGAGCGTTAGAAAAATAGTATTCAACACCCCGCCCTACTCCAGGATATTTTCCCATACGCTGCGCAGCTTTTGGGTGTAATAGATCAAGGCATCCTCACGACCTAGCCGTTTGGGTTTCTCTTTGATGTGCAAAGTGGTGTGAAACTCCCCATCGATCATTTTAATGCTGGATATCTCATCCATGACACACTCACCATAGGTGCGCCCTTTGGCTGCTTCGGTTTTAATCTGGGGATGAAGTTGTAATTCTTCTATCTCTTCCATTTTGTGTTCTCACCTTAGTCTCGAAGGCTATCAGGGAGATTACGATCACGTTTGAGCGCATCGATAGCAGCATCGACAACCCGTTTGAGTTTGAGTGCCGCTTCGAGCCCTTGTCGGTCTTTGGTGATTTCGAGGGTACCTTCAATCGTTATGACGTCCAGAGCGTTTTTGATTTGGAGTTCACCGGTAGTAAATCCGTCCGTATCGTTTTCATACGCCATAAAAGGTTGCTGCATGGTGTTCCTCTCTTATGGATGTTTAATTAGCGCAATGATAACACACCTCTAAAGCTCAGAAACAATTTATTGCAACACAGAGTTGTTTATTATTCGTTCATCGCTCTGAGTACACTAAAAAACGCTCTGGGACCATACATACAATTCTCCAATGATCGTAGAGACTCTAAAATCTCAGTTTGTTTGGAGAGAACGATGTAAAAACGAGCCTGTACCGGATTGTGACGGATAATGGTTACCACCGCCCTCCCCTCATACAGCCTCTCGAATTTTCCTTTGGCTTCCCTCATCTGAGCCTCATGCGATTGCTGCCGATGAAAGTGCTGATAGATCACCAGATGATTTACACACTCAAGGGTAAAGAATGACTCGATCTCGATATAAGTGGCATATTTGCCTTGTTTGAGAATGGAAAGTTTAGACATGGAAGAGGGTTCAATACCATTATCGGGATCAAGACAGACAACACTGCAAGATATGGATCGAATAAACTCTATGGCACGTTCCATCCATTGGCTCCGGTAACCCGCCCCCTCCCCTAGAATACTCTCGGTGAAATAATGGCCGTTCTCTAAAACACACAGCTCTTCGAACAAGTCGATATGACGAGAGTCTCGTTGATGGATTTGGTGGAAAAGTTCAGACATCTGCGGATCGAGTGAATGACAGTGGCAGTAGAGGTTGGTATTGCCCTCTACAACCTTGTGGCTTCCGTCATTGTTATGCGTCTCATCAGGGTAAAGATACCAGATGGTGGCAATGGATTCTGTGGGGAATAGGTGTTTGAGTAGGAGAAACTTTCCGAAGTCTCCCATATCACCGCTATAGCGATTTTGCAAAGTTCAGCTCTTTGGGGGTTGGTTTGGAACACAGCAATCGTTTATTCCCAAAATAGACCCTGCGATAATGGCTGGGCTGAGACGGTATTTATGGCCGTATTCGATATCAGAGAGTTTTTCCTCTGCTATGGCTTTGGCATCGCCTTCGCAGTATCCTCCCAGTTCACACAAGGTTTCAATCACTTCGGTACGAAAATCATTTAACGAGTTTATCATGGGTACCCCCTACTCAATGCACCCAAATGCGAGGTTGGTGATGTGGTACTCTTTGGTGTGTTTACTGCGACTACCGAACAGTTTTTTAAATAGACGTTTGATCATGCGTATCGCTCAAGCAAAGGGTGTTCCCTCTCTTCAAGAAGGACATGATCGTAGATAAAGGCGATACTCTCCTCCATCACACTCGATACCCTTTGTACAAAGGGGTTATTGGATGGTGAGATTTGCTCTACAATCATATCGACCACACTTTGCCCCCCTACCCTCGCCTTGGCGTTGTGCAACCTTCCAAAAAGACGCATCAGCTCTCTGTGGGCATGGATGGAGGCAATGTCTTCTTCGCTCTTTTGCTTTTTAAAGGCATAGCGGGTGTACTTGAAGTAATGCAAGAAGAACAATGCTGCCAATTCATTTGTTTCAAGGTATTTTTTCATAATCACCAGTCTATGACGTTTTGCAATAAATCGTCCATATTGTGGCAAATTGAAATATCCTTCGCACTATGATAATCCATTTAGATCTCGATACTTTCTTTTGTTCCTGCGAGCGGGTGATGAATCCCTCCTTGATCGGCAAGAAGATTGCCGTGGGAGGACGGGGTGATCCGTTTATCTTTGATCGTAAACCCTCGCATGCCAAAAAGCTCGTTGCTCTTAATTCCGGTGCGTTTGTCCCCTCACTCTTTCATAGCGAGCATGATCACTCTAAGTATTTCCGTGAGGGTGAGAAAATACGGGGGATCGTTACCACTGCAAGCTATGAGGCACGCCAATTTGGTGTGAAAACGGGAATGACTATTTATGAAGCATTACAGAAGTGTCCAGATATCACCCTCCTCCCTCCCAATCATCTGCTCTATCACACGATGAGTCATGAGCTGATGGAATATCTGCATACTCTTGTGCCTGTTATGGAGCAATACAGCATTGATGAGATATTTGGAGATCTTCGAGGATGGATAGAAGATAATGAGACGGATGATTTTATCAAACAGCTTCAAAGCGATATCACCATGAAGTTCAAACTCCCCGTCTCTATAGGGGCGAGTCCGGCGAAATGGATTGCGAAACTTGCTACCGGTACTGCAAAGCCTTATGGAACCAAAGTGGTGTACAAAGAGGATATTAGAGCATTCGTGAACGATATCGCTATCGATGAGTTCCCCGGAGTAGGCAGAGCGTTTTCCAAAAAGATGCAGAAGTATGGGATCAGGACAATAGGACAGGCTTGGGATTCTCCTCATCTCTTTGCTTCCTGGGGACGACAGGGGAGAGATCTTTATGCCAGACTCACGGGTGAAGATCATGAGAGTGTACAGGCGTCACGAAGTCGTAAAGGTATTGGAATATCCAGAAGTATGGATCATCCGATCAAAGAACGTGATGAACTCTTCCGACGGATACACATCATGGTGAGGCACTGGAGCCATACGATCATGAAACTCGGAGTCAATCCGACAACGTTTCATTTCTCGCTCGGATATGAGAACTGGGGAAGTTCGAAGAAACAATACACTATCTATCGCCTCTTTAACGAGAAGTTTATTCAAGAGTTCGCTTATGATAAGTTCAAAGAGCTTGATCTCTATCCCCATATTGCGGTTAAGTATATTGGAATGAGTGCCAGTAAGTTTATTCACCACGATCCCAAAACACTCGATATGCTTGAATATGAAGACGATACCAAGATGCGTCGTCTTACCGATGCATTAACGAAGATACGGGATAAGTATGGGATGGATATTGTGAGAGGGGGAGGGGAGTTGTAAATACTTCTAGCCCCTTTTGTCCTATTGATTTTTTAAAATTTCATCAATTTTTTTAAGATAGTCCATCAACTTGTCTTGATCCGCTTTCGCAAGATTCTTAATCGATTTAGCAGTGATCCCTTTTGTTAGCTTTTTAGCCATCTCAACCACACCCTCTTTCGAGTTTTCAGTAACTTCATCGGGTTTGAGTGCCTTGACCCACGCAATCACTTCATTCTTACTCGGTCGCTCCTCTATAGCACGTTCTAATAATACCCTTCGACTCTCATCATTTTTAACTTTATTGATCTCGACCGCATTAATATAAGAGAGCCCTCTTTCGCGCATAGCATGAATAATGTCCTCATCAAGAGACAATACCCGTAATCGATCCGACATGGTACGCAACGTAATTTTTGCTGTACGCTCCAATATAATCTCGATCTTTTCGCGGGCTTCTTTTTCGCCCTCTTCTAGCCCATCAAGACGATTAGAATCGAAGTTGCGGAAACGGTAAAGAAGCTTGATTAACTCTTCTTCACCAATCCCCATTGAAATTGAAATAAACTCAATCAGCTTAATCGTTTGATCGTAAATATTCGGGTCTTCACGGTGCATATTCTCAGACAACATCATAAGAGCTGCTATGTCATCAGAAATGTTATCGAGGACAATAGCCTTGATTTGTCCCCATTTAGCTTCTTTGGCCGCTAGAATACGTCTAAAACCAATAATTCGTTCATATTTTCCGCTTGGTAGTGTTCGCACCACTATTGGCTGTAGTTGACCTACCTCGTTAAAAGAAAGAGCCATTTCGTTAATGGTACTTTGACTGTATCCTACTCTATCATGCTTTTTAGGGTTTGTGATCATATCTATATCGATCATCACGACATCATTAGTGGATACCCTCTTCTCAACTTCTTTCAGAGCCGCTTCAACCTTAGCATTTTCTTCTTCTACAACAGCTGCGAATGCCCCTTTTCGCTCAAATTTCATCTTAGCCATTTTGTTTTACCTCACCCCATATTTTCTTAGCAATTTGTTCAAGATCCAAAAGGACATCTTTCTTACCGGTATCAAACTCTTCAATATATTTACGAATTGATACTTTTACTCCAGTGGCGTTTTTAAACACGGCACGTCTTGGAATAGGTTTTAGTATCTCTAACGGCACATTTACAAGTGCTGCATATCGTTTGCTATAAAGATCCGGCAAATTCACTTTTATTGAATACAGAGCATCTTTAGCATCACGTGAAGTGTCTAGCATTGTAGGTATAACAAATACTTTCAAAATTTTCTTATTATAAAGATCGACAATCTCGTCAAGTTTGTTGTAGAACTTGATTGTTGCATCTTCTTCGATTCCGCCGGTTGCGATAGTATTTACAATGATGTCGGCTGCCAATATAGCACTGATAATCGGCGCTTGTAAGTCAGGTTTTGTGTCAATAAAGATAAGATCATAATCACCACGAACTTTATCGACGTATTTTTGCAACATCAACTCTTTGCCCGGTTTAGATGAATAAAACGAATCATTTAAAGCGTCATCACTCGGGATGAAATCGATTTTATCAGAGTATTCGATGATATTTACCTCTTTACGCTCAAACATATTGCAGATACTTCCCTCTTTTCGACATTCTGCAAGAACTGCTTGGTCAATGTCTAATAATGAGGTAAGGGTACCTTGTGGATCATAATCGATCACAAGTATCTTAAGCCCCAGAGTCTCCGCGAACTCGTCCATAAGAGCGTAAACTGTAGTCGATTTACCAACACCGCCTTTTTGGTTTGCTACAACCACAACCTGACCTTTTGCCATAAGAACTACCTTTATAAATGTAAGCGCGCTGGAACGCTTACTTTCTAATTATTAAAATAATAGCATCTAAATAAATATAATGCAAGTGGTTTTTAAATTTTATCATTAAAAGATCTAAGCGTTCCGGAGCGCTTAGATTTCAATATATTCATCCAGGTTGCATTTGGAGCGATAATAAGTAGAAAATAATAAACCTGAAGGAAGATTTTATTGAACGCTGTACATAATCTTTCTTTTACCTCTAATACCCTATAATAATTCAATATAGAAATAGGGTGGGTGAAATGACGGATTCTTATTACAATTTATCATTTGAAAGAGCGGTATTAAGTTCTATCATTTTTGAGCCAAGCATTTTCTCCTCTTTAACACTTAATCCAAATGTATTCTTTTTAGAGGCTCACCGAAATATTTTCAGAGCAATTCAAAGCCTCAACAATGCAGAAAAACCGATTGATGAGGAATTTATTCGAATAGAGCTGGAAAAAAAGAAGATATTTGACGAACGTATAATGGTTGAAATACTCACCGCAAATCCGATTGCCGATATCACGTCATATATTATTGAGTTAAAAAAAATGGCAAAAAAAAGGGATATCCTTTCTGCAGTAAATAAAATTAAATCAATAAGTGATGAAGTTGACGGCGATGAGCTCTTGTCTCACTTTGAAGCGACTGCGGATAAACTCCGTGACGATGAATCACTAGACATTTTTAGCATCAAAAGTCTCCATGATGTAGTAATAGAAGAACCCGAATTTATCTGCAAAGAGTGGATACCAATCCCAAAACGGACAATCACAATCTTTTCAGCCGGTGGCGGTACAGGTAAAACGATGGCCGCTCTTCAGCTTGCAATGCGTTATATTGAAGAAGAATCATATGAAAAAAAAGTTTTTCTTTGGTTATCAGAAGATCCAGCGGGACTTTCTAAAAGTAGGGCGGCAGATATTGCGGCAAAAGTATTAAATAAAAGCTTTATGCAGCTCAACGGCTTAATGGATATCTCTGATAACGCCACATTCCCTGTAATGACATTCAAATCATCAGGGGAGGGGATTGTACGGCCTGAGTTCTATCAGATGAAATCAAAACTGAAGCCTTATGACCTCATAATAATCGATCCGCTAATCGGTTTCTTCACAGGAGATGAAAATAGCAATGCTCATGCGCGCCAATTTATGCAGCTCTTCACTCAGTGGGCCGCTAAAGAAAACAAGACGATCGTATTTATCCATCACAGTTCCAAAGGGGTTAGGGTAGGGGGGGAGAGTAAAACGCGTGGCGCTTCCGCATTCGTGGATGCAGTTAGAGCAGTATATGAATTCGAAAAAATCAAGCCTACCCATGATGAGGATGAAAAAAAGATAGACAAATCATTGCGCCGTGTGTTTCTGACCAAAGATAATTACAATGCAAGTAAGCATTTTGGCTTTCAACAAGATATTAAATTTTTCCCTCCTCAGCAGATATTTACTGAACAGACAGTTAAAGATTATGACGCCACTGTATCTACAAAGAAATCTGGGCTTATAAAAGATAAAGCACAGCCGCCGCGAAGAACGACTTTACCTCTTGGTGCGAACATTAGAATTGTAGACGAACCATCAAATAGAGAACTCACGCCAGACGAGCAAGCCATACTCGATAAAAAAATAAAAGAAGCTGCGGCAAGCGGCATTAAATTCGAGTAGGGGAGGGGGCAACTATGTCAGAACAAGAAAATAAAGACTTATCTCTATCCGTTCTTGAGTTTGTATCCTCTGCTCCAAATATTAATAGAGCATGTTCATCCTTACTTGAAAATGCAACTTCAATATTCCTCCCCTTTAAAAGGATTGAGAATTCAGATGTTTCAAAACGCTTTTTAAAAAACAATCAAGTGCTTGAAATCGATCATGATCTATTTGGCCAAACAGGACGCATGCAGATACGTGGCCGCTTATTGGGTCAAATTCATAAGGATATTCTCGAAGTATTACTTACGGGCGAAAAAGTTTTTAATAAAAACGATCGTAAATTTTCTGTAGAGATGTCAGCATATCAGATATTAAAACGCCTTGGAGTAACTACATCAAATAAAGAATGGTTATCCAGTAAAATCAATGAAATTGCTGAATGCCGTTTACGGTTTCTCTTTGATGGTGAAGACGACTTCTCATTTAACTTCATTGAAACCGTTACAGGAGTCACAAAAAAGGACTCAGAGGGCAATATCGTCAAATCAGGTGAGAAAACCATCAAGGTCGTCTTCTCAGAGGCTTATACAGCGTTTTTAGCACGTACAGAGATATTGGATTACTCTAATTACATCGACGACATCGTAAGCATCGACAATACCTTCGTTAAGGCAGTGGTACGATACATGCTTACCAATAATGGAAAGAATTCAAAAATCAAGATCAGTAATCTCATCGAAAAATTGAGGACTGACAAGATTATGAGTCAAATCGAGCTTGATCGCAATATCAAGTTGTTAAAAAGTCACGATACACAGGAACTATTAAACGAGAAATTTGGAATTACATTAATCGGCGATGAAACACTTGTGTTTAACGAGCTAGAAAATAAAAGCCACTACTATATTAAACCTCTTCCGATGACGGATTCAGAATAACCTCTAATACCCTATTGTCTTTATCCTAATACTGTAGAGTATTAGGATATACCATATCGGCATACCTCTAATAAACTAAAATACAACCCCTAATACCTTATATTGCAAAGAGGGTATTAGACGATATACCCCTAATACTCTAAATATTTAAAAAAATGTGCCATGTTTACCCCTAATACCCTATTATGAAGTTCGAACACGCTTACCCATTTAAATATTTCTTTGCTTACCCCTAATACCTTATATTGCAAGGAGGGTATTAGGCGATAGACCCCTAATACCTTATTTATATATTCCCTAATATCCTATTTGTTACCTTTAATATCCTATTTGTTACCCCTATTACCCTTTTTTCTACCCATAATAAGCGGGTAATAGGGGTTTACTATACATCTTATATATTTGTATACAACAAATACATATATTTCGCCCTTGCTTTGAAAGCAAGGCAAAATCTAAAAAAATATGATCAAAACAAGCAATACGGTAAAATAGTGAATTACACCTGCTCATATACGATGGAGAACATTTGATCATTCTGGACTTTGAAACCAACTCTGCCAATATCCATGATGTGATCGAAGTCGCAGCATTTCGGATCAAAAGAGAAGAGGGTGTTTATGTCATCGCCGATACCTTTCATCGCTACTACTTCTCCGAATATGAGGTTAACCCTTACGCGCTTGCCGTCCATAAACTCTCACCGCAACGAATCGAGAGATTGCGGGCAAACGTTGATTACGCAGAGCATTTCGCAGAGGATAGCGAGTTCGTAGAGTTTTGTCAGGGTGCTAAGACTCTTATCGCACACAACATAACGTTTGAACTGCGTCATCTCGGTGAACTGGTTCGATTCGAGAAACACTTTTGTACGATGAAATCGAATAAAAAGATTGTCGGAGCAATCAATATCCGAGGGAGTCTCAAGAACCCGAAACTGTTGGAAACCTGCAGACATTACCAAATTGAGTTTGATGAAGAGCAATACCATAGTGCTGTTTACGATGTCACAAAAACACTCGAAGTTTTAAATAATATGAACATAGAAATTTAAAATGATTCACTATTCCTTCCCCCTCTACCGTCCCTCAGCAGAAGCCGAGAACATTATTGTCCAAGCCACATTAGGATGCAGCCACAACCGATGTAGCTTTTGCACCATGTATAAAACCAAACGCTATACAATACGTCCATTAAATGAGGTACGTCGTGAGATCGAAGCACTTGCACACGCTTATCCAAATGCTAATAAAGTGTTTTTAGCCGATGGAGACGCATTGGCACTTCCTACAGAGCATTTCGCAAAGTTGTTACGTTTACTAAAAACTTCGTTTCCAAGACTCACACGTGTATCGCTCTATGCTACAGCGCAGAACTTTCTGGAAAAAAGTATTGATGAGCTAAAAGAGCTCAGAGCAGGGGGGCTGAGTCTAGCGTACTTTGGGATTGAGACGGGGAATAATGAACTGCTGAGTAAAATCGATAAAGGTGTCAATCGTGATCAAATGATCGAAGCACTTGACCGTGCCCATGAAGCCAATATCAAGATCTCAGCAACCGTCATACTGGGAATAGGGGGGACAGAACATACTCGTGAACACATCAGCGATACGGCCAGAGTGATCAACGCTGCACCGATAACCTATCTCTCTACCTTACAGCTGGGATTGGAAGAGGGTGTGAAGGATCGCTTTCTCAGACCATTTGATTCCTTTACTCTATTAAAGGACCTACAGATTCTGCACGAACAGCGTGATTTACTTTCTCTCATCAATCCTCTGGAAAAGGTCATATTCAGATCCAACCATGCCTCAAATGCACTCCATCTCTCCGGAACCCTCCCAAAAGATCGTGATCGGCTAATAGGTGAAATCGACGAGGCTCTCAAAGTAGGGCAGGGTGCAATGGTACCTAGCTGGATGAGAGGGTTTTAGTAGACGTCGTTTTAAGGTTCAAGAAGACAAATGGCGTAAATACTCAATCATCTTGAAATACCCGATAAGCATCTCAAACATCATCCGCCACAGTATCTCAAATCCGATAAATAAAATTATAAAACTCAGAACAAGCCGTGAGGTTGTAATGGGAAACGTTCGCATCAAAGCATCGGCTATTTTCACAACCCATGTACGCTTATACCAAAGCAGTGCAGGGATCATCAGTGCTCCGATGTAATAGAAGGCTATCAGTACCGGAATCGAGATAAAAGAGTCAAAAGTTAAAAAGTTCACTTGGATTTTTTATCCATTAAATCGCATACACCGCTTTTACTTATCGCCTCTTTGATCTTCTTACAGTGCTGATTCTCGATATAGAGATGAAGCCACGATTCAACCCAATAAGGGATCTCACGCCCCTCATTCCCCCAGTTACTGATGGTACCGCCGGTGGTCCCTAAAATTTCGGCAAATTCTTTCTTAGAAAGACCGGCGGTTTTGAGAAGATCATTAAAAGCGTATTTGTCCATTTTCTCTCTAATACTTATTCGTTTATAAAATTCTATCTAAATCACCTCAAATGTTTACTAAATGACTTAAAAAGTCTTATTTGTGAATTTAATAAGACTATTACTAATCAAACGTTTATTTCATACAAATACTACTACTTCCGACTA
>Ga0265297_10003182_pt1 | contig 30443 bp, 28 predicted proteins | sample Munlanlwell13791_FD_192502 | JGI IMG/M metagenome (GOLD analysis project Ga0265297, IMG submission 192502) | Leachate microbial communities from a municipal landfill in Southern Ontario, Canada - Leachate well 137-91 | ecosystem: Engineered > Solid waste > Landfill > Unclassified | place...
CGGCCCAATTGGGCATGGTATCCGTTTCTCTTTCGGCAGAACCATGACATCTAGGACACTTTACGTTAACCCAATCGGAAATTACAGCCAAAGGACTCTCTCCGGTTCCTGTTGGCTGGTATTTCTCAATGAAAGGAAGCTCCACAGGCAAATCTGTCTCGGGCACGGCAACCTGACCACACTTTTTGCAATGTATTATAGGGATAGGCTCTCCCCAATAATGTTGCCGAGAAAAAACCCAATCCCTTAATTTGTATTGGATGGTTTTCTTGCCTAAGCCGTTTTTCCCTAACCATTGAGTGATTTTTTCAATTGCCTCCTTTGAAGATAAACCATTGAACTCGCCAGAGTTAATTAAAGTACCGTAATCAACAAAGGCATCCTTTTCTGTTCCTGAAATTAATTCTAAAAAGATTGCTCTTTCCAAATCGTTTTTACCCTCTCTTTTTTCTTTTTCTGCCTTGATTCGGTAAAACCTGCCTAAAATCCCTGGGGTGACGGCCCTATATTCTATTTTGTCGAAATTAACCAAGTTATCACCCAAATCCTCATCGAAAGTTCCAACTTCTAAAATGATATTTTCTTTTTTATAAGAAGACGTTTTAAACTTTCCGTGATCTTTGTCTGCAATCTTTTGATAACCAAGATTTTCAACAATACTTTTTGCTTTGTCAAAATCTTCTTGCCTTACCCCGCAATCAACATCTGCTGGTTTTGAAAATATTCTTCCATAATACGGTATCACAGCCATTGTCCCAATAAACCAAACTTTGATACCAGCGTTATTCATCGCCTTGCTAATTTCTCTTACAACCCCAAACATCAGATTTGTTTCTTTATCTTTTTTACAAGTACCCAATTCCGGGACTATTACTGGTTTTATCTTTAAACCGTATTTTTTGGCAAAATCATAATCTCTTTTATCGTGAGCCGGCACCACCATCACCGCTCCTCCGCCGTAGCTTGCCACGACGTAATCCCCGACCCAAACAGGTATCCTCTCACCGTTGATCGGATTAATGCAATAAGAACCGGTAAAGACTCCTGTTTTTTCTTTTTCCAGCTTAGTTCTCTCGAAATCGCTTTTCTCCTTAGCTCTGACAATGTATTTTTCTGCTTTCTCCTTATGTTCGGCCCCTATCAATCTTCCTAATAAAGGATTTTCCGGGGCTAAGACCACTGCTGTCACTCCGAAAAGAGTGTCGGCTCTGGTGGTAAAGACCCTGATCAGCTCGTCCGAATCGGCAACTTTAAAATCAATCTCCGTACCATAGCTTCTGCCAATCCAGTTTATCTGCTGCAATTTCACTTTTTCGGGGAAATCAATGTCTCCCAGGTCTTCAATCAGCCTGTCGGCGTAGGCCGTGATCTTTAGCATCCATTGCTTCAATAATTTCTTTTCCGTCGGGGTACCGCAACGCTCGCAGACGCCGGAAATCACCTCTTCGTTGGCCAGGCCAATTTTGCAAGAAGGACACCAGTTTACCGGCATTTCAGCCTGATAAGCCAATCCTTTTTCAAAAAGCTTCAAAAATATCCACTGAGTCCATTTGTAATATCCGGGATCGGTGGTGTTGATTTCCCTGGACCAATCGAAAGACAATCCCAAAGACTTTAACTGTCTTTTGTAGTTGGTTATGTTTTTGACCGTTGTTTCTTTGGGGTGTATGCCTGTTTTTATGGCATAATTCTCCGCTGGCAAGCCAAAAGCGTCCCAACCGATAGGAAACAAGACATTGTACCCCTCCATTCTTTTTTTTCTGGCAACTGCATCCAAAGCCGAGTAAGATCTTGCATGCCCCACATGAAGCCCCTGCCCTGAAGGATAAGGAAATTCAATCAAGATATATTTTTTCGGCTTTTGAGATGAATCCTCCGCCCGATAAAAATTATTTTCTTCCCAGATTTTTTGCCATTTAGGCTCTATTTCTTGAGGATTATATTTTTCCATAAAGATTAAAGAGTTTTAAAGCGTTTTCAAAAGTAATTTCGGTTATCTCTTGATAACTTAATTTTTTAATCCTGGCAATTTTTTCAACAACGTATTTTACGTATAGGGGCTCGTTTCGTCCCTCTGCTGGCGGAGGCGTTAAATAAGGGCAATCTGTCTCAATTAAAATTTTGTCCAAGGGCGTTTTCATTATCACTTCATCAATATCCAGTTTGAAAATTATTCCGTTGAAGCCGAGATAAAGCCCCCTTCCCAAATATTTCTGCGCATCAGCCCAATTACCGCTAAAACAATGGACAACCCCTCTTACCTCAGCGTCTAAATTTTCAATTAAATCCTGGTGGGCCATTCGGCAATGGAATATTACCGGCAATCCCAATTCTTTAGCCAGGCCGAACTGCTTTAAGAAAACTTCTTTCTGCTTATTCTTGAATTGTTCTAATTTCGTTTTGGTTTTGGGGCGATACCAATAATCCAGGCCGATCTCGCCTATGGCCACCACTTTTTCTGACCTGGCCAAATCCTTGTACTTGTCGCAGTCGAACTCTTCTTCCCTTGTTTCAAACTCTACTTCCTCCCTGTCTATCTTCGTCCTGAAAATTCCGCTTGATAAATGTATTGGATGAAGACCGACCGCGGCAAAAACTCCCTTTTTATGTTTTTCGGCAATTTCAACCGCTCTTTTCGAAGTGGAGTACTGGGAACCGACGTTTATCATCCAGACGTCATCTCCCAACGTTCTTTTTATGACGTCTTCTGCATCGTTCTTGTAGGCGGAAAAATTAAGATGGGCGTGGGTATCTATCAGCATTATATTCTCGGAAACAAGGGCTTGCTTTTTCTTTCCCCTAATTGTTTTAATATTTTTTCTGAGGTTTCGGGCAAAAATGGTGCCAATAATTCTGCTATTTTCTTTATCGCAAACAATAAATTACCGATCACCTCATTTCGTTTTTCGCTTTCCTGCCACGGCTTTTCCTTTTCAATATATCTGTCGCAAAAACCAATCAGCCTCCAAATGGCGGCCAATGCTTCATTAAACTTAAAATCGGCTAAGCTAAGCTGATATTCTTTAACTGCTTTCCTGACTGTCGAATTTAACTTAGCAGAACTTGAATTAGCTTTGACGGGGATACTGCCAGCTAAGGTTATCACCCTTGCCAACAAATTACCAAGGCCCTTGGCCAGATCGGAATTATATCTCTGCTCAAATTTTTCATAGGTGAAATCGCCATCGTCCGCCGGCGGGATCTCCCTCAGAAGGAAGTATCTTACCGGATCTACGCCGTATTTCTTGACCAACTCAAAGGGATCAATAACGTTTCCCAGGGATTTTGACATTTTCTCTCCAGCCACGGTAATGAAGCCGTGGACAAATATTATCCTGGGGAGAGGCAAACCCAAAGACAAAAGAATGCCCGGCCAGATTAGACAATGGAATTTTTGAATGTCTTTGCCGATACAGTGAACATCGGCCGGCCAAAACTTTTTAAACCTCTCTTTGTCGTCAGCATAGCCGATAACCGAAAGATAATTGGTAAGGGCATCAGCCCAGACATATACGCTTGCTAAAGGATCTTGGGGCACGGGAACAGCCCAATCTAAATCTTTCCTCGGTCGGGAAAAACTGACATCTTCCAATCCTTGTCTGGTAAAACTCAGCATTTCATTTTTCCTCTTCTGGGGAACTATCTTAATGCTGTTTTTCTCAATGATTTTTTCTATTTCTTTTGAATATTTGGAAAGACGGAAAAAATAATTCTCCTCCTCAGCTATTTCCGGTTCTTTCCGATGGACAGCGCACTTCCCGTCTTTTAAATCTTTCCTGGTAATAAAGGCTTCGCATCCCACGCAATACAAACCGCGGTATTTCTTTTTATAGATATCTCCTTTTTTTTCTAATTCCAGCCAAACTTTTTCGACCGAGGGCCAATGGCGCTTCTTATCGGTCGTCCGGATAAAATCGTCGTTAGACAGATTCAAAACTTTCGTCAGCGTTTTAAATCGTGCCGAAATTTCATCTGTAAATTTTTTCGGAGACTGGCCGGCTTTTTCAGCCGCCTCCGCCACTTTCCGGCCGTGCTCATCGGTCCCGGTCAAAAAAAATACATCTTTACCCAGCTTACGATTATATCTTGCCAAAACATCTGCCTGGACTGATTCCAAGGCGAAACCAATATGAGGAAAAGCGTTAGCATAAGCTATGCTGGTAGTTATGTAAAATTTATTTTTCGGCATAGGCCAATGAGATTCTCTCGTTTTCACCTTCGCCCCGCAGGGCTCGGTAAACAAAAAGAGGACTGAATTTCCCCTTTATCTTATCATAAAATTACCCTGATTGGAATTTAATTTTTGCCCTCAATTACGACGACGAACTCTCCTTTTATGACGCCCTTCTCCGTCTTTTCGATTACGTCTTTGATCTTTCCGCGGCAAACCGTTTCAAATTTTTTGGTCAGCTCCCGGCAGACCACTATTCTAGGTTCCAGATTATGGCTTTCAGTTTCTAACTGCAATTCTTTAAGGGTTTTTATGATGCGGTGGGTCGATTCGTAGAAAATTACCGGGTATTTTGAACCCAACATCTCTTCAAAGAATTTCTTCCTTTTCTTTTTTGCCGGAGGGAAACCCAAAAATAAAAACTTATCCATATTAAAGCCGGAAATACTGGCTGCTGCCGTTACTGCGCTGGGGCCGGGCAAGGGCACGATGTCCAGGGCAACGCCTAAATTTATTATTTCTTCAATCAGCTTATTGCCAGGATCGGAAATCCCAGGAGTACCAGCATCGAACAGTAAAGCCAGCCTTCTTCCTTCTTTCAGTAAATTAACAATGTAATCGATCTTCTGAATCCTTGAATGCTGGTGATAGCTGAGGGTCGGCGTCTTTATCTGATAATGTTCCAGCAGTTTTTTGGTTACCCTGGTGTCTTCGCACAAAATCAAATCAACCTCCGATAATATCCGGAGGGCTCTTTTGGTCACATCTTCAAGATTGCCAATAGGGGTAGCGACAATATAAAGAATTGCCATCTTAAAGCACTACTGCTTTTTCTTCTTTTCTTTTTTTAAGGAAATCCCTGATAAACTCAAACAAGATCCCGGCCAAAGGAATTGCCAAAACCGCTCCCAAAAGCCCCCACAGCTTTCCGCCGATTATTAAAGCAATCAAAACCAGTACCGGAGGCAAGCCAATAAATTTTCTGTTCAAAATCGGATTCAAAATATTACCCTCTATCTGCTGGATCAGAATGAAAACAATCAGGATGAAAATGGCTTTGAACCAATCTTCCAGGAGAACCATGATCGTTATTATGGCTCCGGCAAAAAGCGGACCCAGGATGGGAATAATATTCGTAATTCCGGCAAACAATCCCAGACTGAAAGCATAGTCTATTTTGAACAGTTTCAGTGCCAAGAAAGAAGCTAAGCCCACGAAAATAGAACAGATGACCCGCGCCCCAAACCAACCGGAAATTTTCTTCTGAGATTTCTCCCAGACGCTGAAAGCTACGTCTTCGTGCCTTTTGGCGAAAAGAAGCTTTTCGCCCTCTCTGCCCATTTTTCTTCCAAAGAAAAAAAGAAGGCAAGGGAAAAAATGGTAAAGGCCGAAAAGACTCCTCCGAAAATAGCGGAAAGAGCTGCAAAGATGTTGGCCGAAGCTCCTGTCAGCCATCTTTCGGACGCTTCAACGAAAACCTCAAAGTTCTCAAAAGCCTCAATTCCCAGGCCCTTCAACGGAGGAGCTATTTTTTCAAAATATTGGGAGAAAAGCTCGGCAAACTGCCTGATTTCCGGGACAAAAGACAAGGAAATCAAATACATGGAGAATCCCAATACCCCGAAAATCAGAATATAGATCAAACCAGCCGCTAAAACGCGAGGAACTCTTTTTTCCTGCAAAAAATCAATGGCCGGATTAAACAAAACTGAAATAATCAAAGCGAAAATGATCAGAATCAAAAGATCCTTTATCAGAAAAAGAAGGTAAACGAGAAGCAGAACAAAAACCACCTTAAAGATACCTGCCCAAGAAATATCTAGAATTTTTTCACCGTTCATCAAGCTTTTATTCTTTAATACTAATTAATATATGTGAAAACGAAGGTTAAGATGAAGCTTCGGCTTCGTCGTCTATAGCTTTAATAACTTTTGAAATCTTCCCTTGTTCTTGAATGGACCGATTAAGGCCAGATTCAGCCGGTCCTCTCTGAAAATATCTCTAGCTACCTTAAGAATATCATTTACGGAAACTTTATCAATTTTTTTGAAAATTTCCTTCGGCGTCATGATTTTTTTCTCCAACAATTCCTGCCCGGAGTAAAAAAACGCTCTGGCGTCTGAAGTCTCCAGACTAATAGAAAGTTTTCCCTTGAGATTATCTTTTGCTTTTTTCAGTTCGGCAACGGGCACTTTTATATCCGATATTTTTTTATATTCTTTTAAAATGCTTTTAACCGCCCTATCCACCCTTGAGTTGTCTACCCCGGCCATGGTCGCTAAATATCCTGTATCGGTATCAGCCTCCACTGTCGTCCTGACATAATAAGCCAGCCCCAACCTCTCCCGTATTTCACTGAATAATCTGGACGACATCATCCCGCCCAGAACCACCCCTAACAGATCTGCGGCATATTTTTGAGGATGGAAAAGATTGTAAAAAGTCCTAACCCCCAAAACAAGATGCGTCTGATCGGTTTTTTTAAAACGGATAAGACTTTCCGGTTTTTTCTGTATTTCAGAAACTGAGAGTTTCTGCCGACTTTCCGAGGTTTTGATTCCGGAAAAATATTTCTTAACCATATTCCCGGCCTGAGAAAAAGACACTTTCCCCGAAAGACAAACAATGGTATTCCGGGCTACGTATTGCGATCTCATGTAATCAAAGAGCTGTTCCCAGGAAATTTTTGAAACGCTTTTCTTGGTTCCCGCCACGTCCCAACCGGCCGGCTGGTCACCGTAAAGCAAGCTTTTCCAGAGCTCTCCGACGGAAAGCATGGGCGTATCAAGATACATATTTATCTCTTCTATTATGACCTTTCTTTCTTTTTCCATTTCTTTCAAAGGTAAGAGACTGTTCAAATAAATGTCCGATACCCATTCCAGGGCAGTCTCAAATTGAGATGAAGCAACCTTGGCATAGTAGCCGGTATATTCTTCGGAAGTAAAAGCATTGAAAACCCCTCCCAGCTTATCCATAGTTTCAGAAACGGCCAAAGGCGTCGGTTTTTTCTCGGTCCCCTTGAAATACATGTGCTCCAGAAAATGAGAAATACCGCTTGTATCTCTGGTCTCATATTTAGATCCTGTTCCGACCAAAGCCAAAGCTGTTACCGTCTGGGAGTTTTCCTGGGGGACAACGATAATTCTTAAGCCGTTTTTAAGCGTAATCTTCCGAAACATTTATTTTCCTAATTTTTCTTTTAAAACTTCGGCCAAGTCATTAATTTTTATCCTTTCCTGCTTCATGGTGTCGCGGTCGCGGACAGTTAAATCATCTTTTTCCAAAGAATCAAAGTCTACCGTTAAACAGAAAATCGTGCCGATTTCATCCTGGCGGCGATACCTTCTGCCGATTGAACCCACTTCGTCATAGTAGCAGGCGAAATCAGATTTCAATGATTTATAAATCTCTTCTGCTTTCTTAACCAATTCCGGCTTGTTCCTGACCAAGGGTAAAACCGCCAGCTTTACTGGCGCAATTTTCTTGCCTAACTTTAAAACGATCTCCTCTTCTTTGGCGGCTTCGGTCGTTTTCGTTCTCCCGCCCTTAACCTCGCTGTAAGCATCGACCAAAAAAGCCAGAAAAGACCTGTCAGCCCCGACTGAAGTCTCAATGATATGCGGGAAATATTTCTCCTTCTTCTTTTCGTCAAAATATCTCAAGTCCTCGCCGGAATGTTTGGAATGATTAGACAGATCCCATTCGCCCCTGTTATGGATTCCTTCGATTTCTTTCCAGCCAAAAGGAAATTTATACTCAATATCGGTAGCCGCCTTGGCATAATGAGCCAATTCTTCTTTTTCTACGTCCCTGAACCTCAGATTTTCTTTTTTTACACCCAAATCCAAATACCATTTCATTCTTTCTTTTTTCCAATATTGGAAAAAATCATCAGCCTCTTTGGGATGGCAAAACCACTGAAGCTCCATCTGCTCAAATTCTCTGGTCCTGTAGATGAAATTGCCGGGTGTAATTTCGTTGCGAAAGGCTTTGCCGATCTGGGCTATACCGAAAGGTATTTTCAAGCGGGAGGAGTTCAGAACGTTCAAGAAATTAACATAAATACCTTGGCAGGTTTCCGCCCTGAGGTAGGCGCAAGAGGCCTCATCCTCAAGCGGCCCGACAAAAGTTTTCATCATCAGGTTAAACTTACGCGGCTCCGTCAGAGAACCTGCGCAATCAGGGCATTCGCTTTCTTCAAGAAAGTCTTTCCTGAAACGATGATGGCACTTTTTACACTCCACCAGTTCGTCGGCAAAACCAGCTGTCAGATGGCCCGAAGCCTCCCAGATTTTCGGGGACATTAAAATGGCTGCATCCAGCCCCACTATGTTTTCCTTAGACCTGGTCATTTCCTCCCACCAAGCCTTCTTGATGTTGTTTTTCATCTCAACGCCCAAAGGACCAAAATCATAGCAAGAACCGAATCCGCCGTAGATTTCTGAAGACTGGAAAATAAATCCCCGCCTTTTAGATAAAGAAATTATTTTTGACATTAAATCTGTCATTTTTATCTGACCCTGCCATCTTCCGCGGAAACCTTGTCGTCATCAGGCAGGGTAGTATTAATTGAAGAGACTGCGGCCTGAATGATTTCGCCGGTCCATTGGTCTTCCCCGGAGATTACCGCCTGGCCGATCAATTCCGGAGTTTGCTCTCGCAAATTTTCCTGTGGCGCAAAAGAAACTTGAAAGGAAACATTAGGGCTTTGAGTCAAAACTCCTTCTCCCATCGCCAAATCGCCGATACTCCAAACTATTTCACGGGACTGCGAATCAAAAGTGATCTTATCAGATTGCTCTTCAGGAAAAATTTTGCCGGTCAGGTTTACGCTATTGGGCAAAGCGGCCTTGACCTTAACGTTCTTCAAGTCGTTGTAATAATTCTTAATCTGCCAAGTAATCGTATAGGTTGTAATTCTGCCAACCTCGGGAGGGATGGGGCCGGAATTGCCGAAAATCTCGTCGTTAAAATATCCTCTCTGCGAAATAGCCAATTTTGAATTGACTTTATTAATGAATTCTTCCTTGGCTTGACTTAAAAAGACAGTTGTCTTGATCTGCGGATTTTTATCAGCTGCGCTTTTGATCTCCCACTCGTCTTTTAGCTTGACCCAAAATTCAACCTTACCTTCTGATTGAGGAGGTAAAATCTGAAGATCTTTCACTCTTCTCCAGTCCCAGATTATAGAATTTTCTCCGGGAGTAAAGTCGCCTTCTGGGGCTTGAAGCGTTATAAAATCAAAAACTGAACCGGAGAGATTGACCAGCAAAAACATGTCTGTCAAAAACTCCTCGCCGATATTTTTGTAGAAAATCTCGTAATGAAGCAAATCGCCCGGGTTAGCAGCGGCCCTAGGGTTGCCGTTAACCTGCTGGGTAATATAGAGTGCCGGCCTGATAATACTTATTCCTTTGGTCGCTTCCTTCAGCACGATGAATTCTCCCCCCTGCCAGCTGCCTATTCTGGCTCGGAAAATTTTTTCCTCTCCGACACTGCCCACTAATTTACCGAAAATTTCAATTCTCCCCCCCTCTGCCTTATTCAGAAGACCTATTTCCCACTCATTCTTCTCCAGGAATGCTGGGGCAGAATCAATGAATTCAAAGCCTGAAGGATAGTCAACTATAACCCTCAGCCCGGAGAGCGGATAATCAAGACTTGAGAAGAAATTCAACCGGAAACTTAACTCTTTGCCAGATTCAATTTTTGATGGTAAATCAAAATCAAAGCTAAGAGCAACTCTTTTTATTATTGTGGTGAATGAGGTTTTTGACGCGTAACTAGCTTTCAAGTTTTTCGGCCGATAAGATAAAGTAGCTTTAGCTTCATTGCTTTCTCCCTCTTGGCCCATAAGTCTTGCCGTAAAAGTAAATGTTTTTTCTTCCCCGGGGTAAATGGCTTCTCCCAGCTCATCTGCTTTTTTCACGATCCTCGAGGAAACCCCTTCGGCCAATACGGCGTTGGGGGGAAATTCAAAGACAAGCTCCGGTTCTTCCAGTCTGACATTGCCGTTGTTCTTATACTTAACGATGTATTTTACTTCTTGAAGCAATTCGGTCTCTCCGGGACCCAAAATTTCAAGCTTTAGAATGTCTTTCGAATAAACATTTCTCTGATAGTAGTAAAAACCAAAAAGCCCGACTATCACGGCCAAGAGAACGATGAATAATGTAAATTTCTTCATTTTTATATCTTAGCAGATTATTCGATTTGCCTCAAATAATGATTGGAGATCATTTTCAGGGAAACGAAATCTTCAGCCCCGATTTTCAATCTTCCCAAAACAGCCCAGTCCTTTTTCAACAGAATCCTGATTATTTTGATGGCGTCGAGAGGAAGAACGAGCAATTTGTCAGGCTTTACCGTTCCCTGGCAGCTGTTGCAAATTAAACCTTTTTCTTTCTGGCCGAAATAAATATTTTCCGGAACAAGTTTCTTTTGGCATGAAGAACAATGATAAAGGTCCAGCTGATAGCCAAGCAAAGAAAGAAAGTTCCAAATGAAAAAATGATAAGTTAAATCGCGAGTCCCCGGTTTTAAATTCTCTGCGTCCAATTTTTTAAACGTTCCCGCCAGCAAGCGCCACAACCTTTCGTCCTTTTCCTGTCCCCTGACCAGATCGTCAAAAACTTCCGCAATTTTACGAGCAACGACCAATCTTGCCAAATCTCTTCTTAGGGTTTTGAAACCATCAATCAGAATAGCGTCAGTCAGGGTTTTCTGGGCTTTCCCCTGGATGAATTCAATTTCGGATAAATAAAAAATCTCCAGTCCTGCTCTTAATTTTGACTTTATTTTTCTTACAGCCCTGGCCAATAATTCCAGCTTGCCGAAATCTTTCGTATAAACGGTAAAAAGACGGTCCGTTTCTCCTCTGTCAACCTTTTTTAAGATAAAAGCTTGGCTTCTATAATGAGTAAACATCTTCTAAATTATATCATAAAAGAAACCAAATAAAGCACCGTGCCCCGCAAGGCACGGCACTACAATACAATAAAAATCAAAAATAATTACCTCTCTAAGTCAGCGAGTGCTTTATCAACCTTGTCTAAAAAGGCTTGATAAATTTTAACCTCAATCCCATCTAGAACCATGTCAGCCTTAATCAAGCTCATTAACTCATCTTTCTCTTCTGCCGTTAAGCATTCTTCGTCTTTTCTGCCCAACTCTTTTCTTAGTTTTAGTTTGGCGGAAAACTCCTTAATCTTATCGTAAACTCTATCCGAAAACTCTGTTTCGTCTATTAGTTTACTGATTTGTTCAACAATGCTCATATTTTACAATAAAGGAATGATTCTAATATTTTAGGCCGACAACAGCTCAATCAGTTTTGTCAGTTTTCCTTTTTTACGGAGCTTGTCTTGCCCTTTTATTAAGCTACGAACTGCTTGTTCGATAGAAGTCCTTGCCTCTTCCACCCTTTCGTTATAGTCTTCCGGCCTTTCATCAACAGGTACTTCTTCAAGCGCTCCAATTTCTTGTTTTTTAATAAATCTTTTTCTTATAGATTCTCCAACCTGAACTCTACCGATAATATGCCTTACAGCTTCTTCTATTGCCGCAAGAGGAGTCAGGTTGGCGGCAGCCAAATCCTTGCCCTCTTCGACAGCCAATTTCTTTCCCTCTCTTAACCCTAAAGAAGCTAATTTATCTGGAACAAATAAATAAGATAAAACATCAGAAAACTTTTCAACTGTTTTCGTCAGCCTCTCTTTGCCAATTTTTTTAATATCCCCCAAGGAAGAAACCTTCTCAGCTCTTTTCTCCTGTTCTCGCTCGGCTGTTTTTGTTGCTTTTTGAAAACCTGCCTCTAATTTTTCATCTTCCGTCTTCTCCGCAGCCCCTTCTGTCTTTTTTCCAAACTTGCTTTGCAATTCCTCTTTCAAGAAATCAATTAATGGCGTCCTTTCTTTTTCAAGTTTAAAGAACGCCTTAAATTCCCTGGGTTCGCCTTTTTCATCAACAACATATTTCCCCTCTGCGTCTAAAACTCTGGCTTTCCCCCTTAATAATCCTTTATATTCCAAAGAGTAGCCAAGTTCTTTTAGATAGAAATCCCGAGTCCGCTCAATCTCTTCTGCTTCGGAAAGTTTTTCTCCGCCTCGGACTCTGGTTTCTTTAAGTTCTTCCTTCAGCCTTTCTTCTATTTCCTCAAATGATTCAGCCGGTTTTTCAATTCCAACCTCCTTTAAAATCTCTTCTGTTTTCATCCCCTTTTCGGGGATTTTCGCCGACTCCATCGCCTTCTTTTCTTCGGCCCATTCTCGCTCAGCATCCCTGATCCTTTCCAGCGTCCTGGTGCCGTATTTCCATTCTTTTTCTTTTCTTTCTTCTCTCTCCTCTGCGCTTTCTACTTTATTCTCCTCGGCAATCATTTCTCTCGCTGTTTCAACTTCTTCGGCAGAACGAATATGCCCTCTTTCCTCTTTGGGCACCCATAAATCTCCTTCTTTTTTAAACCCTTCATCTCCTTCCGGTTTTTGCTCTTCGGCCGGAGTTTCAAATTTTGGTTCTTCAAACGCCATAATTTAATTATATTTATTAATTTAATTTTTACCTATATCAGAATATACAACATCTTTTCAAAAAAGTCAACAGCTAATATTAAAATTTCTTCTGCAGCCCTTGATACAGATCTTCTTCCACTTTGGCGCGGTCCTTTCCGTATTTGACGCGAGAATATTCTTTAATCAATCGCGCGATTTCGGTATTTCCCTTGGACGGCGAATAGGTCGCAACGTTAAAGGGCCTTGATGTTTCCCCTCCGATCAAAAGACGAAGCGCGGCATTGTAATTGTCGAAATTAACCAAGTCTTCTTCACCAAAAGCCGGCTCAAATTCGCTAACTAAGTATTTCGCGTCGTCAGGCCCCACCCTGAAAGCCAAAATGGAACCTACGTTGCCAAAAATGGCTTTTCTGGTTTCTTCATCAAGCTGACCGATGAACTGATGGCCGAAAATCATATTCAGGCGGTATTTCCTGGCTTCGGCTAAAGCTGAGGTTATTGTCTGAGTGGTAACGTTATGAAACTCGTCGATATAAAGATAGAAATCTTTTCTTTCTTCTTCCGGAAGCTCTGCGCGGGAAAAGGTAGCGATTAAAATCTTGCCGACGATTATCATTCCCAACAAGTAACTGTTAATATCCCCCAATTTCCCCTTGGAGAGATTGACAACCAGAATTTTCTTCTGGTCCATAATCTCCCGCAGATTAAAGGCTGATTTTTGCTGAGAGATAATCGGCCTGACTAAATCATTGGCAATGAAAATATTCATTTTACTGGTAATGTAAGGAACCATGTTGGCCAGAGCCGCCTCGCCGCCTGCTTTTTCCGCTTCCTGCTCCCAGAAGTTTCTGACCACGATGTTTCTGCAGCGAGAAAGCTTATACTTTCTGAATTCCGGGTCGGCCAAAACCTTAGGGATCTCAATCAGGGTACTGCCCGATTCCGGGTCTTCCATGATCAATAAGAGAGCGTTCCTCATGTACTGCTCGAAAACCGGACCGCCGAAACCCTGTGCTTTCAGATTGTAAAGCTTCTCAAAAATTTCAATCATCTCGTTGACGACAAAAGTCTTTGATTCCGGGAATCTCGAGTCGTATTCCAGCATATTCAGACCCAGAGGCTTTTCAGTGTCTCCGGGATTAAAATAAATCACGTCTTCGGCCCGCGAGGCCGGAATCAGACTGAGCGTTTTTTCGGCCAAGTCTCCATGAGGATCAATAAGGCAAACTCCCCGGCCCTGTTCAATATCTTGCCTCATCATTTCCTGAAGCAAAACAGATTTGCCCGTTCCGGTTTGGCCGATAATGTAGAAATGCCGCCGCCGATCATCATCCAAAATACGAACCTCCCTTTCTTGCCCCCGGAAAACGTTCTTGCCGATTAGTAGGCCCTCTTCCGGCAAATTGTCAGGAGAGGGAGCCTGCTTCGCTTTCAACCATTTAATATGGGGGGTCAAAAGATGGGAAGAAGGAAAATGAAAAATGCCAGCCAGTTCAGCCGCCGACAATACAATTGATTCTGATTCGTTAAAAATTCTGAAAGAAAAACGATAAAAAAGTTTCCTTAAGTGGGTTTTCAGCAACGGCTTTTTAAAAACCACCTGGTTCAAAAGAGGATGGTTGAACTGCTCGAATGCGCTCTGCAATTCCAGCAGAATTTGCTCTGCCCTGTCTTTTGTGGATGCTGAAGCCAAAATTCGCATATTCACATCAAAAAGCGGCTGGGAAATCTTGTCGGAAATAGCAGCAACGGTCTGCTGCTGAGTGGTGGTAAGCCCCTGCGCTACTTGAGAAACATTGCCTGTTTTTTGCAATTGTTTTTGAACCAACCCATGGATGGAATCAATCATTCTCTGTCCCATTATTTTTACCGGTTTTCTGCTCGGCCGAATTAAAATTTGCACGGCCGCTCCCTCATTCTCCTTGGCCAGCTTGGTGAATACGCTGGTCACGGCAGACAACGGATCAATTCCGAACTCTCGGTAAGATTTCAAGGGCAAAGCCGGAGATTTTTTCAGATAAGCTTGGCTGCCGACCGAAAATCCGGTGGGATTGAAGATATTGTAATCTGCCACGGGCTGCACCTGGGCCTCGGGCCAGAAACCCAGAATCTCTTTTTCCATCATGGGAGCCAGAAATCTCGGACAGGCAACATAAAAATAAATTTGTTCTCCGGTGCGATGGACAGCTATTTCGAAAATAAAAGCCGGGTTGCCGAGAAAAAACTGCTTTATTGCGCTTTTCTCCCTTATTCCGGCCAAAGAAGAATAAAATTGCTGACTTGTCTTCAGAAAATCCTCCAATGAAACCTCTTTTTCCTTTTCGGTTTTTTGGGGCAGGGTTACCAAAAAAAGAGCTAAATTCATCCCCCGGCCCAAAAACGCTTTGCTTTTTTTTCTGGAAATCACGATATAAAAAAATAAGGAAAAGGCCGCTACCGCGCCAATCAGAATTATTGTCAAGATGAGAATGTTTTCTGAGTTTGTAAAATCCATTTATGGCTTTATAATCTTTTTTTCCACAAGTTCCTTAAAATACCTGTCAACCAATATGTCATGGAGTTCATCCAAAATGGCCGGATTGTCTATCCCCTTGGCCACGGAGATCGCTTCTTCCAGCCCCTTATCAAAAACCAAAGAAACCAAAGCCCCTACCTGCTGGCTCGGCGGGAATTTTTTTATCTCTTTTACCTCGTCGCGCGTAGCCAAGGGGGCAATGGTAGTCGGCGTTTGTTGGAGCTCCCGCAAATAGCTTTTAATTTCTTGCTTGACCGCTTTTTCTTCTTTTTCAGGAGATATGGAAGGCCTCTCCTTCCTCATTTGGCTTTCCAGCTGCTCCACTCTTTTTTGCAGAACCTCAATCTCTGCCCCTGGCATCATTTTTTCCGGTTGGAAATTTTTCTCTGCCATTATCTTATCTTAACACGGTTCAAAATTTTTCTATAATTTTCTCGAAAAAATCCAGGCGTTTCTTCAGCTTGGGATGAACCGGCCCGTCTTTTATCGTTTTCACCTGCTCATTAACTGAGCTAATGAAATTTTGAAAAATCTTTTCTTCCAAACCGGGATCGTGCAGAGCTTTTTTTATCTCTTCCTCGGGAAGGGCAAGATAAAAAAGCGGTATCTGATAAACGGCTCCCTTTTTCAATTCCATTTTGCCGGCTTTCTTTTCAAGAGAAAGGCCGTATTTAAGATCAGCTCCCCCTCTCTGCCAGTTTCTTTCCAAAACCTTGTTCCTTTTTTCGTTGAATCTTTCTCCGCTGGCAGCCCCGATTTCATCAAAAGCGCAAACTATATTCCCGGTTTCCCTTTCCAAGATTATATTGTCCACTTTATTCCTGGCATCGTCATACTCGGAAGTTCTGGCAACGATAAAATCTTTGCCTAGTTTTTTATGCAGAATGGAAGTCGTCAGCATCTCAAAAACATCTCCTACGGGCACATCCCTCAACGCTTTCTCTTTGGGAAAGGCCCAAGACCAGCGACTTTCGGCAATGGCCGATCTCTCCCACCGCCCTTTTAAATCCTTGATCCACTCTTTGTCTGACTCTATGGATTGCCTTGGATAAACTCCGTCAAATTTATTCATGTCAATCCTCGCCTTTTCATCTACGGGAACCCCTTCCTTTTTCAAGTCCAAAGACATCTCTTTAATATAGTCTCTCAATCCCTCCAGCCCCTCTTTTTTTATTTCTTTTTGCTCAAGCTGGGCTTCCGGTTTTTCAGAATGAGCCATCGGCGGCTTTTCGAATTGTTGCTCAAAAGACATAAGTTATAGTTTTTTTATCGCCAGCCATAAATTTTGGCTATCAAGAACAACTTCTTTTTCCGCATCAAACCTATCGTTTTCCATTTTTTCTCCCGAAATTAACTTTTTAATTTTAGCCTCCCCCAGAACAAAGCTCTTGTTTTTAATTATGATTCCATCCAGCATGCTACTTCCTGAATATCTCACCGAGATCTCATCTTTCGGCTTTAACTCTGCCTTTTTTCTCATTTCCTGGATATTGCGGATGATTTCCCGGAGCTGCCCCTCTTCTTTGAGCTCGGGGGTAATTTCCGTGTCCAGCCTCAAGCTCTTGCCAAAAACAATTTGTTTGACGTTGACTTCCTCTTTTATCAAGTCCAGCAATTTCTTGTCTATTTTCTGCGGCACCTCCAGCTCCCGAAGAGGCTGGCGGACTTTAATACCCGCTTTTGCTCTTTCTGCCAAAGAAGAAGCTGCCATCTCCCTGACTCTTTCCATCTCTTGATTCAGCTTTTTATTTATTAACTTCTTATCGGCCTTGGGCCAATCTTCCAAGTGGACGGAATTCTTGACTTTCGAGCCGCGGCTTTTGGTCTCTTTGTATATTTCTTCCGACAGGAAAGGAATAAAGGGGGCGGTCAATTTTGAAAGAGTTAAAAGAACGAATCGCAAAGTGTCTTCAGCTTCCGCAAACCGTTTGCGCGATCTCCGGATGTACCACAAAGATAAATCATTAATAATGAAATTCTCAACGGCTCTGGCCGCCCCTGTCACGTCATATCCGTCAAACTCATCGGTAACCTCCTGGATAGTTTCGTTCAGTCTGGAAATAATCCATTCGTCCAGCAAGTTCCCGGTTTTGAACCGCACCTTGGCATTCTTTTTTTTGCGCGGCGCGTCTTCTCTGTACGTTTGGAAAAACTGAAAAGAATTCCAAAAAGTCAAAATGAATTTCTTGAGAGCCAAATCAACATCTTTCTCGGAAAACAATTTCGGCTCTCCGGGCTGGTTAACGGCATAGAAATACCAGCGGACAGCATCTGCCCCATATTTTTCAACGATATACCAAGGGTCAACGATATTGCCTTTGGACTTTGACATCTTCTCTCCTTTTTCGTCCAAAACATGACCCAAGGAAATAACGTTCTTGTAGCAGGGGCCCTTCCCCAAAAGGGTTGAAATCGCCAACAACGTGTAGAACCATCCCCTTGTCTGGTCAATGGCCTCAGAGATAAAATCTGCCGGAAATTGGATCTTTCCCCCATAAGGAAAATGATATTGGGCAAAAGGCATGGAACCTGAATCGAACCAGCAGTCAACAACCTCGGTAGATCTTGTCATTAAATTCTCTTTACAGGAAGGGCAATAAAATTTTACCTGGTCTACAAAAGGCCTATGGAGATCCAATTCTTGTTTTTCATCATACGGTAGAATTTTAAAATCAAGTTTTCTGCATTCCCCTGTCTTGATCTGCGATTTCTCTCTGAACTCAATCGTCTCTTTCCTGCTCAACCCCTTAACCGCTCCTTCCAGCATGGTCAAGGGAAGCTCATGGCTGATAATGACAATGTTTTTCTTCTTATACTTTTCGTTTATTTCTTTCAGAAAACCGTACATTCTTTTTTTTGCGTCAAGCCAATTTTCCCCGCCGGGAGCTTTTACCTCGAATCTTTTCAAATAATAGTCTATTTTGGAGAGTTTCTGCTCCTTGTCCCAGAATTTGCCCGCCCTTTCCACGGGTTTGCCGTTTAGCTCTCCCATATCAAGCTCGCGGATTCTTTTATCAAAAATTATTTTAGCTCCGGTTTCCAGAGAGACGATCTGGGCCGTTTGTTTCGTTCTTAATAAGTCGGAGGAAAAGATTAAGTCAACCTTCCCCATCTTTTTTGCACAAGCTGCAACTTCCTTTTTTCCTTTTTCGGTCAGGGGAGAATGGAATTTTTCCGGCCAGGAAGAAATAATGTTTTTAGCGTTTCTCAGAGAATGGCCATGCCTTAAAATGGAATATTTGTTCGTGCCGAAAACCTGGCTCATCAAATCTTTCTTGGAACCGATAACCTCGAGCCTGCCGCATTTTTGGCACTTCCACACGGGTAAAGGAGTTCCCCAATATCTTTCTCTGGAAAAAGCCCAGTCTTTCACTTCTTTCAACCACTCTCCGAATCTGCCTTCTTTCAAGTGCGAAGGTACCCAATTAATTTTTCGATTATTGGCAAGAAGATCCTTTTTAACCCCCTGCATGTTTATGAACCAGCTTTGTTTTGCGTAATAAAGCAGGGGGGATGCGCATCTCCAGCAAAAAGGATATTCATGCTCATAAACCTCTTCCCTGAAAAGCAACCCTCTTCTCCTTAATTCATTGATAATCAGAGGATCTGCTTCCTTAACGAACAAACCCTGCCAGTCCTTAACTTCTTTTTTGAATTTTCCTTCCTCGTCTACGTTCAACAAAATCGGCAGATCGTTTTCCTTGCCTACTACCATGTCTTCCTCTCCAAAGGCCGGAGCCATGTGGACCAAACCCGTTCCTTCTTCCGTGGAGACGAATTTGCCCGAAACAATAAACCAAGATTTCTTATCCGGTTTGGAAAATTTGTACAGAGGTTCATATTGTAAGCCCAATAATTCTTTACCCTTGAATTCTTTCAATACTTCATAGCCCTGCTCCAGAACGCTTAATCTTTCTTTAGCTAAAATCAATTTCTCTCCGTTAACCCTTGCCATAACATAAACAATGTCAGGATTGACAGCCACTGCCACATTCCCCGGAAGAGTCCAGGGAGTGGTTGTCCAGACCAAAAGATAAGAATTGGGACCACTTAATTCCGAGTCTTTTATTTTCAGTTTTACATAAACAGCCGGATCTTTGGTCGTTTTGTATCCCTGGGCTACCTCATGAGAAGACAGAACTGTTCCGCATCTGGGACAATAAGGAACCACCCTGTAACCCTGATACAAAAATCCCTTCTGATGGAGCTGTTTTATTATCCACCAAACCGTTTCCATGTAGCCGTTCTCGTAAGTAATGTACGGCTTTTTCATATCCAGCCAGAAAGCGACCCTTTCAGTCAGCTTTTCCCAGTCTTGCAGATAATTCCAAACTGATTGCCTGCACAGTCGGTTGAATTCGGTTATGCCGTATTTCTCAATGTCTTTTTTATTCTTCAGCCCCAATTTTTTCTCGACTTCCAGCTCGACCGGCAAACCGTGAGTGTCCCAGCCAGCCTTTCTTAAAACCCTGAATCCCTGCATGGTTTTGTAGCGGCAAACAACGTCTTTGAACACGCGGCTCAAAACATGGTGGATGCCCGGCTTGCCATTGGCAGTTGGCGGACCTTCGTAAAACACGAAGTCAGGCGCTTTTTTGCGCTGCAGAATCGACTTTTCAAAAGTGCCGTTATCTTTCCAAAGCTTTAATGTTTTTTTCTCTAGTTCGGGAAAATTCAGATCCATTTTATTACTCAAATAATTAATAACGAGGGGCGGAGATGAGATTTATCTCAATTGACTAAATTACATTTTTTCCGGGGCAGAAATACCCATCAAATCCAGGGTGTTTTTCAAAACGATCTTGGCAGCTAAGACTAAAGACAATCTCACCCTCGACAATTCTTTATCGTCTGAAATCACCCGGCAATCTCTGTAAAATCGATGAAAAGCGGTCGCCGTTTCTACGGCATATTGGGGCAAGCGCTGAACCTGATAATCCTTTGCCGTGTCTTCTATGATTTCCGGGAACCTGATAAGTTCCTTCATTAAATTCAATTCGCTGGGATGGCTTAATGATTTCAGGCCCTGAGCTGTTGTTTTAGGATTTGAGTTCTTGATTTTGAGTTTTCTCAAAATGCTGCAAATTCTGGCGTGAGCGTATTGGATGTAATACACCGGGTTTTTCTCCGACTGCTCTTTAGCTAAATCCAAGTCAAAATTCAAGTGGGTGTCTGGAGATCTTGCCAAAAAAAAGAACCTGGCAGCGTCCAGACCCGCCTCATCCATCAACTCGTCCAAAGTCACGTAAGTCCCCGTCCTTTTGCTCATTTTCACTTCTTTGCCCTGCTGAACGAGACGAACCAACTGCATAATGACGATCCTGATATTTTCTTTATCAAAACCCAGTGCCTGAGCTGCAGCTTTCATTCTGTTAATGTAGCCGAAATGATCAGCTCCCCAGAAAAAAAATAATGTCTTAAATCCTCTCTTAAATTTGTTTTTCAAGTAAGCTATATCGGAAAGAAAATAGGTTGACTCCCCGTCTGCCTTAATCAAAACCCTGTCTTTGTCATCGCCGAACTCAGATGACTTGAACCATACCGCTCCTTCTTTTTCATACGATAATCCTTTTCTCTCTAAAAGAGCCAAGACTTTCTCAGTTTCTTTTCCCCGATATAAATCTTTTTCTGAAAACCAAACATCAAAATTAATTTTCATTTTCTTGATTGTCGGTTTAATCATCTCCCTCAGGATAATGCCGGCCGCTTTCTGCCCGATTTTTTCTGCGCTTTCTCCTTTGATTTTTTTTCTTAAATCCTCAATATAATCCCCCCGATATACTGCCTGCGAATCACCCAAAACAGAATGGCCCAGTTTCCTCACCTGTTCCCCTGTGTCGTTAATGTAATATTCTCTTTTGACTTTAAAGCCGGCTGCCGATAAAACATTGGCTAAAACGTCGCCGCAAAACCCGCCCCGGCCGTTGCCTAAGGTCAAGGGGCCTGTCGGATTGGCCGAAATGAATTCAACGTTAACTTTTTGTTCTTTGCCGATTCTTAGTCGTCCGAATCCGCTGTCTTCTTCTAAAACCTTACCGACCTGCTTTTGCAGATATTCTTTCGAGATAAAGAAATTAACAAACCCGTTCCTTACCTCTATTTTTTCGAAAAAAACCTTATTCTTGATCGCGCCGGCTATCTCTTGAGGATTTTTTTTCAACATCAGTGCCACATTGGTCGAATAGTCGCCAAAAACAGGGTCCTGCGGCCGGTCCACCGTAACCTCAACCGGCTTCTCGTAAAGATCGCTCACTGCTTTTTCTATTAATTTTTTGATTTCTTTTCTCGCCATGTTTTTTAATTTTAACTTATTTTACTTAAAAATTAAAGGTTTTAATGTTAAACTTAAAAAATGAAAGTCTTGGCTGAAAACAAAAAGGCTTATTTTGACTATCAGATTCTGGATAAGCTTGAAGCGGGAATCGCCCTGCAGGGACAGGAAGTAAAGGCACTCAAAACCAGGGGAGTGAACCTGGCTGGTTCTTACGTTACAATCAAAGACGAAGAGGCTTTCTGGGTCGGAGCAACGATTCCTCCCTATCAGCCGAAAAACGCTCCCTCAGACTATGAGCCTGGACGTTCAAGAAAACTTCTTTTGAGAAAAGATGAGATAAAAACCTTACTTGGAAAATCGAGAGAAAGAAGATTGACTTTAATGCCTTTGAGGGTGTATACTAAAAATGCTAAAATAAAGCTTGAATTCGGTATAGCTAAGGGGAAAAAGAAGGCTGACAAGAGAGAGGCGATCAAAAAAAGAGATATTCAAAAAGACATAGAAAGAGAATTGAAATCACGGGGATGAAAAGCTTCGATGGGGAACAAGCTAAGATAAGCAAGCCGAGTTGCCGGATCTCGTCAAAACCGACGAAAAGAATAAGTGCCAACTTGTTCAAACAACCTGCATTAGCATACGCTTAATGCCATTCGATTTGCCGATTCTCGCTTAGCAAATTCGAGTGTCAAAATCAGCGAGATAAATGGTTTTTTCAGAGCCCAAGGAAACCATTGAAAAAGGCCGGGTTCAAGGTGCGGAAGTTTTGTCCGTTTTAAATTCCGTATCTCTTTTCAAATCGGACTAAGCTTGTAGAATTATTTTGGGAAAATTCCTCAGACGTGGGCGCAACTCCCACCATCTCCACCAAAAGCAGTAATCATTCATATATACATATATTTATTAAAAAGCAGAATTGTCCAAAAAATTACTAGTCAATAAACAAATAAGGGCCAGGGAAGTAAGATTGATAGATGAAACAGGAAAACAACTGGGGGTCGTGCCCTTCGAAGAAGCTGCCCGACTTGCCATAGAACGCAGATTGGACTTGATACAAGTGACGGAAAAACTTGACCCTCCCGTTTGCAAGCTGGGAGACTACGGTAAATATCTTTATCAGGAAGAAAAGAAAGAGAAAGCAACCCACAAGCATAAGGGCGGAGAGTTAAAGGGAATCAGACTTACCTTCAATATCTCTCTGCACGATTTAGAAACCAGGGTCCATCAGACGGAGAAATTCCTGAACAGGGGGGATCGGGCAAGAATAGAACTGCCCTTAAGAGGAAGAGAGAAAGCTCTCCAAGACTTCGCCAGAGAAAAGATAGAAAAATTCCTGGAGATATTGAAAGAAACCGTTCCGATAAAAATTGAAAGGGAATTAAAAAGAGAGCCGAGGGGCTTTTCAATGATAATCAGCAAAAGTCAAAAAGAATAAACCGTCCAATCAAATGCCAAAAACAAGAAAATCCATCACCAAGCGCTTTAAGATGACGAAAACCGGCAAGATTCTCAGAAGATCAACCGGCCTTGACCATTATCTGGCAAAAAAAACAGGGAAGGATACAAGACGAAAAAGAAAATGGGTTGAACTTCATAAAAGTGAAGCTAAAAAAATTAGAAAACTATTAACTAAGATATGACCAGAGTAAAAAGAGGTAAAGCCGCACATAAACGAAGAAAAAACCTGCTGAAGCATACTAAAGGTTTTCGTTGGGGAAGAAAATCAAAATTCAGATTGGCCAAAGATGCAATTTATCATGCCTGGGAATATTCTTACCGCGACAGAAAGGTAAAGAAAAGAGATTTCAGAAAATTTTGGGAATCAAGAATCAATTCCGCTTGCCGCAAGCTTGACTTGTCTTACAGCAAATTCATGGCTGGTTTAAAGAAGAACAAAATTGAAATTGACAGAAAAACACTAGCTGATCTTTCCCAGAAAAAACCAGAGATTTTCCAAAAAATAGTTGAAAAAGTAAAAGGATAATTTGTTTGTTTAAAAAGGAGAATCCGTCTCAAAGGACGGATTCTTTTTTATTGTGGTTTGTCTCCAGAACTTGGGGGTGCGAATGGTGTTTTGTAAAAACTTTATGGTTTTTTCTGAATTCAGCGAAAAGGTCGGCTGTCAACGAAATTTCCTCAAGCTTGTGCTCTCCGTTTTTGGAGAAAAGGCCACAGGGACATTGGTCTTCGTCCGCATCGGTTAAAACTCCGCATTTGCATTTCTTCCAGACGTAAACTTCTTTCAATTCTAACGCTCCTTATATTTAATTGTTAATTTTCCAATTATTCAGTATCACACCTTCCTTCCTTAGTAAAGAGGCTTTTCTGGCTTCACCCCATTTGTATCCGCCGAGTTCCCCGTCTGACCTCACGACTCTGTGGCAGGGGATCTTTTTCGGATTCAGGTTTTCGTTTAAAGCGTTTCCCACTGCCCGAAAGGCGCGAGGAGAGCCCGCCAATCTGGCAACAGCCTTGTAGGTCATAACTTTTCCCTTCGGGATATTTCTTACGACTCTATATACTTTTTCCCGGAAGGAAACTATTCGCCTTTTTGAGTATTTCTTTGGCATTTTTGAACGTCAATCGTACCAATGCTTCTTTATAAGGAAGCCATTTGGAATCTAAATGTTCCGAAGAAATTATTATATTCTTCGTTCCTGTTTCGGCCAATAAAAAAGTCGCTGTCTTATATACTTTTTTCCCCTCTCTCGTGAAAAAATATTTTTCCTGCTCTTTGAATTCCTTAATAAATTTAATGTCTCCCAAGCCCGTCTCTTCTTTGACTTCTCTTCTGGCCGTTTCTTCCAGCCCCTCTCCCTTTTCAACGTGGCCCTTAGGGAACCCCCAATATTCTTTTTTACTCTCCGAACGATAACGCAAAAGAAGAAAATAAATCCCACCCCCTTTCTCTCTCCTAAAAATTACAGCTCCGACAGAATGTTCTACAGACATTTTATTTTTTAAAAAAAGCTAATAATTTTTCCAAAGGATGGCAGTTAACGATGTCTTCTTTCTCGGCCCAGCCCCTTCTCGCCTGGGCTACGCCCAATTCCATGAATCTTAATTGGGATTTTTCGTGAGAATCGGTATTTATCACCATTTTTACCCCAGATTCCTTGGCCCTTCTGATATTCCGGTCGTTCAGGTCCAACCTTTCGGGATATGCATTGATCTCCAAAATCGCATTGTACTCTTTCGCTGCCCTTAAAATTTTATCGAAATCGATCTGATACTCGTCTCTCTTTTTCAAGATTCTGCCAGTCGGATGGGAAATTATGTCCACGTTGGGATTCTTCATGGCTTTGATTATTCTTTCCGTCATCTCCGTTTTTCCCATTCCAAAATTGGAATGGACGCCGGCGATGACGAAATCCAGTTTTTTCAGCGCGTAATCTTTAATATCAATTGACCCGTCGTTCAGGACGTTTGCCTCGCACCCCTTCAATATTCTGAACTTTGAATTACGCATTTTATACTTTACATTAAGACTGTCTATCTCTTTATTGCGCATCTCTAATCTTTTTTCATCTAGACCGCGCTCAATTCTCAAGAATTTCGTATGGTCGGAAATCCCCAGATACTCATACCCCCTTTCTACAGCTTCCGAAGCCAGCTCCTCGATGGAATTTGACCCGCCATCCCAATCGGAATGACAATGCAGATCTCCCCTGATATCTTTATTACCGATAATTTTCGGCAAACCGTTAGACTTTCCCCGGGCCTGCCGAATGGCTGCTTCTATTTCCCCTTGATTTTCCCGCAGTTCCGGCTCGATCCAAACAAGACCAAGCGCTTTGTAAATTCCGGCTTCATTCCAACCTGCAATCATTTTTTTACCCTTGAAAAGCCCGTACTCCGAAAGCTTCAAACCTTTGTCCATGGCGATTCTTCTGGTAAAAATATTATGCTCCTTTGACCCGGTAAAGTATTGGAGAGCCGAACCGTAGCTCTTCTTCTTGACCACCCTTAGGTCCACGTCAAACCCCTCCTCCATTCTGACAGAAGACTTGGTGGGCCCCTTCATCCAAACTTTGGTTATCCCGGGCAGCTGAACGAAAAAATCCATTACCCTCTCGTGGCTTTTGGCGGTTATTAAGATATCGACGTCGCCGATAGTTTCCTTCATTCTTCTGACAGAACCGGCCGCGTTGATTTCTTCCACTTCGTCCAGTCGTTTCAGTCTTTCCAGAATATCTTTTACCCGGGGAAGAATTTCTCCCAGCAGAAACCTACCCTTGCTTTTTTTCAGGAAATTAATGCCCTCTAAAATGTTTTTTTCGGTTTTCTCACCAAAGCCAAAAACCCCGGCGATCTTGTGAGTCCTAGCTGCTTTTTCCAGATCCTTCAAATTTCTAATCCCTAATTTCTGGTAAAGAGATCTGGCTTTTCTGGGCCCCATTCCCTCAACCCTGATTAGCTCATCCAACTCCAAAGGAAGTCTTTTTTTGAACCGTTCGTAATAACTTATTTTGCCAGACTCAATATATTCCTCGATTTTTTCCGCTATACTCTTGCCTACCCCGGGTATTTCTTCAAGAGCGGCCATGCCTCCTTTTTTATAAATTAATTCTATGCCTTCCTCCAGCGCTTCTAGGGCAAGGGCGGCTTTTTTGTAAGCCGCGGGCTTGAAAGCGACCTCGTCCATCTCCAGATAATTTGCTATTTCGTAAAATATTTTGGCTAGCTCTTGATTCCTTGCCATTGTATATTGAGCCCGCTACATGCGGGCGGAAACGAAGATGAGATTTATCTCATCGCTCAAAATTGTTTTTCCGGTTTTTCAATAGGCGGAATTTTTGGTTCAAAATGATTTCTGGAAAAAAGCTGACTGCGGATTGAGAGCAGAAGAAAACAAGACATCAACCCGAAAAAACTGATCAGAACAAAAATCACCTTGAACCCCAAAAAGGTTGCCAATATTCCTCCAAAAGCAGCGGCAAAAGCCGCGGCAAGACCTAAACCCGTGCTTTCGATACTCCAAGAGAATGCTTCCCATCCCTTGTCAATATGTCTTGTAAAAATACCGGCCCACGAGGGAACCACGCAAGCCATGCACAGACCCCTGATGACTTCCAAAAAAAAGACGTGCCAAAGTTGAGAAACAAAAATATAGCCCAGAGGAACGAAGTTAGCCAAAAACAAACCTAAAATCAGAAATCTAAAATCATCCCTTTCCCCCTTTTTTACATCCAAAAAATGGGCGATAAAAGGTTGCGCCGCTGATTTAACGAACCAATACGTGGCGGCGATAAGGCCAACCGCAACCAAGCTCCCCCCCCGGACTTGCTGGGTTATAAAAATGGCGAAAATAGGGCCTATCAAGCCCCAGCCGGATTGCAGCAAAAAATCTGAAAAAATTAAAGTTTTTATGATTTTATTAAGGCCGGGCATTGTTGTCTTTGGCAAAACCGTTTATTTTTTCCCCAAATATGTTCTTTATTAAAAAGATCCCCAGGCGGAACAAAATTATCAACCCCAGGAGGGCGACGATTAACTCCGCCCCCCTAATGATCATAGTAAAGGCAGTAGCATTAGCTGTTCCCAAATTCAAAGAGTTAAAGGCAAATGTCTGAACCACCTCGTGAGAGCCGAGAGCTGCCGGAATAGGAATCATGACCGCCAAATAAGTAAAGCCGAGAAGGGATAAGGCGGACAAAATGCCGATTTTTCCTCCTAAAAAGGAAACTAGAAGCCAGGCGCGCAAAAGCATTATCCCAGCTCTCAGAATATTCAGACAGAAAATTTTACAGATTATTTTCTTTTTTGAAGACTTAAAGAAATTAAAAATTTCTTTTTCAATTTCAATCGGCTGAACGCCTATTTTATGGTTAAAAATCTTGGCGAAAGCCTTAGCCATACTCTCTTTTTTAAAGGCCTTGAAATAAAAAAAGGAAAGGCCGCAAAGAAAGAGTAAAAATACGCTTCCGAAAATTATTAATAATTTCAGCGGCGGAAAACCGATTAAAAAAAGAAAGAACATCGCACCAAGGAAAATCACCGTCAAATTAACGGTCCACTCCAGAATCCTGTCGATAATGACCGAGGCCATTCCTTGCGACCAAGGTATGGAACTTTTCTTTTTCAAAATGTACCCTTGAAAAATTTCCGCACCTACGATTATTATGGGAGCCAGAAACCTAATGGAAAAACTGGCAAGATACACTCTCCAAATCTCTCGGAAATTAACCTTAGCGCCAGTTTCCTCCAGTACCTCTTTCCATTTCCACGCTCCAACCAGCGCCGTCAGAAGAGAAAGAAACAAAATCACCATTCCCTGCCAACCGGTAAAAACTAGAATAGAGTCTTTGATCTCCTGCCAGCCGACAACTCTCAAAATCCAGACAAACAATCCTATGCCGATAAAGAGAGAAACTAAAAAAAGAAAAAGCTTCTTCATGTCTGTATCCCATTATAACAGAACCCCGCCTCTTTAAAAAGGCGGGCATCCTGCTTATTCTTTCAGCGGACTATAGCTTTTTACGGCCGGGAAATTCTCCCTTCCAAGAAAGAAATAATTTCCGGAGCCATCGTATCCCAATCGTAAGAATGTCCCACGAATTGATTTGTTATTGAGGGCAGAGGGATATTTTCACCGGAAATTCTTGAAGAAATCCATTTGAGAGGAGACTTCGCCAGGGAAAGAAGCATGGTTTTAATTTCCCCCCTGGACAGACTGTCCCTGCCGGCATTATCCAGCTGAAGAATGTTTTGCGAATCAGGAGATTTCACCCAGAAAGGGGTCCCGGCGGCAATCGTCAGAATTGAGTCTTTTGCGCTTTCGGAAATTTTATCATAAGTTTTCGTGACAAAAGCTCCGCCAGCGGACAAGCCAGCTACGACGATCTTTTTGTCTGGCAATTTTTCAGCCAAAAATTCAATTTCTTTTGCCAAAGTTTTTGAAGAAAATTCGAAAGAACTCAAGAAATCTTTTATCCCATCAATTCTTCCCAGAAAACCGTTTTTCGTCCTGTTATAAGGAATAACGACTGAATTATACCCCCAGCTATTAAGAGTTCCTTGGATTTGCCTGACGATGGGGCCGAAATCTTCGGCTTTCTCAAACGGAGTATTGCCCCAGCCGCCGGAATTGAAAAAAATAATAACATCACTGTTTTCCGCTACTTTTATTATTTCTTGAGGCTGCAGGTTATCCGGAATGACTTCCGGAGCGAATAAGAAAAAAAGGCCGGCCGAAATGATAAAAATTGAAACGAAATATTTAATTTTTCTCATTTTTTAGGTTTCGAATGGAATTTTTTATCCAAGGCGTCCATAAACTCTAAAAGGACGGGGTTATCTATTAATTCTTCTATTTGTATCCACCATGGACCTATGGCAAATTTCTTTTCTTTTTTCCAATACTCCAAGGCCTGCAACAAATTTTCTATACGATCTAACTGACGAACGAATTTCCCCTCCGGCGTTAAACCTTTTTCGTAATCGTTCCATAAGCCATATATTTCCTTCCTTGTGTCCGAAGGCAAGCTGACGATTAATTTCTTGAGCCCTTCATGTTCTTTTTTATATTTTTTAAGGAAATTCTCCTCTTTCTGTTTTTTTGAAAGCCGAGGCCATTTATCGAACACTCTTTTCCATTGCCTCCTGTCTTTCGGAAGAATATTATCGTAGGGAGTGGTGTCTCCGGCACACACTTCGCAGATGTCATGAATCAGACACATCTTAATGACTTTATTCAGATTAAGTTTCTTCTTGCAACACAAAATCCACGACATCATTGTCATCCGAAAAGTGTGGGCGGCAATAGTTTCTGGGTTCTTTATTCCCCTCAACACCCAACCGCGCCTTGGCATTCTTTTCAGTTTCCCGACCTCAATCAAAAAATTAAGAGTTTTTTCCATGTCTATTTTAGATTTACCATATTTATCCTAAACAAAAAAGAGGGTCTTCGCCCTCTTTTTGGATAATAAAAATTATCTCAAGAAAGATGATACTTTACCTTCTTGATTTTGTAGGTTGTCTGTATGGGCGAAGAAACGATGACTGCCTCGCCGACCTTGCGGCCCAGGAGAGCCTTGCCTACCGGCGATTCATCAGAAATCTTACCAAGGGAAGGATTTGCCTCTAACGAGCCAACGAGGGTAAATTCGTCTTTTTGGCCATCCACCTCAACCGTTACTTGAGCTCCCAGATCAACAATGTTTTGCTTTTCCTTACGAGGCAACCTGATCAATTCAGAGTTTTTTATGATGTTTTCTAGTTCGATAATCCTCAGTCCCAAAAAGTCCATATCTTCCTGAAAGGCAAGATATTCCGGGTTCAAATCTTCGGAATGCAAAACCTTGGGAGACTCTCCTTTTGTTTTGGCCAATTTTAACTCTTTCAGAGCCTTGTACTCTTTCTCGATTCTTTCTAATCCTTCTTTAGTTAGGTAAAACTTTTTTTCTTCCATTTTTTTTATAAAATCCCCTGCGTTAAGGGGATTAGGAGAAAATTATTTTGTATGTTCAGCTAATCCCCTCAACTGGTCATTTTTCCAAAAGCTAAAACGGTAACGGTATAAACCTTTTTCGAAATTAGACAAATTCTGTGGGGATTGTTCTTAAGTAAAGTTTCCATAAAGATAACTCTTGTACGCTCTTTAATTGTAGACGATTAAAGACTTATGTCAAGAGCCGAAAAGTTCCAACAAGATCGAGGCGATGGAGAAATAAAGCACCAGGCTCAGAATATCCCTGATGATGGTACCCAAGGGTCCGGAAGCGATTGCCGGATCTCTCCCAAACTTATTAAAAAAATAAGGGATCGAAAGGCCGAGCAGAAAGGCAGACGCAATGGTAAAAAATAGGGAAATCCCCAAGATGATTCCTATAAGCAAAAGGTCAAACAAAAAATAAGAAACCAAGGTAAGCAGCGCTCCCAGAATCAAAGCAATGGAAAGGCTGACTTTGATTTCTTTCAAGAAATAACTCTTTATATCCAAGCGGTAAACTAAACTTCTGATAAACAAAGTTT
>Ga0265297_10003183_pt1 | contig 30433 bp, 30 predicted proteins | sample Munlanlwell13791_FD_192502 | JGI IMG/M metagenome (GOLD analysis project Ga0265297, IMG submission 192502) | Leachate microbial communities from a municipal landfill in Southern Ontario, Canada - Leachate well 137-91 | ecosystem: Engineered > Solid waste > Landfill > Unclassified | place...
AAGAATTAAAACCATCTCTTTCATGTTGCAAAGGTAAATTTTTTCTTCAAACAAAATCAGCTTACCAGAACAGGAAAATCCGGCTAATAAATATTATTATCCTAAGCATTTTACAAAGAGATACAAACTTCTCGTTACAGCCTTATTAAAGAAGTTTTATAAAAACCCATAAAAATATCTTGATCCACTGTTCCAGGAAATGAATGGGGCTTACTTTTCAAAATGACAAAAGCTATCATTGACTGTTAATTAATTATAAACAAAAAATTGGAAATATCCCGGTTTATCTGACAATAGTGATTTTCAATAAAATGTATAGAGATTAATTGCCCGGTTGAACAACTCCGAATACTCAGGATTTCTCCACCGGAAAAAATAATGTTTCCGAGCATCTGCAAATAATTCTGCATTATTTGCAAAAATTGCTTATTTTTGTCAAAATAAGTATTTTACAACATTAAAGCGTAAATACATGGCACTTATGATATATAAGTGTAGTTTTTTAATGTATATATAAACAAGTTCGGTACAATCAAAAACAAAATTAAGTATGGCTAAATCGCAGGAAACATTCAATAAAAAAGAAAAAGAAAAGAAACGGTTAAAAAAGAAGCGGGACAAAGAGCAAAAGAAAGAAGAACGCAAAGCCAACTCCGATAAAGGGAAAAGCATAGAAGAAATGTTTGCCTATGTTGACCATTATGGTAATATTTCTTCAACCCCTCCCGACCCCAATAAAAAGAGAATTATAAAAGCAGAAGATATACAAATTGGCGTTTCGCGCCAGGAAGCAACCGAACCGGAAGACCCAACCCGGAACGGAACCATAACATTCTTTAACGAATCAAAAGGTTACGGATTCATCAAAGATGATGAAAACAAACAAAGCATTTTTGTACACGCTAATGGACTGATAAACCAAGTAAAAGAAAACGATAAAGTAACCTTTGAAGTTGAAATGGGTAAAAAAGGCTTAAATGCCGTAAGGGTAAAAATCAGGGATAAAGAATAAAACACAGAGGGCAGGGAAATAAAACGGGATGGTGTTTATCTAAATTTCCTGAAGCTCACAAGCTCACAGTTCCCGGTTTTTTACCGTAGTTTTCCCCTTGCCAGCGAAGCAAACACACCTGCCACGCAGAAAATGGTAAATATTACAAATGCAAAACGTATGCTGTAAAGAAATAGTCCGAGGTTTTCCGTACTTATCTTCATATTCCCCAGGTGCAAGGCAAAAACCAGCGTGGTAATTCCCATGCTTATTGCCTGCCCGGTAAGACGCATAGTCCCCAATATGGAAGATGCAAGGCTGTAGTCCTTCCTTTCCACGGCACTCATCACGGCATTGGTATTAGGTGATGAAAAAAGTGCAAACCCCAACCCGATAATCAGCAGGGTAATAATAAGAAACAGCACTGTGGTTTCCCTGCTAAGAAAAGCAAACATCAGTAGCCCGACGGCAGTAAGCCCCATTCCCAGGCTTGCGATATATTGCGGTTCAAACTTGTCTGATAGCCTTCCTGCTAACGGCGAAAAAGCAGCCATTACCACTGGCTGTGCCACCATGATAAAACCGGCTTCCTGCGGCGAAAAACCTTTGATATATTGCAGGTACAAACTCAGTAAAAATGCAACGGCAAAAGTGGCGGTATAGTTGATAAACGCCGCAAGATTGGAAAATACAAAAACCGTATTCCCCTTAAAAAGACCCAGGCTCAGAACCGGGTAAGTACAATGGTTCTCGTGGTAAATAAAAAGCAATATCCCCAGTATTCCTGCTGCAATTAGTACAAAACCCGTTATTCCCGGCAAAGAAGTAAACCCGTACATTACACATACCAAAGCCAGTGCATATGCCAATGAGCCTTTGTAATCAAACTTTTCGCCTCTTGCCTCTGCCCATTCGACTTTCAGTTTGTAAAAAATAAATGGAAGGATCGAAACGGCAATCGCAGTACTTACTGCAAAAATATAGCGCCATCCGAAATGCTGAGTTATCAGCCCCCCAACAAAAGGACCAAGAGAAAGCCCTAAGTAAGTAGCAGAAACGTTTATTCCCAATACCCTTCCACGTTCTTTGGCAGGAAACACCGACGAAAGTATAGCTATTGCAGTCCCAAAAATCATAGCCGCCCCTATTCCTTGCAATGCCCTTACCATTAACAAAAACCAGCCGGAAGGTGCAATTACCGATAAAAACAATGTAATGGCATTGACGATTATTCCCCAAGTATAAATCTTTTTCCGCCCTATTATGTCGGCTATCTTTCCGAAAGGAACCAGAAACATGGCTGCGGTAAGTAAATACCCGGTAGCTATCCAGCTTAATGTAAGTACATTCATCGAAAGTTCCCTGCCAATGCTCGGCAATGCTACATTGATAGAAGAACCCGAAAAAGTGGTTAAAAAGGATGACAGAGTGGTTACAAACAAAGTAACCTTTTTGCTTACTTTTGGTGCGGAGTCAGCAAACATCCTGTTCTGATTTTGGAGTTGCAAATTTAGTTGCTTTTATCTGTATTTTTACCGTCCGAAATAGATTTAACCATGAAAAAGAATAAGCTACTTTGGATTCCGGCATCACTGACAATCATGTATATTCTGTTTATTTCCCTTTTTGCTTTGGATTCATTCAATACGAAAGAAACTGTAACGGAACAGATGGCTTCGGCGGTAGTTCACCTTATTCCGCCTGTTATTTTATTGGTATTGTTAGTATTTACTTGGCGGTTTCCGGTAGCCGGAGGAGTATTTTTTTTCTTTCTCGGTATATTTTCTGTTTTTTTCTTCAATACTTACAAAGCACCATTGAATTTTTTAGCTATTTCCTTACCGATATTCTTAAGTGGTTTGTTGTTTATCCTGTTTTCCAAACAAAAAAAGCAGGATTAATCGTCTCATTTTTCCGGATGCCGGTTTTCACGAATTCTTTTAAGTAAAAGTTTTTGAAATGTTTTTTCTGCTTCGTACAATTTTACAAGTTGCAAGGGACTGAGCATTTTCTTAAACCGGGCATGATATTCTTTCTGTATATCAAGCGTTTTTTGTATCTGGGCTATCCGGCTATCGGCAAGTTCAACACATTGTTCATCAGTTAAAACATCAATATTATTATTCCACATTGCATATCTGATACGATATTCCTTTTGTGCCTTATTGCGTTTTTCCATGTATTCTTTATACAAAGGTACAAAATCCTGTGCTTCCATTGTATTAAGTTCCAACTGATCAGTAATATAGTGTATTTTAAGATTTTCTATTTTTTCCCGTTTTTTTTCTACAATGCCTCTCCCCTGAGCCCATACGGGAACATAAGAAAAAAATACAATTGATATAATGAGAATGTTAAGTGCTATTTTGGTTTTTTTCATTGGTAAACATTTAATTATATAACAAAATATCATTTTCCAGGTCTTCCTCACCTAAATATTCTATCAATTCATTTTCTGATATTTTTAATTCGTCAAGTGATTGGTTCAGTTTTTCTATCGTAAATTTTTCCTTCAAACTCTTTTTCAAATCACTATTCAGTGTATTATGACTGCTAACAGGTTGATGTACCGTATCAGTAGTATCAAAAATAACCGTTTTATAATTAGTATTTTCGGCTAAATATTTTTCCTGATTATTGTTGATGTTTTTTACATTATTTGCATGAAACAAGTAAAAGCCTACTACGGTACAAATTAATAAAATAATAAATAAGAAAGCAAACTGGGGCTTAAAAAGATAAATTTTTACTCGTTCGCTGAGTGATAGTTTGTTTTTTTCATCCCAACAACGTGCCGAAATGCGTTGGGACAATGCATCAAAATAAGCGGAAGGCAACTGAAAAGGATTCGCCTTTGGTAAATTCTCTGGGTTCAGGTCATCGTTTGCCGGTTGCGGCTCATTATTTTTTAAAAACTTTTCCATTTCCAGGCACTTAGACAGATTAGATAGATATTCCCCATCAAGGTTTAATTTTCACTTAAATACTTTTCTATTTTTTTTACAGCATGGTGGTAAGAAGCTTTGAGGGCACCAACCGATGTACCTGTAATTTCCGAAATTTCATCATATTGTAATTCGCTATAATATCGCAGGTTAAATACCAGGCGCTGTTTTTCGGGCAAGCGAAGCAAGGCTTTCTGCAGATACAGTTGAATGGTATCTCCCGAAAAATACCTATCATCTTTAAGCGATTGCGCTAACTGTTTTTCATAATCCACCAGGGGAAGAAACAAGCGGTTACGTTTGCTTTTCAGGAAACTGATGGTTTCATTGACAGCAATCCTGTAAATCCATGTGGTGAGTTTCGATTTCCCTCTGAACGAGTCAATATTTTTCCATATTTTAACAAAAATTTCCTGTACCAAGTCATCTGCATCTTCGTGGATGATAACCATACGGCGAACCTGCCAGTACACCTGTTGCTGGTATTTTCGCACCAACAAATTAAAACCATAATTGAAAGAATCGTCCGAACGCAGAAGTTCAAGCAAATCCTTTTCAGGAATATCGCTCATACCATACCAGATACCAGCAAGATGTTAAATGGATTCATTTTTATTTTTTTCTTGAAATCGCTTTTAGGGCAGCTTCAACGATGTTGGGGGCATCGAGCCCGAATTTTTTCATCAATTCCTCTGGTTTTCCACTTTCGCCAAATTTATCATCAACAGCAACCATTTCTACAGGCACAGGAAATTTACGCGATAGTAACTGAGCAATGCTGTCGCCTAATCCTCCGTATCGTTGGTGTTCTTCGGCGGTTACCATACATTTCGTTTTATGCACCGAATTAATGACGGAAAATGCATCCAAAGGTTTAATAGTATGGATATTTATTACTTCAGCATCTATTCCCTTTTCTGATAAAATTTCTGAAGCTTCGAGCGCTTTCCATACCAAATGCCCTGTAGCAAAAATACTTACATCTTTGCCTTCGCGAAGGCGAACAGCCCTTCCGATTTCAAACTTTTGGTCAACAGGGGTAAAATTGGGCACTTTGGGTCGTCCAAACCGAAGATAAACAGGTCCGTCGAATTCGGCTATGGCAAGAGTGGCGGCTTTTGTCTGGTTAAAATCGCAGGTATTTATCACAGTCATGTGAGGAAGCATCTTCATCAGACCTATGTCTTCCAGATTTTGATGTGTTGCGCCATCTTCGCCAAGAGAAATCCCTGCATGAGAGGCACATATCTTTACATTTTTTTTTGAGTAAGCTATTGATTGTCTTATCTGGTCGTAAACCCTACCTGTTGAAAAATTAGCAAAAGTACCGGTAAAAGGTATTTTTCCTCCAATGGTTAGCCCAGCGGCAATTCCCATCATGTTAGCTTCGGCAATTCCTGTCTGGAAAAAACGGTCAGGAAATTCTTTGGCAAAAGCATCCATTTTCATCGAACCGGTAAGGTCGGCACACAAAACCACCACCTCTTTATTTTTCTTTCCGGCATCAAGTAAACCTTCGCCAAATCCTGAGCGGGTATCTTTTTGATTCTGTATTGTATAATTAATCATCGTGCTTTAATTGGGGTATAATTTTACATTTGTAGTAACACCGGGATCTATCTTAAAACCCTGTTCGATGGTATAAGATGATTTTTCAGAGTATTTTGAACGAAAAACCACACGATATTTCCCGGGTTGCAAAATAAGGGATTCCTGCAGCAGATTGTCTTTCATCTCGTAAATCCATATCAGGCGATTGTCTTTTTCCTGATAAATGCTGCCATATCCATTTACTGATTTAAGTATCACGGCAATACCGGGCATAGGAATTTCAACCGTGGTAGTATGGCTTTGCGAAATATCCACATCATTTACATACAGCCGGGGAAGGCATAATACTTCGAGATCGTATTTCCCAATTAAGTATTTTTTAGTTTCGTCGAAAGTTTGAACATTTAAAGTACTCATTTCTCCATGCTTACGAATAATACCCTGTAAATTTTTGACAGTCTTTTCATTACTACTAACTTTAAGCCTCAAACTCCCCTGCGGTGTTTCGGCAGGAATAATATTGTGTGTACCTGCCGTGATTTTCACATTGGGAACTAAAACAGGAGGGATAGTTTGAATCACGATATCATACGTTGGTAAAGGGTCAAGAATAAGGGTATCAGGGATTCCTTTGTTATTCAACGTATGAATAAAGTTGTATTTCATTTTGCCGGAAACATTATCGTAAAATGTCATGTTTACGTTGGTTTCGGTAGGTTTTCCATTTTTGTCCAAAAGATTAACCTGAGCAGTAGTAGTGTTAAGCGCCTGTGATATAACTACCTGTAATGCCTTATGAAACATTTGTTCACTGCTGGCATCAAAATAATTTCCCACACAATCGAAACCCTCTTTAATATTTCTTCCAATCCCTATTATAAATGGTTTTAAGGCGATTCCTTTTTTCTGCAGATATTGGGATGCAGCGCAGGGATCGCCGTTACATTCCTCCAAACCATCCGTAATTAAAATGATAATGTTCCTACAATTGTCGCATGGGGTGAAGTCCTTTTCGGTTTGTTCCAAGGCATAAGCAATTGGAGTAGTTCCTCTTGGTGTTAATAATTTTAATTTGTGTTTAATACGTTCCGCATTGTTTGCGGCAAACGGTACCTCCAGCTTGGTATCTTTGCAATCCTGCGGAGGGAAATTTTTCTGATGCCCATACACCCTTAGAGCCAGTTCAATATTAGGAACTTTATCTAAACTATCAATAAGACTGGCTAAAAACTTTTTGGCAATGTTAATCTTCTGATCGCTTTGCCATCTGCCCAACATACTTTGTGAAGCATCGAAAACAAACAAAATGCGGGATAGGGGCTGTGGCTTTTCCTTTTCATCACCGGGCTGTGCCCACAGCAAACTACCATGAAAAACCAGGATTGTTAATAAACCTATTATTGCTATTTTTTTTATCACTTTTATAATTTATTTTATAACACCACTACCTTATATTTTGTAACTCCAGTTTGCAATGCAATATTTAAAATATTGATTTTTTATGAAGCAATATTAAAATCACCTAAGGTTTCTTCTAACTGCATAAGAGCCCGTTGCAATTGTTCGTCATTAGGAGCAACACCGTGCCAATGATGAGTACCCATCATAAAATCAACGCCAAAGCCCATTTCAGTTTTCATGACAATCATTATAGGCTTCCCTTTTCCGCTGAGTTTTCTTGCCTGGGTTAAAGTGGAAAGGATATCTGGGATATTATTACCATCCATCTGCATTACCGTCCAACCGAAGGCTTCCCATTTTGCGCAGATATTTCCCAAAGGAAGCACATCATCAACGTTACCATCTATTTGTCTTCCATTATTGTCAATAATTCCTATCAAGTTATCCACTTTTTTTGCAGAGGCAAACATGGCGGCTTCCCATACCTGACCTTCCTGAATTTCGCCATCACCCATGAGGGTAAAAATGAGGTTAGGGTCGTTGTTCAGTTTTTTGGCAAGTGCTGCTCCTATTGCAACTGACAACCCCTGTCCCAGCGAACCGGAAGCTATTCTTACACCATTACTAAGATCTTTAGGTGAAGGATGCCCTTGTAAACGGGTATTAATCATACGAAAAGTAGCCAGCTCTTCAATGGGGAAGTACCCCGAACGTGCCAGTGTGCTGTACCATGCAGCAGAAAGATGCCCGTTGGAAAGAAAAAAGATATCTTCACCCTGTCCATCCATCGTAAAAGTTTCTGCCTGGTGCTTAAGTTGGCTAAAATAAAGGGATACAAGCAGGTCGGCACATCCTAACGAACCTCCAGGGTGGCCTGACCCGGCATGATGAATCATTCGGAGAATATCCCTGCGAACCTGGGAGGCTATTTTTTGTAATTCTGCAATACTCGTCATTTTTCTGAAAACAATACCATTAAGTTATTAAAAACCTACAAATACAGATTTTCAAAAGTAAGGATTTCCTCTTAACCTAAATTATTTTTGTTGATAAAATTGGAAATCTTGACCATTATCGTGAATTCTACTTTGTGAAACCTTCCAACCCAGCAACTTGAGATGATTCCACCAATCAGGGTACGATTTATTGATAACATCCGGATGATTGAGCACAATTTCACCCAACACAGCAGCCAGAGGAGCAAATCCCAGTGCCAACCTGTGGTCGTTGCGGGTTTGTACAACACCTTTTGAAAAAGAAGCCTTCCCATGTACCATAATAGTATTGTTATTTTTCAATGTAACGTTAGCACCCATGCCTGTAAGCCCCTGTTGTAAAGCTAGCAAACGATTACTTTCCTTGTTTACAAGAGTATCAAGTCCCGTTAAGCAACACGGAATTCCTAATCCTGCGCAGGTAATCGTTAAAGCAATGGCAAGGTCGGGGGTCTGAATGCAATCCTGTTCAAAATAATCAGTACACTTACCTGTATTAGTTAGCATTACTCCTTCTTTTAAAAATCTGGAAGAAACTCCAAAATTTGTAAACAAATTGCTTAGCATTGCATCACCCTGAAGACTTTTCTGCTGCAATCCATACAATACGACAGACATTTCTTTGGAAAAAGCAATTAACTGGTACCAGCAGGCTGCCGCTGACCAATCGGGTTCAACAAAAGTATCAATTCCTATAATTGGCTGGTTTGCAACTGAAATAAGTGTATTTTCCCAAGTATGTCTTACTCCAAAACGTTCCAAAAATTGCAAAGTCATTATAATATAAGGCTGGGATACAATTGTTTTTTTTAACCGAATTTTCAGTCCGTCGGGTAAAACAGGAGCTATCATCAGTAATGCAGAAACAAACTGGCTGCTGATATGGGACTCCAATTCAACTTCGCCGCCCCGTAAAGGTTTGCCATTAATTTGCAAAGGAGGAAAACCCGGTGTTTTCAAATACCGGATATCAGCATTTATGCTTTTAAGAGCATCAACCAATTCCTTTATGGGGCGTTGCTGCATTCTTTCACTTCCGGTTAGCACCCAATTACCAGGTGTAATTGCAAGCAATGCAGTTAAAAACCGAAAAGTGGTTCCGGCATGAACTACATCTAAGATTGTAGGAACGTCCGACTTACCAGTGTTTTCCCTGATTTTTACCAATAAATTTTTTAAAATGGTAGTGTCTTCAGCCTCCGATAAATTTTCAATTATAAAATGAATTGAAGATAATGCCTGAAGTATGAGCAAACGGTTACTGATGCTTTTTGATGCGGGAAGACTGAATGCATTACACCCTCCTGTGCCCGGCTGTAACCTGATTATTTCTCTCTGCTGGTCAGATTCCATTATTTTTTTGATAAACCGGAATAAAATTCAAGACTTTCTATAATCAGGGCTACATCACAAAATTGGTTGGGAATTGTTTCCCCTATATGCTTCAAAAGGGTAATACCAATTTTACTCCCCCTGTTTTTTTTATCGAATTGTGTCAAGGCTGCAATCTCATTATAAAACTTATTATCAAAATGATAATACGAAAAATACTGTACAAAACCTTCAATTATTTCCTGCAATTCTTTATATGGCAATCCGCATAAACGATGGGAAATATAGGCTTCACAAATCATACCTGCAGCAATTGCTTCGCCATGCAACAACGATTCTTTTCCGTGGTTTAAGGAAAAGGCTTCAAGGGCATGACCGATAGTATGCCCGAAATTCAATACTTTACGCAAGCCGGATTCCATAGGATCAGCATTTACGATATCGCATTTTATTTTTACAGAACCCGCAATAAAAACGCTTTCAGCATCTTTAAAGGCAGGGAAGCCCGAAGATAATTTTTGCCAGTATGTAGCATCGGCAACCAAACCATGTTTCAGCATTTCCGCCATTCCCGATTTAATTTGTCGCATAGGAAGCGTATCAAGAAATTGTGGATTAATAAAAACAGCCTTTGGCAATGCAAAGACTCCGATTTGGTTTTTAATTTCATCGAAATCTACACCTGTTTTCCCACCTATGGAAGCATCCACCATAGATAGTAAAGTGGTGGGAATATGCACAAAAGAAATACCCCTTTTAAAGTTGGCAGCCACAAACCCACCCATGTCGCAAATCATTCCACCTCCCAGGTTTATCAGCAGCGAATGCCTATCGGCACCTCTTTTCAGCAATTCTTTCCATAAATATAAAGCCGAATCAATAACTTTATTTTTCTCTCCGGATTCTATAGTCAGAATTTCAGTATTTTGTAAAATAGAAACATGATGTTTAAGAAGTGGAAGGCAAAACTGTAAAGTAACGGAATCGGTAAGAATGTATATTTGCGAGAAAAAATCAGTATTTTCTTCAATGAAATGCGAAAGATATTCAAGCGACTGTATCCCTGTATATACAGGGCAAAATTCGCCCTGAATTGTAAACCCGGTTTTCTCTCTACTCATGTGAATCATTCTTTTCACAAAAATAGGGAATACAAAGCTTGTAATAAAAAAACTTTTTGATAAACATTGGGTTTCAATTTTTGTTCTTAAAAATAAAAATGATGAATTTTAATGATACACAAACCGCTTTCTCCCACCTTACGGATGACGAATTACGAAAAGCCGAACGCTTGTTCAGGGTGCTCAATTTGTCTGCCAGTGTAAAAATGGGCAAATTGTTGGTCAATTGCGCACTACGCATGAACATTCCCATCGAATGGGCTGTAAAACCTCTCATTTACCATTATTTTGTAGGAGGAGCTACCCTTGCTGAAAGTAATAATACGGTAAAAAAACTAGAGAAATTTAATGTGAAAGGTATTCTTGACTATTCGGTGGAAGGAGGGAGTAGCTCAATCGAAGAAACCTTAGCCGAAACCTTGAATGCTATTGTCTTTGCTGCACACGGTAGAAACATTCCTTTTGCCGTTTTCAAACCCACTGCTTTTACATCTCCCGCCCTGCTTGAAAAAAAAAGTGCAGGAATACAGCTTTCAGAATGCGAAATAACTGAAATAGAAAGTTTTAAACTACGCATAGCTACACTTTGCCACACCGCTTACGAAAATGATATTCCCCTGCTAATTGATGCAGAGGATTACGTTTACCAAGGTTTTATTGATGATGTGGTTATCAGTATGATGAAAAAATACAATAGAGATAAAGCTATTGTATTCAATACATTACAAATGTATCGCATAGATCGTACGGCTTGGTTGGAAAATTTATACCATAATGCAGAAAAGGAAAATTATTTCCCAGGTATCAAATTTGTGAGAGGAGCATACATGGAAAAAGAACGGAAACGTGCTCTTGATTTCGGATACCCCTCCCCTATTTATGCAGATAAAGCAGCAACAGATGCAGCGTTTAACAACGCATTACGCTTTGCTATAGAAAAAATTCATAGAATTTCTATTTTTAATGGCACTCACAATGTGGAAAGTACACAGTTACTTATCGAATTGATGCAACAGCACCATATTTCGCCTTCCGACAACAGGGTGTGGTTTGCTCAATTATACGGAATGAGCGACAACATCAGCTTTAACCTTGCCAAAGCCGGTTATAATGTTGCCAAATACATACCGTATGGTCCTGTAAAATCAGTACTTCCCTATCTCATTCGCAGAGCCGATGAAAACACATCCATTGCCGGGCAAAGCAGCAGAGAATTGCTGTTGATAATCCGTGAACGTCAGAGAAGGAAAAACCAAATCCAGGATAATTAAATAGCAGAAACCTGTTAATGAGTTGTTAACCGGATTCGTTTTACACGAATCGAAGTATCAAATTTTTGAACATAAATCTTATTCCCTTTTTTATCGGCATACGAAAACCCATCCTGAAGCTCAGTTATTCCCGATAAGGCTGTTAAAGCCAGTTTCTCTTTAGCATTCTGAAAACCGGACAAACATTTTTCGGCACTGGGGTATAAAAAAATAAACAATGTGGAATCGGCAGTTTCGGCACAAATTCCTTCCGAAAACTCAAAGATATTCCCCTGTCCAAAATAATAAATATTTTGCAAAGCAATAGGTCCCCTAAAATACTTTACAAGAGAATTTTTCAAACCCGTATCCGGTATTTCTTTCAATAATCCGGGTAAAAAACCGTTACCAGAGTTTATTCTATTGAGAAGCCGAATTGTAAATTGTTTGATTTCTATGTTATCAACAGAAGAGCCCTCAGAAGAAAGTTGTATAAAAAAATTATTTTTCCATGCGAAGACATACCCGTCACCTATCGCAATGGAACTTTCTTCCAGGCTCATTGAACCAGGGCTACCACAACGCACACTAAAAACACCATAGGCTGCTGCAACGTCCGACATTTCATACAATTCAGCCCTTAGTTTTCCATCTTCAGGAAAAACAAATTCAGCTACACTGGCTTCTGTAAAACCGTATTCGAGGTACAGCTCGGCACCCCCGTCAATCAGGTAAAATAGCTCTTCCCCTTTGTATGTCGCTACCGAATCGGCAATTTTCACATTTTGTTCATCCGAAACATTCTGCAGAATACTTCTGCCATTACCCGCACCACATGTCAGAATTACAGCGCATAGTAATGCTGTAAGGATAAAATGTCGGAAAAGAAATTTCATTTTTTCTGATTTATTTCCACAATCTCCACTTTTTGAAGATTCATCTCGCCAATTCCGCTTTCATATCCCTTTTGTACCGGCAATACTTCTTCGGGTAAGTAGCCTAATATCGTTGAACAATAAGCATCTACAGCCACAATATCGGTTCCGGCGACTATTTTATCAAATTTTTTCAATTTTCCGGGACCAGATGGACCATTTGTTACCAGTACTTCTGATGCATCAACTACATTCAAATCAGGTTTGCGAAGTTTACACATATCTGCAAGACATTGTCCAAGAAAGCCCGGGTCGTTTTTTGAAGGACCATCTAAATGAAATTTAACATTAGAAGCTCTTGTATTCAGCCCCATCAAATTTTTCATTGCACATGTTAGTAACGGAATTGTATGGTGTTTGGCAATCGGGACATTGATAAAAACATCCACAGTAAACAAATCTCTGACCACTTCAAGTTGTTTTATCGCTTTCGCACCCGGAATGCTATCCAACTTTACAAAAGTAATACTATCGTATTTTGCAGGAAAACGGTTTTTTTCAATCGTGTGCACCCGGAAAAGCATTTCCGCATTTTGTGCATACAATGTACTCCGTTTCCAATATTCTGGCATAACATACTGTAAACAAACTACTTCAGAGGCGCCTGCGTCGAAACACATTTTTACGACAGCAATGGCAACATCCGGATTTACATAAGTACCTTTATCTTCAAAATCTGAATTGATAAGCAAACCCACCTTTTGCCCTTTTTGTACAAAAGTGCGCATACCTCCCAATTTTTTTACCGCAAGTATTGTGTTGGCATAATAGTTTGTTCCGGAAACAACCGTAATGCGATTGGACTGTTTTCTTTTCTCCTGTTTCCCCGAAAAAGAAGCAAACGAAATACCAACGATAAATATTATAAGAATGTAGCGAGCTAAAATTTTCATAATTATTTGATTTAGTGTGTACAGTATTTACAAGTTACAACAGGCTAAAATAAGAAGGGTTTTATAAATCCCAACAGGTTAAAATTATTTTTCTTTTTGATGTAAAACGTCTCATCTGTAAACTTACAGGCATATGACAACCTGTCCCTGACATGACAGGTCATTTCCCTGTCATATTTTCATTATTTCAGTATTATATTACCTTAATAATTGATTATGAATAATATTGATACAAATAAAGAATTATTAGTTTAACATCGCTTGTTTTTACTTTGCATTTAAGTATTTTTTTGCTACATTATTTTAATTATCTATTTTTTAGCATTTTAACGTCTTATTTATAACTATTGTTAATAACTTTTTTGTACATTATGTAAATTTTGTTATTTTTTTGTTTATATTCGCATAATGTTTGTTAAACGTGGTTTAAATTTAAAAACTCACAATTATGTCCGAAATTGAATTTAATCACAAACTTCTGAGTGTGCAAAACAACCTCCGGTTTTTTGCAAGCACTTTGACCCCAAATCGTGAAGAAGCCAATGATTTAGTACAGGATACTAACTTGAAAGCACTAATTAACCGTGATAAGTTTGCAGACAACACTAATTTTAAAGCATGGACTTATACGATTATGAAAAATACGTTTATTAACAATTATCGTCGTAATATCAAGTCAAACACCATTATTGACAACACCGAAGATTTGTATTTTCTGAATATTTCACATCATTCCGATTTTCCGCAGCCCGATTCGCTAATAGCTGAAAAGGAAATAAAGAAGAATATTGAAAAATTGGATCATGACCAGCGTTTGCCGTTTGAAATGCACAACAGCGGCTATAAATACAAAGAAATAGCTGATCATTTACAACTTTCGATAGGGACGGTAAAAAGCAGGATATTTTTTACCCGTAAAAAACTCATGGGTGCCTTGCAGGATTTTGCTTATTAATTTACTCACTCATATTGAGCCGGACTATGGCAAAAATCATAGCCACTGCTCCTATCCATTGTTCCCAACTCAGCCGTGATTGGTTGAAGATGTAATCAAAAACTATGGCTGACATAGGGAAAAACAATTCGCAAATTGTTGCGAGCATAGCTTTTATTTTTCTCAAACCAAAATAAAAAAGAAATATTGCACCAGATCCGGTTGTAATTCCAATTATAAAAAATATGAGCCAGTTAGCCGGTGTTACTATCGCTATTTGCGAAAATTTACCGGTAAAGGCTACAAATATCCCCATGAAAACTACGGTAAACCCGTAGCGATAAAAAGTAGCTGTAGTAAACGACAATCTGTTTAGCAGCTTTTTGCTTAAAACAGTCGAACTTCCAAACGAAAACGCAGCAAGCAATGCGTATAAAGCCGCATAAACCGTGTTTGAACCAGTTGAAAGATTGGGCAATGCAAAACCAAAGGTAAGAAAATACCCAGCAAGAATAGCTATTGTAGCCCAAAGCAGGTAATTCTTTTGTAGTTTTTCACGCAATAAAACCACAGCAAGAATTATGGCAAATACCGGTTGCATTTTCTGTAATAATACGACAATGGTAAGCGATTGAAAATTCATTAAAAATAAAGCTTTCACAATGGCAAGTGTACCCAAGGCTCCTCCAAATAATGCAACAAGGCTTGTAGTAATAAAATCGCTGGTTGTGAAACTTTTTAGATGTTTATATTCCCTGAACAAAAAAACATTCATCACCAGAAAGGGAATGCAATGCACCATAAAAACAACAAAACCAATATCAAGGTTACGCAAACGGGGGGTTAGCACAATACCATCCAAACCCCAGAGGGTGGCTGCCAACGAAACAGCAACTCCTCCTATTATTATTTCTTTCTTAATTTTCAAGTGGCTATTTTATTAACTATCAAAAACAAGCTACGATTCGCAGCGGAGCACCACTTCCACCTTTTATTTTCATTGGTAAAGCAATTATATACGCTCCCTTTGCAGGTAGAGAATCAAGACTGGCAACATTTTCATACGCTGTAATGCCATGGGCAAATAATGTTCTGTGTACCATAAAATCCTTCGACTGTCCGTAATCTATACTTGGCGTATCCAAGCCGAAAGCTTTAATTTTCCTTTGTTCAGCTAACCATAATGCTGCGTCGGGATGCAAACCGGGGAAATGCAACAAGGCAACTGCTTTCTGACCCGACAAATTAGTACCTGTATATTTTTCCTTATCAGACCAATATTTACTAAAACCAGTATTTACCAGTACAATTGCACCCTCCGGAATTTTTCCATTCTCTTTTTCCCAAAGAAAAAAATCATCAGTGCTTACCTGATAATCCCTGTTTTGTGTAACTTTTCTTTTTACATCAATCACCACAGCATTGCCAATGAGTTGCTGTAATGGAACTTTTTCAATGCTGTTCTTCCCCTTACCAAAATGCAGAGGCGCATCAAAATGGGTGCCGCCATGTTCTTCTGCGCTGAACTTAAAAGAAGAATAGTAGTAACCTTTTTCTGTCATCCCTTCAAAAACAGTATCATGCGAAAAAGGAATGTTTGTGGGCCAATAAATGGCATTTTCATCAAAATCGTGGGTTAAATCAACCCAACGTCCGGCACTGAGTATATCTGCCGGACTTTGCTGATGGCAACATCCCCAACCAACAAATACTATCAGAATAAGAAAAATAAATTGTATTTTCTTCATAACAATTGTATTTATGAAATACTCCGGAATTCGTTTTTCACAAAATCAAGAGCATTTCGCAGTGCAGTGATTTCAGTTTGAACAAATTGTTCAAGAATTATTTTTGCCAGTTCCGTGCCGAGAGCTTCCGTTTGAAGCTGCATAGCGCCGGAATTTATAAAATGGACAGTTTCCTCTTTGGCATTTTTCACCATCTCCCATGCCTGCGACGAAATATACAGTTGCTGCGACAGATTGTGGTCAAACTCCTGCCGTATTGCAGCTATCAAATTCCTTTGCAATGTATTAACATCCATACCCGGTTCCATTACCCTTACGATAAGCTGCATTGGGGTTATACGTTCGAGAAAAAGAACCATTCGTTCGTATGCCTGAAAGCGTAAAGGAGCGACCAACTCATGGTTTTTCATGTTAATTTCCAACAACTTCTTTTTCTGTTCGTTATCAAGATACTGTTTAAGAATAAAATACGTTGTAAGGAACACAACTACTGCCGGAAGGGTTCCCATTAGGGCAATCAAAAGGTAATTCATATAATCAGGGGTTTTTACTTTGCAAAGATGAGAAATAATCAGAAATTTTAAATGTAAATATTTTGAAAGCTTCTGCGATATTTTCTAATTTTGTGCCTTTTTAACCTAAACATACAATTATCATGGAAATTCTATCACAAAGAATACAAAAACTATCAGAATCGGAAACTTTAGCGATGACCCGCCGCAGCCGCGAGTTGCAAAGCCAGGGACATGATGTAATAAACCTTAGCATAGGTGAACCGGATTTTAACACTCCTGGCTACATTAAAGATGCTGCAAAACAAGCCATTGATAATAATGTTACCCATTATCCTCCTGTTGCAGGTTTTGCCGAATTGCGAAAAGCCATTTCAGAAAAATTCAAACGCGACAACAATCTGGATTATGCCCCCGAACAAATAGTTGTATCAACAGGAGGTAAACAGGCTCTTGCTAATGCCATACTTTGCCTGGTAAACCCGGGTGATGAAGTAATTGTTCCTGTTCCTTACTGGGTTTCATACCGAGAATTGATAAAATTAGCCGAAGGAAAAGCCGTTTATCTGCCTACAACCATCGGAAATAATTTTAAAGTTACCCCCGCACAATTAGAGTCCGCCATCACAGATCGTACTAAAATATTAATTTTTAGTAGTCCATGCAATCCTTCCGGTTCTGTTTATACCCGTGACGAGTTAAAAGGAATCGCCGAAGTGGTTGCCCGTCATGAAAATATTTTCATCATTTCCGATGAAATTTATGAATTGATAAACTTTGGTGGAAAACATGCAAGCATTGCCGGTTTTGACTTTATCAAAGAAAGAGTCGTTACAGTAAATGGAGTTTCAAAGGGTTTTGCGATGACAGGCTGGCGTTTGGGCTATATTGGTGCGCCAAAAGTCATTGCTGCTGCCTGCGATAAAATTCAGGGGCAGTTTACCTCGGGAACGGGAACAATTTCCCAAATGGCAGCCATAGCTGCAATGAAAACTAATCCCGAATCCTCTGTGGAATTACAAACTATGCGCAAAGCATTTCACGAACGCAGAGATCTGCTCCTGAAACTTCTGAACGATATTCCGGGATTTAAAACCAATATTCCACAGGGTGCTTTTTACATTTTCCCCGACGTAAGCTGGTATTTCAGGAAAACCAATGGTAATTTTACGATTAATAACGCCGGTGATCTTTGCAATTTCCTGCTCAATAATGCCCATGTAGCATTGGTTTCGGGAGAAGCTTTCGGCGATCCTGCCTGCATCCGGTTTTCATATGCCACTTCCAACGACCGACTGATTGAAGCAGCAGCAAGAATCAAAAAAGCACTGGCAGAATTCAAATAGATTATTAAAAAAAATAACAAATGGTTAGCAACGAACAGATTCGGGAAATTTTTGCACGGTTTTCCAGGCAAAAAGCACTTATTATCGGTGACGTAATGGTTGACACCTATGTAAGAGGAAAGGTAGAACGTATCTCACCTGAAGCTCCTGTGCCTGTTTTAGCGGTAAGCCAGAGAGAAAATCTGCTTGGTGGTGCTGCAAATGTGGCACTGAATATAAAATCACTGGCAGCCACCCCTATTTTATGTTCCGTAGTAGGTAACGACGAGCAGGGTGATCTTTTCCTCTCACTTTTAGAAAAAGAAAATCTTCCCACAACATGTATTTGTCGTAGTAACCAGCGTTCAACCACTACAAAATTCCGGTTTATTGGCAACAACGCCCATTTGCTGCGCGTTGACGACGAAATGACCCACGATATTGCAGAAACCGACGAAAATATTCTTCTCGGAAAAATCCGGGATACCCTCGCCTCTTTACCTATAGACGTAGTTATTTTTCAAGATTATAACAAAGGTGTCATCACCCCCCGCATCATCAGTGAAGTAACAAAAATGGCAAAACGTTATGCTATTCCCATTACCGTTGACCCTAAAAAGAAAAATTTTACCGCCTACTGCGGGGTGTCTCTTTTCAAACCCAATCTGAAAGAACTGAAGGAAGGACTGAATATGGATGTCGGTGCCCGAAATTTTGCGCAACTGCAGCAGGCTGCACAAAAATTGCATCTTAACCAGCAGGTGGACAATGTGATGTTTACCCTTTCCGAGTCGGGTATCTTCATGAGCAGTAAACAACCAGATGCAAGCTGTGAAGCATTTACCATCCCCGCCCATTTGCGAAGTATAACCGATGTGTCGGGCGCCGGCGATACCGTTATCAGTGTGGCTTCACTATGCCTTGCCCAACAGGCTTCGCCATGGCTTACCGCCGCCCTTTCCAACCTTGCCGGAGGACTTGTTTGTGAATTTATAGGTGTTGTACCTGTTGATATTCAACGTATGCAAGAAGAAGCACTACAACTAAACCAGTAGTATCATTAACAAAAAAATAATGCCGGAGCATAATAAAAAAAACATCCCTGCAACCCATGAAACTATTTCGGAAGCCGGGGAGGATGTGTGCCGGATGTTCGACGAGATAGCGCCTCACTACGATTTTCTTAACCATTTTCTTTCGATGGGAATTGACCGTTGCTGGCGGAAAAAGGTGATAAAAGCTGCCAGAAATCACCATCCGCAAACCCTATTGGATGTTGCTGCCGGAACCGCCGACCTCACCATTGCGCTTGCCACACTGCCCGGTATCAGCATTACGGGTATTGATATTTCGGAAGCCATGCTTGCAGAAGGGAGAAAAAAAGTCAATCAGCGGCAACCCGACAAAAATATCATTCTTTTGCAAGGCGATAGTGAAAACCTTCCCTTTGCTGATGCAACATTCGACATGGTAACCGTAGCCTTTGGCGTTCGTAACTTTGAACACCTGGAAAAAGGGCTCGCCGAAATGCTGAGGGTTCTAAAAAAAGGAGGTCAATTGCTGGTACTTGAATTTTCAATGCCTGAAAAAACTCTTTTTAAACAACTGTACCATTTGTATTTTAAATATTTTGTTCCTTTTATCGGGGCAAAAATATCGGGACACCGGTTTGCCTACTCCTACCTGCCTGCAACTGTACAGAAGTTCCCAAAAAACGATACTTTTGTAAACATTTTACGCCAAATAGGGTTTACCAATGCAGCTTTCAAGCCTCTCACCTTTGGAATCGTCTGCCTGTATTCAGCCGAAAAATAAAAATAAAAAATTACCGTTACTAAATCCATAAACCAAATTTATCTTGAAAATACGACCTGCTATTCCCGTTTTCCTCGTTTTATTACTTCTTACGCCTTTTGCCCTCCGGGCACAAAAACATGGGGTACTCAATCAACCTGAATATGATGAACGACCTTATCATTTCGGGTTTCTACTGGCTATTAATCAGATGAATTTTACAGTAAAGACCAATGAAGGGCTAAGTAATGTACTTTACACCACACAACAGGCACCCGACATCTATTCCGATTCGGCAAGGCTGTTGGGAATAGAAGCCAACCCTTCGCTTGGTTTTACTATTGGCATCGTTTCCAATCTCCGGCTTGCCAAATATGCCGACCTGCGTTTTGTTCCATCACTTTCCTTTGGTGAACGGCAGATAGAATATTCAACACAAAATTATTCAGCCGGAGAAAGTAATCAAATCAAGCTGAGAAAAAGCATACAGACAAGCTATATCGAACTGCCTTTTCTTATAAAATATAAAGCCAAAAGGATAAATAATGTACGTCCTTATATCATTGGAGGTGTGGATTATACTATTGACCTTGCCACCCAGAAAAAAAAGAAAGATAATCCAAACAATGTTCAGGTTGATATTGTCCGTAACGACGTTCATGGAATTCTGGGCACCGGGTTCGACTTTTATAATTATTGGTTTAAATTAGGTATTGAACTCAAAATGGCGTACGGTTTCAACGATATTATCAAGCGGGAAAACAATATTTACACCGAAGGTATCGACAAGTTATCCTCCAAAATGTTCCAGATATCGTTTACTTTCGAATAAAACAATGCAAAAAGAACTGGAACTGGTCCTCAGTCCGGAAGAAGCTGCCGACGAAAACCAGATACGGCGGAAAGCCGCAAAGGTGCTACACATTCATCCGGAAAAAATCAACGTACTACATTTTCTTCGCCGTTCTGTTGATGCCCGCTCCTCTTCCATAAAAATAAAGCTGAAGATACTTGTCTTTTCCGGGGAAGACTTTCCTGAAGGACTAAAAATTCAGAAAAAAAACTATCCTGACGTAAGCAAAAGCAAACAGGTGATCATCGTGGGAACAGGTCCCGCCGGATTATTTGCAGCACTTACGCTTATTATGCACGGAATTAAGCCTGTGCTTATCGAACGAGGACGTAAAGTGCAATCCCGCAAAGCCGATATTGCCCTGCTTAACCGCAACCAATCGCTGAATCTGGATTCGAATTATTGCTTTGGCGAAGGAGGAGCCGGCACTTTTTCCGATGGAAAACTCTACACCCGTTCCACCAAGCGCGGCAACGTAAACGATATTCTCCGCACCTTTATTGAACACGGTGCCAACCCCGAAATCCTGTTCGATGCACATCCGCATATCGGGAGCGATAAACTCCCTGCCATCATCACCGCCATCCGTAATACCATACTTAATGCAGGGGGTATATTCCACTTCGACACCCGCATAACCGGTTTTTGTATTAAAAACCAGCGCATCACAGGAGTTACCGACAGCAAAGGCAACCTCTACGATGGTACTGCCGTTATTCTCGCTACCGGTCATTCAGCCTGCGATATCTACGAACTGCTTTACCATAACAACATTGTCATAGAAGCCAAACCGTTGGCTATGGGCGTAAGGGTAGAACACCCACAGACGCTCATTAACGAAATACAATACCATAGCCCGCAACATAGCCCACTATTACCCGCAGCCACTTACACTTTGGTGGAACAGGTTGACGGAAGAGGTGTTTTTTCATTTTGCATGTGTCCGGGAGGAACCATAGTTCCTGCCGCCACTGGTAACCAACAGATTGTGGTAAACGGCATGTCGAATTCGAGACGAAACTCTCCATATGCCAATTCTGGTATAGTGGTGGCAGTGGATATGCCCGACATCGCGGCATCGCAATTTTCAGGACCATTGGCAACGCTTCACTACCAACAGGAAGCTGAAAAACATGCTTTCGAGGCGGCAAACAACAACCAGGTTGCCCCTGCCCAACGCCTTACCGACTTCGTTTCTGGCAAATTATCATCTTCGCTACCCAACACTTCTTACCATCCGGGAGTTGTTTCCATGCCTGTACACGAACTGCTTCCCGAAGGTATTTCAGTTAGGTTGCAAAAAGCTTTCACGCTTTTCAATCGGAAGATGAAAGGCTTTCTCACCGGCGAAGCCCTTGTGGTAGCCATCGAATCACGTACCTCCTCCCCTGTTCGTATTCCCCGCAACGAAATCACCTTTGAACACGTACAGATAAAAAACCTTTATCCCTGCGGCGAAGGGGCAGGCTATGCCGGAGGCATTGTTTCCTCAGCCATTGACGGGGTAAACTGTGCGAAAGCTATTGCAACAAAAAGGTAGGTTTTTGTTTTTGCAACGTTCTTGACATTCTATTTGTCTAATCACTTAAATCAAATGAGTTTGCCCCAAGTGAAATTTATTTTCTCTATAAACTCTCCTCAGAGGCAATATTCTCAGAAATAGCATCATAATAATTTATTTTTCAGTTATTGGGTCTATTATTTTTAAAATTTCATCGGGCGTTAAATCTCTTCCTAATACATCATCAGATACATTTTGAATACTTTCAATAGCAAGAGGGTAGATTATTTTACTTGTTTTCATTGAAGTAAGATTCAATATGAAATAATTCTGTCGAAAATTTCAAGTTGTCTTATTTCATGGGTGTTATTTGTTATAGAATTTAAATAATTTGAAATAAATAACTCCTTTCCGGTTTGGCTGGAATTTTTATTTACGTTTCTCATACCATAGGATAAATCCCAACTAAAAATATTTGCAAATGAAAAGAGTTCCCGGATATACGGACTATCATCATAAGTTATCAGCCATTTATGGGTTGTATTTTTCATTACTTGAGAAAACCTTTCATGGTCAAATCCTTTATGAAGATTCCCATTTTTCCCGTATAAAGCAGACTTAGTTGCCGAAAAATAAGGGGGATCAAGAAAAATAAATACATTTTTGCCGTTTGCTTCTACAACTTCCTGATAATCGAAATTTGTAATTTTTGTATCAGGCAAAATTTTTGATAATTGTTTAACTCTTTCTATGCTTGATTCCGTATATCTTTTTTGGAAGGCTGCATTTGAAAAACCTCCACTTTCGGTTGTACCGGAAAAGGTAATCCTGTTGAACGCAAAAAAAGCAGCCGCTTTCTTTAAATCATCGAATTTGTCAATATTTGCATTTAAAAACACAAAAAGGTCTTTACCTTCTTTTGTTTCCCTTTTCCATGTTTTGATTTGTAATAAAAGTTCATCCGTTCTGTTTTTTGTTTCTTTCCAAAAAAGATATAAATTATTATAAATATCGTTTATCCAAAATTTTTTATTTGGAAAATTCTGTTTTAAATAAACAAAAACAGAACCACCACCAACAAAAGGTTCTCTGTATTCATCAAAATCGGGTATTAAAGTAGAAATCAAATTTACTGCTCTGCTTTTACCGCCGGGATATCTTAACGGGCTTTTTATCATTTTATACTTCTTCTATTAAAATTGTAAAATGATTTATTTTGCATTCTCTGAATAAATTTTTAATCAGCAACTCTTCTTTGTCAGTAAATTGATTAGCCATAAGAAATTGATTAATTTTTTCAAGGCTATCCTGAGATGAAATCTTATTTTTAATTTTTATTGATGTTAGCTTTAAAACCGGTTCAGGTATGTAGACTACGTCATTAACCATTACATTTTTAAGGTTACAATAAAGAATCATTTTTAACAAACCATCTTTTATATCACCTTTGCTTGGCAACTTAGCATTTACAGAATGTTTGTCCTCAATTAAGAATAATTGATTCTCTTTTATTTCGATTTCGTCTGTCGTAAAATAATATAATCCGCCAAGATAATTTTTAATGGTTATGGTAGCTTTGGTAGCTGTTGATAGAATTTCTTTGGGTTGGAACGTCTTTTGCTCTCTGTTTTGAGCATTCTTTGCTTTTTGACGAGACATTAATTTAAATTCGCTTACCCCATCAATAAATTGTTTTTTGAAAATTTCAATACCATTATTATTATGAAACTTAATACCTAACTTGGCTTCAATTTCAGAATAGGCATTTTTCACCTTGTCAATAAGAAATGGTAATGTATCATCAATTTCTTTTAGATTCCAATGCAATGCGGAACTATGATAATTGCTGATTTCAATAATCTTTTCTTTAATATAATCGTTGTCGAATTTTTGATTAGTTATTTTATGATCCCGAGTAGCGTGCTTCTCAGCTTTTTGATAATAAGCAAAAATTACATAAACATCTAAAAGACTCATTAGGGAAATGGTATCCCATTGAATAAAGTCTCTATCCCCTTTTAACCCCTCATCCTTAATAATTGGTATTACAGTTATTCTCTTGGGGACCCCAAGAGTATTATAAACCCTTTCGTAAGGATAAGAACGCGATCTTTTGGGGGAAACCCATTTTGAAATATTGTAACTATATTGTTTGTCGCTTATTAAACAATATGCCGGCATATTATTTATATCAAATTTTTCAAAAGAAATATCTTTTAAAGTATGGGCACAAAGAACCTGATATTGTATTCCTGTAATTTCAGCAAAAATGTTCATTTAATTAAATTTTAATTGGCACTAATTTCTTCTTTTCAATATATTCAAGACAAACATACCTATATTTTCCATTTTTTCTTTCAACTATTTCAAAAGAGTCCCCACTATTTGATTCATTTGATTGCAAATCAAAACCAACTTTAACTCTTATTATTTTTTCAAGATCACGAATTATTTCATAGCCGACAGAATTTCTATTAAGCTGTCTTGCTATTTTCATTGTGGTTCCACTACCCACAAATGGATCTAATACATTTTCTCCAACGTAAGAAAAAAGTTTTATTATCCGGTTCGGGAGTTCGTCAGGAAATGCTGCAATGCCTTTTTCCAATGGTGATCCAGGTAATACATTTGTCATTTCCCATAATGTCTTATGCCACCCTTTTTCTTGAAAAACTTTTTTATCAATACGGGATAATTCTTTTTTTTCTTGTTTTATAGAACGATAGTCAAATTTTCCCTTCTGAAAGATGAGTAAACTTTCCAATAAGTTATCGGGATAGAAATACATCGGAAAAGGGTTCTGTAATAAAACTCCACTTCTTTTACTTATCCGAAGATACCCATCTGGTTTTTTCCAGATAATTCTGTCCCGATAACGAAAACCAGCATTCTGAAGTATTTTTGTTGCATCGGCAACAATAGGATATTTTGTTCCATTAACCAACATATCGTCAATATTTAAAACCAAAATTCTACCCTCAGATAAAACCCGGAATGATTCGTTTGCAAATCTTTGTAAAACACCTAAATATTGATCGTAATTATTAAACAATCCCTGATAATCAAAAGGGGCATTAAAATAAGGAGGGGACGTAATTATTAAATGAATACTTTCATTTAATAGTTCTTCCATACTCATGCAATTGCCAAAAATTAGTTTATGGTGTGTATTCATTTCACATCTGGCATCATTATCCGATAAAATATTATAAATTAAGTAGGCACGTTATTTAAAAAAAAAAAAATAGATATAAAAAGCAAATTTAACTTATTCTTTAATCCATCTCAGCAAAAATCGCATTATAAATAAAACTGATACTTTCGCCTATACCAAATTCAAGTTGTTTTTTTGTTGCTATAAGTTCATCTTCTGTCAGCGCTCTTCCCATTTTTTCAAGAGCTTCATACTGCACATCTTCTTTGGTGATACAGTACATTATTTCTCTTCTTTCAATATTATTGGCTTCCATAATGTAGTTATTTTCCCCAGTAAAAATACAACTCTTTCGAATTTATTCCGGTCTCAGGATATTGAAAAATTCTCCTCAAAACCTCATTCCTTTCATATAAAAAAAAACCATTTTACACCCTTAAAACCATTACTTGGCACTCCTGTTTTTTAGCGGATTTTTATAAAATCCCGGCGAATATCCTCCAAAACCCTGCGTTTGAAAAGTCGCTTACTTTTCCCCTTTTTTTCATTATATCTTTACTTGTTCATTTCAGCATTACCCTCATGCCATTACAAGACTTAATAAAACTAATTACTAACTAAATCCATCAAAACAATGAAAAGTACCAGCGAAACCGGACACGCCAAAAATGTCGCCGGATTAAAAAAAATAATAGAGGAATGCCTATCTTTACAAAAAAACTACCAGCCTTCCAATTCAGCTATTACCCTCACTGCTCTTTCAAGTACAGCCAATGCTGCACAGGAAGCTATGGAGGCAGTAAGCAACACCAAACCAGTCTTCGATAACGCCATAGACGTGCGTAATGTCGAAGGCAACAACATGTCTGTCCTGATTACCCGTTCTATGGGTTCTTTAATCTCTTCAGGTGCATCAGAACAATCCATTGCAAATGTAAAAACCATCTACAACAAAATTAAAGGATACAGTAAAAAAGATAAAAACGGTCAACCCGAAACCCCACCCATCGAAACAGAAGATAAAACCATCATAGCCATTTCCATTTCACAGCAAAGTTTCGATATGCGTTTAGCCCATTTCGGCGACTTTATCGAAACCTTAAAAAACGAACCTAAATACCAGCCCAACGAGGCCGATTTAACAATTACTGCACTCGAAACAATGTACAATAATCTTAATACTTTAAATAAAATAGCAACGGATGTTTCTATCGTTTATAAAAATGCCATCATTGCAAGGAACAAAATTTTATACGCCCCCGGAACCGGCATTGTTGACCTTAGCAAAAAAGTAAAAGCTTATCTGCTTTCAGTTTTAGGCGCAACCGACCCCGTTTACAAGCGTATTAAAGCCATTCCTTTTAAAAAGTTGATTTAAACTCCAAACTCCTCTTCCCCCTCCCGTTTTGGAAAGCCATCGAAAAACACAAAATAATCCGGTGGCTTTCCCATTTTTAAAACCGTCTCCTCCCCAATTGATACAGCTTCGTAAGCCCTACCTAAAAAACCATTTACACAACTTATCGTACACTCTCCAATTAACTAAGTTAACACATTAACTAATTTTTAAAATGCTACTCCTTTTTTCCAACCACTACCTCTTCATTCACAACTTACACCTCGTTTTTTCTAACATATACCTCTGTTTTACCGATTGATATTTCTTTTTCTCCAACCACTACTTCTTCATTCACGATATACACCTCATTTTATCTAATATTTGTCTCATTTTTACAGATAGATACTTCTTTTTTCTCGACCGCTACCCTATTTTTCACAATCACTACTGCTCGTTTTTTAACCTCTACCTCTTTTTCCCGATTGCTACTTCATATCAGACAATTGCTATTTAATTTCCATCAAACTCTCCCAACAACTTTTGCATCTTTGCATGAAAACCAGCGCCCATTACCCCGCTGCTACCTCTTCCCTCCCGACCGATAATAATAAATTGATTTTTAAAAATACAATTTTTATTATAATTTAGCCAATGCAAAACGCATATAATAATACTCTAAATATCAATTTCAATGGTAACAGAACAACTAATCAATCCTCGCAGTATTGTAATTGTTGGTGCATCAAATGATATTACAAAACCCGGTGGAAAAGTAGTAAAAAATATTCTCGATGGAAACTTCAAAGGCAGTTTATATGCCGTTAACCCTAAGGAAGAAACCATACAAGGTATTAAAAGCTACCATACCGTTCATGAATTACCCCAAACCGATTTAGCCATAATAGCCATAGCCGCAAAATATTGCCTCGAAACAGTTCAAACTCTTGCTCACGAAAAGCAAACACGGGCATTTATCATCCTTTCGGCAGGATTTGCCGAGGAAAGCCCCGAAGGGGCAAAATTGGAAAAGGAAATTCTCAAAGTAATTAACGAAGTAAACGGTTCGCTTATCGGACCCAATTGCATCGGAGTGTTAAACAACAATTACAACGGTATTTTCACCTTGCCTATTCCCAAATTAGATACCCGAGGTGTTGATTTTATTACAGGTTCAGGGGCTACAGCCGTTTTCATCATTGAATCGGGAATGCCCAAAGGGCTTACCTTTTCAAGCATTTATTCCGTAGGGAACTCAGCACAAATGGGTGTTGAAGAAATTCTCGCCTGGCTCGACGAAAGTTTTGATCCCGCCACAAGCTCACGTGTAAAAATTCTCTATCTCGAAAGCATCAAAAAACCCGATTTATTATTAAAGCATGCGGCATCACTTATCCGTAAAGGATGCCGCATTGCTGCCATAAAATCCGGAAGTTCAGATGCCGGAAGCAGGGCTGCCTCTTCACACACAGGTGCTCTTGCCAGCTCCGATGTGGCTGTTGATGCCCTTTTTCGCAAAGCAGGCATCGTCCGTTGTTTCGGAAGAGAAGAACTTGTTACGGTAGCCTGTATTTTTATGCACCCTGTACTCACCGGTAAAAACATGGCAATCATCACCCATGCAGGTGGACCAGCTGTAATGCTTACCGATACATTGTCAAACGGTGGATTAGAAATTCCCCATCTGGAAAGCCCCGAATTGCTTGCAAAACTCTTTTCTGGCTCTTCGGTAGCCAACCCTATTGATTTTTTGGCAACAGGTACTGCTGCCCAGTTGGGCGAAATTATTGACCATGTTGATAAAAAACAGGATGCTATTGATGGTATGGCAGTAATTTTCGGAAGTCCCGGGCTTTTTAAAGTGTACGACGTGTACAAAACACTCGACGAAAAAATGAAAACTGCCCGCAAGCCCATTTTCCCCATACTCCCGTCAGTAGTAAATGTTAAAGATGAAATTGATTATTTTATTTCTTTGGGCAGATTATATTTCCCCGAAGAGGTTATTTTTGGAAATGCGCTAAGCAAGGTGTTCAGTACACCTGCTCCACAGCCTCCCGATATACCCGAAACCGGGATTGACCATACTGCAATCCGGCAGGTGATAGATAATGCAGGCGATGGTTACATTACACCAAGCGAAATTCAACGGCTATTAGATGCGGCAGGTATTCCGCGGGCTAAGGAAGCAGTTGTAAACAACGTGCACGACGCAGTTATACAGGCAGAAGCTATCGCGTTTCCGATTGTTATGAAAGTGGTGGGACCCATTCACAAATCCGATGTGGGAGGAGTAGCACTTAATATCAGGGATGCTGAAACAGTGGAAAAAGAATTTAACAGGATGATGAAAATTAAAGACGCCACTGCCGTTCTTTTGCAGCCCATGCTTAAAGGCACCGAGTTGTTTGCCGGAGCCAAATACGAATCCGGATTCGGGCATCTTATCCTTTGCGGCATAGGTGGAATTTTCATCGAAGTACTGAAAGACATAAGCGCAGGTTTGGTACCTATTGGTTACGACGAGGCTCAACAAATGCTCCGCAGACTTAAAAGCTATAAAATTATCCAGGGTGTCAGGGGGCAGCAAGGTGTCAGCGAAGAAAAATTTATACAGATTATCTGTCGGTTATCCGCATTGCTCCGGGCTGCACCCGAAATTATCGAACTCGATCTGAATCCATTGTTGGGGCAAGGAGAAATGCTGGTGGCAGTGGATGCCAGGATTTGTATTAAAAAGTACAACAACGGGAATTAAATAATTTTGTTAAACCTGAAACCCATACCCCATTGGAATTTAAATTAACCTCCGATTTTATTCCTACCGGAGATCAGCCGGATGCTATCAATCAGCTTACCGAGGGATTACAAAGAGGGGACAAAGCCCAGGTTTTGTTGGGGGCTACCGGGTCAGGTAAAACTTTTACCATAGCCAATGTAATAGCACAGCTTAATAAGCCTGCGTTAGTGTTAAGCCACAACAAAACCCTTGCCGCCCAACTCTATGGCGAATTCAGACAATTTTTTCCGCAAAATGCCGTAGAATATTTTGTATCGTACTACGATTATTATCAGCCGGAAGCCTATATCCCTTCCACCAACACCTATATAGAAAAAGACCTTTCAATAAACGATGAAATTGAAAAGTTACGGCTCAGCACATCGTCTTCTTTGCTGTCCGGTCGAAAGGATATAATAGTAGTTTCTTCTGTATCCTGTATTTATGGCATAGGTAATCCTGATGATTTCAGCGAAAATACCATCCGCCTATCAGTTGGTGATATTGTTAACAGGAATAAATTTCTTTTAAGCCTTGTAAACAGCTTGTATTCACGAAATGAAATTGAATTTCACAGAGGTACTTTTCGGGTGAAGGGCGATACTGTGGATATTTTTCCCGCCTATGCCGATATAGCTTACCGGATTTTCTTTTTTGGTGACGAGATAGAAAATATCGAATCCTTCGATCCGCTTACAGGTACTGCCCTTGAGGTTTTTCAATACCTGACCATCTACCCTGCCAACATTTTTGTTACTTCACAGGAGAAAATGAGGAATGCACTGCATAGCATTCAGAATGACCTTTTTAAACAATCAGAATATTTTAAAACTACCGGAAAGGCTTTCGAAGCAAAAAGGCTGGAAGATAGGGTAACGTATGATATTGAAATGATGCGCGAATTGGGCTATTGTTCGGGAATTGAAAACTATTCCAGGTATTTTGATGGAAGAGAGCCCGGATCGAGACCTTTCTGTTTGCTTGATTTTTTCCCTGACGATTTCCTGCTTGTGATTGACGAAAGCCATGTTACCATTCCGCAGTTGCGAGCCATGTACGGTGGTGATCGTTCACGCAAACAAA
>Ga0265297_10003184_pt1 | contig 30422 bp, 41 predicted proteins | sample Munlanlwell13791_FD_192502 | JGI IMG/M metagenome (GOLD analysis project Ga0265297, IMG submission 192502) | Leachate microbial communities from a municipal landfill in Southern Ontario, Canada - Leachate well 137-91 | ecosystem: Engineered > Solid waste > Landfill > Unclassified | place...
AGAATTCTGCGCGAAGCGGAGGAAAAAGACACGGTAAAATCAATCAAAACGGGAGGCATGGCAAAAAATATCCCGACGGAGCCACGACGAGAGATTTCAGGCTCATTATTCAATTAGAAAATGCTGTGCGAGCGCGGCGGATTTCAGCACCGCCGCCGGGGAGCCGGAGGAGGATTTCAGCGCGGCGTCCGCCTCCAGCAGCCGGTTGAGCGCGGCAAAAAGCGAACGCTCGCTTCTGGCCTTGCCTTCAGCCGCCAGGCGGCCCGCGTAATAGGGCTTTACGCCCAGTTCCGCCGCGATGCGGCCCTGCTCCATCCCGGCGGAAAGCATTATCTTGACGCGCAGCATTCTTTCCGCGTATTTTGCCATCATGGCCAGCAGGACCACCGGCTCCTCGCCTGCCGCGAGAGCGGCGTCTATGGCGCGCAGCGCGCGCGCGCCGTCGCCCGCGGAAATAGCGTCGGAGAGGGCAAACGGCTCCGCCTCCCTGGCGTATCCCAGGCATTGCAGCACGTCTTCGGATGTTATGGCCGCGCCGTCCTTGTATGCGGCCAGCTTGGCGATTTCGTTTTCCAGCGCGGACAAATCCGCGCCGGAGGATTCAACAAGGGTTTCCGCCGCCTCCGGCGGCAGCTTCGCGCCCATCTCGCCGGCGCGGGCGGCAGCCCATTTCTGCGCCTCCTGAGGACGCAGCGCCTCAAACTCCACCGCTGCGCCCGCCTGCGCCGCCAGGGCGGAAAGGGACGGCCCCCTGGGGCCTTTGCGCCCTCCCCCCTCGCCTCCGCCGGCGACAAGCACAAGGCAGGTGCTTTCCAGCGGGTTTTTGAGATATTCGGACACGGCCTCGCGCCCGTCGGCCTTCAGCGCGCCGGCGCGGCGCACCAGCACCAGCCGCCGCTCCGCGAAAACCGGCGCGGAGGAGGCGGCCTGGGCGATGTCTGCGCCGCCGTCGCGGTCTCCGTAAAAGGAATCAAAATTGAACTCGTCCGGTTTCACCGCCGCCTTTATCCTGGCGGCGGCGCGGTCGCGTTCCCAGCCGTTTTCGCCGGAAAGCCAGTAGACGGGGCGTATTGTCCCCGCCTCCAGCTCGGCGTAAAACCGGCGGGAGTCCAGTTCAGGCATGGCTATTGCGCCGGCTGCGCCGGAACGACGGGCACGGCGGAATTGTCCGAAGCCGGCGGCTGGGAGGCGGCTGCCGGCTGGGCCGCCGGAGCGGCATTCACCGCCGGCTGCGCCGCGGGCTGCGAAGAAACGCCGGACTGCGGCTGCTGCGCCGGAACCGCCGCGCCGGGGGATTGCGCCGGGACGGCAGGCTGGGTTGAAGCGGCAGGCGCGGGGGAAGCGTTTGCCGCCGCGGGCTGGGCCTGATTCTGCGGCCCGCCCACTATACGCCTTTCCGACTGGCTGGAGACGGAGCCGAAACCCGCTATGGCGCGCGTTACTATGTCCTGCGACATGCGCTCCCATATGGCCTGCCGGGCGGCAAGCTCGGTCATTCCGCCGGGAAGCGAGCTGTCCGAATAAATCTGTATGCCTTCCATCGCCGGCTCCTCCCACAGGACGGCGTTGGCTTTTACGTCTATAAACCGGACCTTGAACAGCACCGTCAGCTTGTAGGCGGTGGAAACCTGCGCCGCGTTGTACTGCGTGGGCGTAAGTATGTAGCGCCAGATTTCGCCGGTGATGACGCCGTCGGCCTGCGCCTCGGAGGTTACGGGATAGGTGCCGTCAAACTGGAAGGTCTGCACCAATTGGACGTTAAAGGCGTCTTCCAGGCCGAACTGCTCGGTCCTGTTGAGGAAAGGCCGCACGGCCAGCTTCGTCACATGCTGCGGCAGTATCTGCGGATACGGCCTGTAGACCACATCCGGCGAGTCGGCGCAGCCGCTCAGCGCGGAGGCCGCCAAAAGCAATGCTCCCATTATTTTTTTCATATTCTCCCCCCTATTTGACTATGATGCTGGCTATCCTGCCGGGCACCACTATCACCTTGACGACCGTTTTGCCGTCTATATGTTTGCGGGCTTTTTCCAGCGCGCGCGCGCGCACCGTTTCCTCGTCCCATGATTTGGATATTGTCAGCCTCTCGCGCACCTTGCCGTTTACCTGCACGGCGATTTCAACCTCCTCCTCCTTAAGCATCGCCTCGTCGTAAACCGGCCACGGGGATTTGACCAGAAAGCCTTCCCTGCCCCATTTCTGCCACAGCTCCTCGGTGATATGCGGCGCGAAGGGATGCAGCAGCTTCAGCAGCGTCTCAAGATGAACGGCGTTCACTGTCTGGAGCGGGTGCAGCTCGTTAAAATAAATCATCAGCGCGGAGATGGCGGTATTAAAGCACATCGCGTCTATGTCGGCTGAAACTTTTTTGATTGTCTTGTGCCGCAGCACTTCCAGCGCGCGCCCGCTGTCCGCGCCGCCCAGGCCGTTGTTCTGAATAAGCCCGTCGGCCCAGAAATACACCCGCTTTACGAAACGCGAGACGCCTTCAATTCCCTTCATGTCCCAGGGCTTGGAGGCTTCAAGCGGCCCCATGAACATTTCATACATTCGGAAAACATCCGCGCCGTACTCGTCCACCACCGAATCCGGCACGACGACGTTTTTCTTGGACTTGGACATTTTCTCGTCGGAACGGGCCAGCTCCTCGCCGGTCGCCTTAAGTTTTGCCGGCTCGGAGGAAAAGTCTATGTCGGAATACGGATGGTAGACGCCGCGCCCGTCGCGGTAGGCGTAGGAGCGTATAAGCCCCTGATGGCGCAGCTTCACAAAAGGCTCCTCCGTTGACACCGCGCCTATGTCAAAGAGGAATTTATGCCAGAAGCGGGCGTAAAGCAGATGCAGCACCGCATGTTCGGAGCCGCCTATATAGCAGTCCACCGGCAGCCAGGCTTTCTGTAGTTCGTGAGCGCAAAGCTCTTTGTCGTTTTTGGGGTCTATAAAACGCAGATAATACCAGCACGAGCCGGCCCATTGCGGCATGGTGTTGGTCTCGCGTCTGCCGGGGCCGCCGCATTGCGGGCATTTGGTGTTCACCCAGTCCGCGATATTGGCCAGCGGGGATTCTCCCTCGCCGGTAGGCTGGAATTTATCGGCTGGGGGCAGGGTAAGCGGCAGCTCGCTTTCCGGCACGGGGACCGGGCCGCATTTTTCGCAATGGACTATGGGGATAGGCTCGCCCCAGTAGCGCTGGCGGGAGAAAACCCAGTCCCGCAGCCGGTATGTGGTTTTGGCGCAGCCAAGATTGTTCTGCTCCAGAAAAGCGATTATTTTTTCTTTGGCCCGCGCGGTGGGCAGCCCGTCAAAAAGCGGGGAGTTGGCCGCCGTCCCCTCGCCGCAGAAGCAGCCTTTGCCGTCGCCGCCTTTGACCACTTCAATAACCGGCAGGCCGAACTTTTCGGCGAACTGCCAGTCGCGCTCGTCATGGGCTGGGACGGCCATTATGGCGCCTGTGCCGTAGCCGCCCAGCACATAATCGGCGATCCACACGGGAATCTCTTTTTTGCTGACCGGGTTTGCCGCATACGCGCCGGTGAAGACGCCGGTTTTCTCGCGCCCGGCGTCGCTGCGCTCAAACTCCGATTTCGCGGCGGCGGCGTTTATGTAATTTTCAACCTCCACGCGCTGCTCCGGCGCGCATATTTTGCGCGCCAGCGGATGCTCCGGCGCAATGACCATATAGGTCGCGCCGTAAATGGTATCGGGCCTTGTGGTGAAAACACGCAGCTTCTCCGCGAATTTGACCAGCTGGAAATCAATCTCCGCGCCTTCGGAGCGGCCTATCCAGTTGCGCTGCATGGCAAGGGTGGATTCGGGCCAGTCCAGCCCGTCCAGCCCGGCAAGCAGCCTGTCGGCATAGGCGGTTATTTTGAGCAGCCACTGGCGCATGTTCTTGCGGCGCACTGCCGTGCCGCAGCGGTCGCAGTTGCCGCCGAAAACTTCCTCGTTGGCCAGGCCGGTTTTGCATGACGGGCACCAGTTGATTGGAATCATGCTCTCGTAAGCCAGGCCTTTTTTGAAAAGCTGCAAGAAAATCCACTGCGTCCATTTGTAATAGGCGGGGTCTGTGGTGCTTAATTCGCGCCCCCAGTCGTAGGCCATGCCCAGCATCTGTATCTGCCGCCGGAAATTGTCCGTGTTTGTTTTCGTGGTTTTTTCGGGATGAACGCCGGTTTGAATCGCGTAATTTTCCGCCGGCAGGCCGAAAGCGTCCCACCCCATGGGCCGCAGCGCGTCCGCGCCGCCCATCATGGCGCGCCGGGCCAGTATGTCGGAGGCGGTGTAGCCTTCGGGATGGCCCACATGCAGCCCCGTGCCGGAGGGATAGGGGAACATGTCCAGCGAATAGAATTTTTTACCGGAGGGCTTGCGGGACGCGGCAAACAACGCCGAATCATTCCAACGTTTCTGCTGTTTCGCGTCTATATCGCGGAACGCGGTGTTTTCCCTTGTTGTCTGCATGGTTATCTGCGTCCTATGGAGGCGGCAGGCTCCAGGACGGTTTTGCCGCCATAGCTTTTGAATTTGACGGCGCGGATGACGCCTTCCTCGTCCTCAAAAAACATCAGCGCGCCGCCTTCCGCGGACGCCACACCCTTAAGCGGCCCGTACGAAGCCGGAACGGACGATCCGCCGGCCGCCGGCTGCGGGGCATCGTCTGCTGAATCGTCGGCGTCGCCGGCGGCATCCGCATCATCATTCTGCGCGCCTGAAATGTAGGACACCCCCCTCTGGCCGGGCGCCGTCCCCGCCGCGGGCGCGGCCTGGACGGCGGAGGAGGACTGCGCCACCGCGGTCCTGACCGGGACAAGCAGCCGCTGCCCGGATTTGTGGCGCTTTACGCCGCGCCGCACGGGTTTGGGCGCGCCGCCGTAGCGCTGGCCGCCTGAACTGCCCTGCCGGAGAGCGGCGTTTTCCTTTTTTGCGGCGGGAACCGCCTGCGCGGTTTCCACCGCGCTCTGCGCGCCGGCTGCGGCGGCGTCTATATCCTGCGGCATGGCGGCGCCGCAGCAGCACAGCAGCGCGGCGCAGGCTAAAATAATTTTCATAATACCTCCATGAAATCCGGGCGGCAGAGGGCCGCAGGCCTGATTCTACTTCTTTTTGTTCCAGCCTTTGCTTTTGGCATAGGCCATCACCCCGTCATAAACGCCCTGCGCTATTTTCTTCTGCACGGACGCTTTGGACAGCAGCGCGGCCTCCTTGGGATTGGTCATAAACCCCATTTCCACCAGCACTGCGGGCGCGTAAGTGCCGCGCAGCACGTAAAACGGCGCCTGGTTGACGCCCCTGTTCCTTACGGGGCTTTTCTGGGCCAGAGAGGCGGCAATAAACCCCGCCAGAACCGCGCTCTCGTTCATATACTCCGCGCGCGCCAGCGAGTGCAGCAGCAGCCCCTCCCTGGGGACCGAGGCGCTCTCCAGCCCGCGCACCGCGTTTTCGGATGCGGCCACCTGCTTGGCCCAGGGGTCCTTGGCATCCTCGGACATGAAATAGACTTCAAAACCGCGCTCGGAGCGGCGCTTGTGCGCGTTGGCGTGTATGGAAACGAACATATCCGCCGTTTTGCTGTTGGCTATGTCGCAGCGCCCGTCCAGCGGAATGAAATAATCGGTCGCGCGGGTCAGCAGCGCGGTGAAAACCGCGTTGTTTTTGAACAGCGCGGACAGCTCTTTTGCCACGGCGAGGTTAAGCGTCTTTTCCACCACGCCGCGCCTGCGGCTGCCGCCCGGGTCCTTGCCGCCGTGCCCGGCGTCTATGACAATAAGCCTCTTGCCGGAGCACTGGTCCACTATGGAATCCGGGATATTGAGCCGTTCCTGTATGGTGGCGGCGGTCTCCAGTTCCCGATGCGGCGGCGCGGCGGCTTCGGGCGGCTGGGGTTTTGCCGTATCCCCGCCTGCGCCCGCGGCCAGCTCGGGAACGCTGACCTCCACGGCCAGGGAGCCGCTGTCGCGCGAGACGTTCCAGACCGCCTTCTCGTTTTCAAAATAAACCGATATTTTCACTCCGCCGCCGGCCTCGGACACGGAAACCCTGTCCACAAGGCCGTCGTTGACCGGCAGCGTCTCGCAGGACTGGGCGCTGGCGCCCGGAATCGTGATTTCCAACGTGGACGGGGAAGGCTGCGCCGTGGCATACCCGGACACGCCGCGCAGTTCAAAAGACAGTTCCGTTACCGGCCCCAGCGAGGAATAGTCCGGCCCGCCCACCTGCCACAGCTTGTCTATGTCAAGCGATTTGGCGGTGTCGTTGTAGTCTATGCTGCGGGACAGGGCCGCCCCCAGCTCCGGCGCGGTGAAAACCTCCACCGGGACAAAAGGCTTGCCGCCGGACATGATAACGGGAGCTGACAGGGTTTTCGCGGCGGAGCCGAAGACTGCCTGCCTGGAATCCATGCGCAGCTTCACGGTCAGCCCGGCAAAGCGCAGCTCCAGCCGCCCGCGCGACAGCGCGGCGGAGCCGCCCAGCGCGCGCGCGGTGTCCCTGGCGTCGGCCAGCAGCGCGCCGCCAAGCCGCAGCGTCTTTACCGCCGTCCTGAACTCGCCGCTTTCGGAAACCTGAATCTGCCCGTATTCCGAAGGCGTTTCCGCGCGGCGCGCCGCCAAAGCGGGCGCGCCGCACAGGAGGGACAGCGCCGCCGCTATTCCAATATAATTCTGTAGTCTTCCCATGTAAGCTGCGGATCCGCCTGGATTTTCATGCTCCTGTGTATATTGCGCTCTATCACCTCGTGGCGGGAGCGCAGGCTTTCCGCCAGCATGGGATGCAGCACCACGCGCAGCGCGCCGCCCGGCTTGCCGGAGGTGAGGTTGCGGATTTCCCGCTGGATTTTGATGCGCATGCTCTCGGCGGAAAGCACGCGGCCCGAACCGTGGCATTCCGGGCATTCCTCGGTAAGCAGGGAGACGGTGCTTTCCCGTTTGCGCTCGCGCGTCATTTCCACAAGGCCCAGCCGCGTTATCGGCAGTATCCTGATTTTGGCGCGGTCGCGCTTGACGGCCTGGGCCAGCGCCTCCACCACGCGGTGGCGGTTGGCGGCCTTTTTCATGTCTATGAAATCTATCACTATTATGCCGCCGATATTCCTGAGCCGCAGCTGATGGGCCACCTCGTGGGCGGCTTCTATGTTGGTCTGGGTGACGGTATCCTCCTGCGACTTGCTGCCGGTGAACTTGCCGGTGTTTACGTCTATGGCGCAGAGGGATTCGGCCTCCTGTATGATTATGGTGCCGCCGTTGGGCAGGGCCAGCTTGGTTCTGCGGATGTTCTCTATCTCCGGCTCCACGTTGAAGGCGGCGAATATGGGGGTTTTGCCGGTGTAATGGCGCACGCGCTCCTTAAGCTCCGGCGAGATTTTGGAGACGAACTCCACCACGTTCTCGTAATCCTCGTTATTGTCCAGCAGGTAAATACCGGCCTCTTCCGAGAGGATGTCGCGCGCCACCTGGAGGATAAGGTCCATATCCTTGTGCAGCAGGCAGGGGGCGCGCCCGGCCTCAAAGCGCTTCTGTATGGAATCCCACTGCCGGCTGAGGTATTTGATTTCCCTTTCAAGCTCGCTTTCGGAGGCGTCCTCGGCCTCGGTGCGGACTATGCAGCCCATATTGACCAGATGGGCGGAGGCTATGCGCGCCATGATATCGGTGAGCCGCTTGCGCTTTTCGCCCTCCTCTATGTTTTTTGATATGCCCACGAATTTCTGGAAAGGCGTGAGCACCAGATAGCGCCCGGGCAGGGAGACGTCCATTGTAACCTTCATGCCCTTGGTGCCTATGGCGTCTTTGTTGACCTGGACCATGATTTCCTGCCCTTTCTTGAGCAGGCGGTCTATAGGGTCCTTGTCGCCACCCAGCACGTCGGAAATATAGAGGTAGGCGTTTTTCTCGTAGCCGATGTTGGCGAAAGCGCTGGAGATGCCGGGCAGCACGTTTTCCACCACCGCCTTGTAGATATTGCCCACGATGTTGAGCGAGCCGCGCCTTTCCCAGTGCAGCTCGCTGAGGCGCCCGTCCTCCAGTATGGCGATCCTGGTCTCCTCAAAAGAGGTGTTGGCCAGAATTTCGGTTTTGACGGCTTTACCTCCTCCGCCGCCTCCGCCGCCGCTGCTGCTGCTTCCGACTTTCTTTTTCATGTTGTAAAAATCCTGCATGGAATCCTCCAGAGTTAAGGCGCGCTGAGGCCGCCCGGCGTCTCCCAGTACAACTGTTTTCTGGTGACGGCGAAACCGGATATTTCCCGGTCCAGCCACGCGCGCAGTATAAGTTCCGGCTTGAGGTTGCGGCCCGGACTAAAGCGCAGCATCAGGCGCAGCCTGCCGGAGTCATGCTTCATCTCCATTATCAGGGGTCTGGCGTCTATGCGCTCCTGCGGGCCTTCGTGCTTCTGTTTGACCACCGGTATTTCAGGACGGGCCAGGAAACGCTCCAGCGAAGCGTCCGGCTCCGGCCCGAAATCCCCGGACACTTCATATTCCGCCACGTTGAGCAGCGATTCCAGCGACGGGAAATGCAGCGGAATCCGCTTTACCCCCAGCGCGGAAAACCCGCCGCCGCACGCGGCGGAGAGTTTGGCGAAAGCCTCCCGCTCCGGGACCGGGGCGCAGAGGCAGATGTCGGCGTATTCGGCTTCGCTTTCATAACCCACCGAAATCGCCGGCCCGAACGCCATTCTGGGCAGACGCTTTTTGCCGCCGCTCATGGCACAGGGCAGCCCGCACGACGACACCGCCGCCCGCAGCAAACGTATCTGCTCCAGCTGGCTCAGGCGCGCGGCCTCGCCCTTGCGGGCAAAGCGCGCGCGCAGGCGGTACTGCTTCAAATCAGACAATGGCCATCCTCCTGGCGTAAACAGATTCAACCAGCCCCGCCGCCCACAGCGACGCGACCAGGTTGGAGCCGCCGTAGGACACCAGCGGCAGCGGAATCCCCGCCACCGGCAGCAGCCCCGAAAGCATGCCGAAATTTATCACCATATACACAGAAAACAACGCGAATATCCCGCAGCAGACCAGATAGCCGTACTGGTCCCGCGAAACCTGCCCCGCATCCATAATCCGGCGCAGCATGAACAGGTACAGCAGCAATACACCCAACGTACCGATAAAACCCATCTCCTCTCCCACGACGGACAGCACGAAATCCGTGTGCCGCTCCGGCACAAACCCCAGGCGCGACTGCGTGCCCGAAAACACGCCCCTGCCGAAAAAGCCTCCCGCCCCCATGCCTATCTGCGCCTGAAGCAGATTATAGCTGGCGCCCTTTGGGTCCACCTCCGGCGCCAGGAAAACCTCAAACCGTTTGCGCTGGTATTCCTTGAGCTGGTTCTGCGCCCACACCGCGGTCAGAAACCCCGCCATCACCACCAGCGCGCCGCCTATGAAATACAGCGACGGCAGATATGCCCGGAACTTGTTGGCCAGCCGCCAGCCCAGCCACGCCGCCAGCGCCGCGCCGCCGCAGAAATACAGCGTCGGCAGCCCGAACGAGGCAAGCGAATATATTCCCCGCAGCAGCCCATTCGCCTCCAGCCATTCCGGGTGCATGGCCAGAAAGGTCCACAGCAGCGGCAGCGAGCCGGCGATAAAGCCGTAGCCCAGTATTACAATCAAATGAAACATTCGCGCTCCCGCGCAATAGAGCATTCCTATGATGACCGGAAACGTTATCGCGCAGGCCGAGAAATCCGGCTGCTTCATCAGCAGATAGAAAAACGGGACCGTCAGCAGCACCCCCTTCAGAAGAACGCCGCTTTCCCGTATCCGGGCGGCGTTGCGGTCAAGATAATTGGCGAAAACCAGAATCATGGCGATGCGGCACGGCTCGGAGGGCTGCACGGAAAAAAACGGCAGCTTGAACCATGACCTGGAGCCTCTGTCATAACTGCCGGCCAGCAGAACCGCCACCAGCGCGGCAAGCAAAACCCCGTAAAGTATTTTCCACTGGTCCTGGTAAACCTGGTAATTGAAGCTCCAGCCAAACATGAACAGCAGCGCGGCCAGCGGCAGCGCTATGAAATGCGTCCTCACTATATGCGCGTGCGCCGGCAAGGCCACCGTGGCCGACATTATAGCCAGAGTGCCGATTGTGGTTATCATTAGCACGGCCAGCACCAGCAGCCAGTCCATGCGGGCTTTATGAAGGCCCTTTTCCTGAGGCTCAAATATCATGGCAACTGCTCCATCCCCACAAAAATATCGCGCGCGGGCTTGCGCGTGTCCGCCGGAACCGGATTGCGCGCGGGCTGCGCCGGCGCGGTCTTGGCAGTCCCGGAAGACGGCGCGACGGCGGACGCTGCCTTTGCGGACTTGCCCGGAGAAGCGTCCGGTTTTTCCGGCGGCGGCGCGGCGGCTCCGGCGGGGGCGCCGGTTTTCTCGTCCCAGCGGTAGACGGCTTTTATAATCTCTTTGGCCACCGGCGCGGCGGAAACTCCGCCATGCCCGCCATGCTGTATCAGCACCGCCACCGCCACGCGGGATTGCTGCCCGGGCCGGCGCGCATAAGCCACAAACCACGAATTATCGCCGCCCTGCGGGTTCTGGGCGGTGCCGGTTTTGCCGTAGACTTCCAGTCCCTTTATTTTGGCGGCCTGCCCGCTTCCCTCGTCCACGACCAGCTTCAGCGCGCGGCGCAGGGTGTCCCAGCTCTGCGGCTTCATCGCGGCCCTGTCCAGAAACTGCGGGCTGTGTTTGTACTCCACGCTGCCGTCGGGCCCGGTGATGGATTCCACGTACTGCGGTTTCCAGAAAACGCCGCCGTTGGCCACGGCGCCTATCACCTGCGCCATCTGGGCGGGGGTAACCAGCAGCTCGCCCTGCCCGATGGAGAGATTGAGCGTGTCGCCTATGAACCAGTAGGTTTTGCGCCGGGCGCGTTCCCCCGGGCCGAATACGTGGCCCGCCTTCTCGCCGGGGATGTCTATGCCTGTGGGCTGTCCCAGCCGGAAGGCGCGCTCGTAATTCTCTATCTGCGCCGGGCCTATCTTAATCCCCAGGTTGTAAAAATAGACGTCGCAGGACTTGGCCATGCCCTTGAAAAAATCCGCCCTGCCGTGGCCCTTTTTCTCATGGCATTTGAAAACACGGCTGCCTGCATTGTAATAGCCGGGACAGAAATACTCGTCCTCCGTGGAGAAAGAATCTGTCTCCAGCGCGGCGGCGGCGGTGATTATTTTGAAGGTGGAGCCGGGGGCGAAAGTCCCCTGCGTAACCAGATTATACTCCGGCAGCGTCTTGAAAGGCGCGGCGGAGGCCTGGCTGTCGCTGAAAACCACGAACATATTGGGATCAAAATCCGGCGCGCAGGCCAGCGCCAGCACATCGCCGTTGGCTGGGTTTATGGCGATGGCCGCGCCGGATTTAGTGAGCGAGCCTTTCAGCCCCTCCTCCGCCGCTTTCTGCGCCTGAAAATCCAGAGTGAGGTGAATGTCGCTGCCGGAGCGCCACGGCTTGTTGGCCAGCATGCGGCGCAGCCTGCCCCTGGAATCCACCTCCAGATACAGCCCGCCGTCGCCGCCTTTGAGCTGTTTTTCGTACATTTTCTCTATGCCGCTGCGGCCCAGCCGGGAATCTATGCGGTAGCCGCCGTTCCCGCGCGCGGCCTTCCATTCCTGCAAATCCATCCTGCCCATGTAGCCTGTAAGATGGCTGGCGAATTTGCCGTAGGGATACCAACGCTTGGTCTCCTCCACCAAATCTATGCCGGGATAGAGGGTTTTAAGCTCCGAGAAGGCGAACATGGAGCGCGACGAGAGGTTTTCCGCCAGGCGCACCGGCGCGCCGTTGTCAAAGGCGCGCTGCAGCGTTTCCAGCAGCCCGTCATAATCCGCCGACAGGCGCGGCGCGAAATCCCGGGCCAGTTGTTTCAGATACTGAGGGTCCTTGAGCCTGCCCGGCAGATAAATGAGGCTGAACGACGGCTCGCTTGAGGCTATGGCCACGCCGTCGGCGGTAAGCATCCTGCCGCGCGGCGCGTTGCGGTATATTATATGGGTGCGGTTACGCTCGGCGGCTTTGCTGTAGTAGCCGTGCCGCACAAGCTGGATGCCGGCCAGGCGCACGCTTATAAGCGCGCCGGCAAGCCAGACGGCAAGCCAGAGCTGCTCTAACCGTTCGCGCGGGATTTTTATCTGAGCCATCACCTTCGGCGGGATTTATCCGGCGGCGGCGCGAAAACCGCGGCAAGCGCGAACACAAAAGGCGCAGCCACGGCATTGGCGACCGGCGTGAAAACGGAAAAAGCCCATCCCCTCCAGATAAAACCGCCCGCGAAGACAATCCCCAGCAGCGAATGGAACGCGGCGGCAAACACCGAAGCCGCGGCGGCAAGCGCCATCTGGGACGGCGGCGTCGGGAAATCCAGCCGCCAGCGGACAAACCATATGGCGCGCGCCATAAGCGTGAACGCCAGCGCATGTCCGCCGAACATCCGGGGCGACATGAAATCGAAATACAGCCCGCACATGAACGCAAAGCCGTGCGCCGCCACCGGCCCGCCCAGCACGGCCACAGCCACGGCGGCATCCAGAAGCACGTTGGCCGTTACGCCCCCGGGCGACAAATGCGCGCCCAGCCACCACTGCGCCGCAACACACAGGACATATAGCGCCGCAAGCCTGATAAACGTCATTTCGCCGCCCCCTGCTCCGCAGGCGCGGGCGGACGGTTCCTGCTCATTATGAAAACCTCTTTTGCGGCCTCAGGCCTTACCGCCAGCCGCAAATCCGCGGAAGTAAAGGTCTGAAAACTTCCCGCCTGATGCACCCCGATTATCGTGCCGGCTAAAATCCCCTGCGGAAACACCACGCTGGAACGCGATGTAAACACTTTCGCGCCCTTTTCCACATTCGCGTCCGAGGGAAGATAGTTCAGCCGCAGTTCCGCGCGGCCCCGGCCTTCGGCCAGCGCGTCCCAGTTGCGCCCCTCCACATAGCAGACGGCGGAAAACATCTCGTCCGTGGCAAGCAGGACTTTCGCGCTGTCGCGCCAGACTTCCACGACCTTGCCCACAATTCCGGCCCTGCCGTCCTGCACGCCCAAAACCGGGTCATGCGGCTGCACGCCGGAGGAAGCGCCCCTGTCAACCAGAAAAGATGAATTCCAATGCGCCGGGTCGCGCTCCATCACCCGCGCCCACACCCCGCGCCATTTTTCGGATGCGGAAAGACCCGTTTCCGCCGCAAGCCGCCTGTTTGTCTCCAGCGCGGCCTCCAGCTGGGCAGCCGTTATGTCGGCGTCCTTCTGGCGCAGGCGCAGGGCGCGGTTCTCCTCCTCCGCGTTTATAAGCGCTGCGATATTGCGCGGAGCCCCCGCCGTGATTTCAGCGGCGGAATGCCCCGCGGAAACGAAAGGCAGCAGCGAAAATGCCAGCGCGGCTTTTGCGGAATTCACAACAGGGGAGGAAGGCAGCAACAGAAACAGCAGCGACAGCGCGGAAAAAACCGCCGCCGCTATGGTGGCATGCTGCTTTTCTTTATGCATAAGTCTCCGGGTATAAAACCCGGAAACCCGAGTCCGGCCCCGCCAGACAAACAGCCGGGGCGCGCCCGCGTAACGCGGCGCGCCTCCGGGCTAATACGACTTGCCGCGGTACCAGGATGAAGCGAAATCGGGTCTTCGGTTGCGGATATTGTCAAGCTCTTCTATGAACTTGCCGGTGCCTATGGCAACGCAGCTAAGCGGGTCCGCGGCGCGGTGGACGGGAAGATCCGTCTCCTGCCTGATTAAATCCGTCATCCCGCGCAGCAGCGAGCCGCCGCCGGCCAGCACGAGGCCGCGGTCCACCAGGTCCGCCGCAAGCTCCGCCGGAGTTTCCTCCAGCGCGCCCTTGATTATATCCACTATAAGCCGCACCGGCTCCATCAGCGCCTGCCGTATTTCCTCGCTGGTAACCACCAGCGTCTTGGGCAGGCCCTGCGTCTGGTCGCGGCCTTTGACTTCCATCGTCTTTTCTTCCTTGAGCGGAAACACCGAGCCTATCTGGAACTTCACTTCTTCCGCCGTGGTTTCGCCGATGATTAAATTGTATTTGCGGCGGAAGTACTGCATGATGCAGTCGTCCATCTCGTCGCCGGCGACGTCTATGGATTTGGTGACCACCATGCCGCCCAGCGAGATGACGGCCACCTCGGTGGTGCCGCCGCCGATATCCACTATCATGCTGGCGTGCGGCTCGGATATAGGCAGATCGGCGCCTATGGCGGCGGCCATCGGCTCCTCAATAAGATAAACCTCTCGCGCGCCGGCCTGTTCCGCCGCTTCCTGCACGGCGCGCCGCTCCACTTCCGTAATTCCCGACGGGATGCCTATGACTATGCGCGGATGCAGCAGGTTGCGCCGGTTATGCACCTTGCGGATGAAATACTTTATCATCTCCTGCGTAACTTCAAAGTCCGCTATGACGCCGTTGCGCAGCGGGCGCACCGCCACTATGCTGGCCGGGGTGCGGCCCAGCATCTGCTTGGCGTCCGTGCCGACCGAGAGGACCTTGCGGCTCTCCCTGTCTATGGCGACTACGGACGGCTCGCGCAGGACTATGCCCCTTCCCTTCACATATATAAGGGAATTGGCCGTCCCGAGGTCCATGCCCATGTCGTTGGAGAAGAGACTGAACAGATAATCCAGCATTTTTATTCCACCAGTTTTACCAGGCCCAGCTCCGCCGAATCGCCTTTGCGGCGGCCCAGTCGGAGAATGCGGGTGTAGCCGCCGTTGCGCGCGGCATAGCGCGGCGCCAGCACTTCCACCAGCTTTTTGTAAACGGCTTTGCTCTGCACCGATTCGCGCAGCTTGAGGTGGCGGCCCTTGCGCGCGTCGTTTATTATCCTTTCGGCGACGCGGCGCAGTTCCTTGGCCTTGGGAATTGTGGTGCGCACCTGCTCGTGCATGAGCAGGCTGGCCGCCATGTTGGAAAGCATCGCCTTGCGGTGCGAGCCGGTTCTAGACAGCTTGCGCGGCCCCAGATTTTTTATCATACTAAAAACCCCTTTACTTTGTTTTCATTCCCAGCGACAGCCCCATGCCCTGGAGTTTTTCGGTTATCTCATCCAGGGATTTGGCGCCGAAATTCTTGATGGCCTTGAGCTCGTCGCTCGTCTTAACCACGAGGTCGCCTATGGTGTTGATTTTGGCGGCCTTGAGGCAGTTGGCGGCGCGCGAGGAAAGCTCTATTATGTCCACCGGCTGGCCCAGCAACTCCTCCAGACGCGGCTCCAGCGGCGCGGCTGCGGCTTGAGGCGCGGCCTGCGCGCCCTCCTGAACCTCGTCCGCGGGAGCTGCGGCGGCCTCCCCCTCCGGCGTAAACACATGCAGCGATTTTTTCAGCAGCGCCGCCGCCTTCAGAAGCGCGTCCTGCGGTTTGATGGTGCCGTCGGTGGAAATCTCCAGCACGAGGCGGTCATAATCCGTCTTCTGGCCGACGCGCGCCGGCTCCACATCGTAATGCACCTTCGTTACCGGCGAAAACAGCGCGTCCACCGGTATGAACCCCGCCGGCCTGTTGACCCTGGCCAGCTCCTCGGCGGGCATGTAGCCGCGCCCGGCGGAAACTTCTATCTCCGCCTCCAGCTTGCCGCCATGCTCCAGGTTGGCGATGACAAGGTCCTTGTTGATGATTTCAACATTGTCGGTCTCGCGCACCTGGGCGGCGGTTACCGCGCCCTGCTTGGAAGCCGAGAGATAAATATATTCCCGCGCGCCGTTGTGTATGCGCACGCGCAGCCGCTTGAGGTTGAGCAGGATGTTGACCACATCCTCCCGCACACCGGCGACGGTGCTATACTCGTGCACCGCGCCGTCTATCCTGACGGCGGTTACCGCCGCCCCCTCAAGGCTGGAGAGCAGTATCCGCCGCAGCGAATTGCCCACCGTGTGGCCGTAGCCGCTCTCGTAAGGCTCGGCGGTGAATTTACCGTAAGAATCCGTTGACGATTTGTCTTCCACCTGCACTTTCCCCGGCAGCACCAGTTCTTCCAATGGCATCGCAAACCTCCGTTAATTCCGCAAATCGCGCTGCCGCGGGCTTTAAGCCCGCGGCGGGCCTTTACTTGGAATAATGCTCCACTATCAGCAGCTCCTTGACGGGGAAGGACATTTCGCCCCGGTCCGGCCAGCGGAGCAGCTTGCCCTCGCGCGCGGCGGCGTCGTAGGTGATGAAGCTGGGCCGCAGCGAGCGTTTTTCCGCCGCTTCCAGACCCTGGCGCACAACCAGAGTCTCCGCCGCGGCGGAGGATATGGACACCCTGTCGCCCGGCTTGAGCTGATAGGAGGGAATGTCCACTTTTTTGTCGTTGACCTTGACATGCCCGTGCTTAACCATCTGGCGCGCCGTTTTCAGCGACGTGGCAAAACCGATGCGGCGGGCGATGTTGTCCAGCCGGGTTTCCAGAAATCTCAGGAAAATTTCTCCGGTCTTGCCCGGCGTTTTGGCGGCGCGGGCGAAGGTGTTGCGGAAGGGCTGCTCCGTCATCGCTATCATGCGGCGGGCGCGCTGCTTTTCGGCAAGGCGCACGGCGTATTCGGACTGCTTGCTCCGAAACGACCTGCCGGAGCCGCCGCGCATGGGCGGCTTGGCAGAGCGGCGCTCCATCACGCAGGAAGAATAGCACTTGCCGCCCTTCAGGAAAAGCTTGGTGTCAAGCTTGCGGCATTTTTTGCAGCTGGGACCGGTGTAACGGGCCATAGTATGCGACGCTCCTTGTTAAACTCTTCTCGCCTTGGGCGGACGGCAGCCGTTGTGCGGGATGGGGGTTACGTCCTTGATGCTGATGACGTGCAGTCCCGATGACTGGACGGCGCGCACCGCCGTCTCGCGCCCGGGGCCGGGGCCGCAAACCAGCACGGCGGCCTCGCGCATTCCCAGCTCCACCGCCTTGCCGACGGCCTTGGCCGCGGTTATCTGCGCGGCGAACGGGGTGCCCTTCTTGGTGCCGCGGAAGCCGCAGCCGCCGGAGGTGGCCCAGGTGATGGCATTGCCCCTGTCATCGGTGATGGTGATGACGGTATTGTTGAAGGAGCAGTTGATATGCACAAGCCCGAAAGCGGGCGCGCGGCCCTTCTTGCGCGGGCCTTTGTGCGCCGCCGGCGCGGGCGCCGCTTTGGCGGCGTCAGCCGGCTGCTGGGCGGGGGTCTGTTCCGCCGGTTTAACTGGTTTTTTCTCTTCTGTCATATGTTAAAGGGAAAAGTTTTCCCAATCCTCCTACTTCGCCGCCGCGGCGGGCGCTCCGACCTTGCCGGGCTTGGACGCGCCTACGGTTCTCCTTCTGCCGCGACGGGTGCGTCCGTTGGTGCGGGTGCGCTGTCCGCGCGCCGGCAGGTTGCGGCGGTGCCGCAGCCCGCGGTAGCAGCCGATTTCCACGTAGCGGTGGATGTTCTGGGCAACTTCGCGGCGCAGTTCGCCCTCCACCTTGAGCCCTTTCTGAATCGCCGTGTTCAGAAGACCGGCCTGCTGCTCGGTCAAATCCTTGACCCGTGTGGCGGGGTCTATCTGCCCGTTAAGCCCGGCGAGTATTTTTGTCGCCGCGGCCGGGCCTATGCCGTAAATGTAGCGGAGCGCGATGTCTATGCGCTTGTTTTTCGGCAAATCTACGCCTGATATTCTGGCCATGATGGTCGCTTCTCCTTAACCCTGGCGCTGCTTGTGTTTCTTGGTGGAGCAGATGACCCGCACCACGCCGCCGCGCCGTATGATTTTGCACTTCTGGCAGATTTTCTTCACGCTTGCTCTTACTTTCATCTTAAGTCGCGCCCGATGCCGGGCGCCCTCCGTACATCAAATCCCGCCGGGGCATTGCCGCCGCCGGTCATCTTTCCCTGTATATTATACGGCCCCTTGTCAGGTCGTAAGGCGAAAGCTCCAGCTTCACTTTGTCGCCGGGCAGTATGCGGATATGGTGTATCCTCATCTTGCCTGAGATATGCCCCAGTATCACTTTCCCGCCGGGCAGCTCCACGCGGAACATCGCGTTGGGCATTGACTCCAGTATCTTTCCTTCAACCTCTATCTTGTCGCCTTCGCTTGACATATGGCCCGTACAGGCCCGCCTCCGTTTCTCAGACTGCGGTCAGGACTTCGGCTCCATTCTCCGTTACCGCGACCGTATGCTCGAAATGAGCGGACAGCCCGCCATCCTCGGTAACCACAGTCCAACCGTTCTCTTTCACCCTCACCCGCCAGGCGCCGGTGTTAACCATCGGCTCTATGGCGATGACAAGGCCGGGTTTCAACTCCGGCCCGGTTCCCCTGTCTCCGAAATTGGGGACGGCAGGCTCCTCGTGCAGATTGCGGCCTATGCCGTGCCCCACAAATTCGCGCACCACCGACATTCCCGCGGCCTCAGCCACATCCTGCACCGCGCGCGACACATCGCCCAGCCGGGCGCCGGGCTTTGCCGCCGCCACCGCCGCCGCCAGCGAATTGCGCGTAACCTCTATCAGCCGCGCGGCGCTTTCAGAAACCGCGCCCACCGGCGCGGTTACGGCGGCGTCGCCGTAAAATCCGTCGCACACCGCGCCGAGGTCCAGGCTCACTATGTCGCCTTCGCGCAGAATGCGCCGCTTGTCCGGTATGCCGTGCACCACTTCCTCGTTCACCGAGACGCACAGCGAGGCCGGAAAGCCCCTGTACCCCAGAAAAGCCGCCCTGGCGCCGCGCGCGGCTATTTCAGCCGCCGCAATCTCGTCCAGCCGGCCGGTGGAGACGCCCGGAACGGCGGCCTCCGCCAGAATTTTCAAAACTTCGCCCACCACCCGCCCGGCTTTGCGCATCCTGCCGATATCGGCGGGGGTTTTAAGCTCCAGCGCCGGTTTGCGGCGGATGACGACCTGCCGCTTCACTTCGCTTCAAGCGCGGCGTATATCGCGCCGGAAACCTTGTCCGGCGCGAGGCCTCCGTCAACCTTTATAAAGCGGTGATTGGCTTTATAGTAGGCGACAAGCGGCTCCGTCTGGTCGCGGTAAACCATAATGCGGCGCTTTGCGGTTTCTTCCGAATCATCGGCGCGCTGTACAAGCTCGCCACCGCAAACGTCGCACGCGCCGGCTTTGGCCGGCGGGTTGCTAAACAAATTGTAAATCCTGCCGCATGCCTTGCAGGTGCGCCGGCTGGTGAGCCGCCGTATTATCTCGCTCTCCTGCAAATCCACGAAAATAACCGCGTCCAGACTGCGCCCGGTTTTTTCCAGAAGCAAATCCAGCCCCTCCGCCTGCTCTATCGTGCGGGGGAAACCGTCAAACAGCAGGCCGCCGGCCACTGTTTTGATGCGGTTGGCCACCAGCTCCAGGGTAAGCGAATCCGGCACCAGCTTGCCGGATGCCACTATCTGGGAAACCTGCGTCCCCAGCGGCGTCTTGCGGGAGATTTCGTCCCGGAAAATATCGCCGGTGGAAACATGCGTCAAATCCAGTTTCGCGCACAAAACGGGGGACTGAGTTCCTTTGCCCGCGCCAGGCGCGCCAAGAAGAATAAGATTCATAAGATTATACCAGTTTTTCCGCCGGGAATCTAATTCGCCCCGACGTTGAACCAGCGCCCGCGTATCCTGCCGCCTTTCATGAGCGGCTCGTAATTGCGCATCACCAGATGCGCCTCAAGCTGGCTGATGGTGTCCAGCGCGACACCGACCACTATCAGCAGCGAAGTGCCGCCGAAATAAAACGGCACGTTGAATTTGTTCCTCAGCAAATCCGGCAGCACCGCGATGGCCGCCACAAACAGCGCCCCGCCCAGCGTGATGCGGTTAAGCACCCATTCTATATAGGTTGCCGTCGGTTCGCCCGGGCGTATGCCGGGGATGAAGCCGCCCCATTTCTTCATGTTTTCGGATAGGTCTTTGGGGTTGAGGCTGACCGAATTGTAGAAGTAACAGAAGAATATCACCAGCACGGCATACATTATGTCGTATACGCCGCCGCTCTGGCCGAACACATTGTTCACCCATTGCGACAGCCTGCCGCCGGGGTTGAACTGGGCGATAGTCATCGGCACGCTAAGCAGCGACACCGCGAATATGACGGCGATGACGCCCGACTGGTCCACCTTGAGGGGCAGATAGCTGGACGCGCCGCCGTAGACGCGGTTACCCACCTGCCGGCGGGCGTACTGGACGGGAATCTTGCGCTGCGCCGTCTCCACCCACACCACGCAGGCCATCACCGCAAACACCAGCGCGGCGATGATTATGGCCATGATGATGCTGATTTCGTCGGCCTGAATGAGCCGGATAAGGTTCATGAATGCCGAGGGCATCCTGTCCACTATGCCGGCGAATATTATCAGCGAGATGCCGTTGCCGATGCCGCGCTCGGTTATCTGCTCGCCCAGCCACATCACGAACATGGTGCCGGTAACCAGCGTCAGCACCGTGGTGAAGTAAAACAGCGGCGTGAGATTGGCGACAATCGGTTCCCCCGCGCCGGGCGACATGTGGGTAAGCGCCACCGTAAGGCCGAAGGACTGGAACGCGCCCAGAAACAGCGTGAACGCCCGCGTTATCTGGTTCAGCTTGCGCCGGCCCAGTTCGCCTTCCTTTGCCAGCCTGTCCAGATACGGAACGACATGCGCGCCCTGGAGCAGGCTCATTATGATGGAGGCGTTGATATACGGCATCACGCCCATGGACAGGATGGAGAACCTGCTCATCGCGCCGCCGGAGAAAATATCCAAAAACCCCAGCAGCGAGTTGCGGTGCGCGTCAAAGAGCGCCTTCAGCGCATGGCCGTTGACGCCCGGTATCGGAATGACCGCGCCCAGCCGGTATATCGCAAGCGCGCCAAGCACGAACAGCAGCCGTTTTTTAAGGTCCGGCACCTTGAATATATTGGCTAGACTGGTTGTCTGTTCCATAATGACGCGCGCAACGCGCTATTTCTTTAGAACCGTGGCCGTGCCGCCGGCTTTCTCTATGCTGTCTTTGGCGGATTTGCTGAATGCGTGCGCGCTTACCTTCAGCGCGCGGTCCAGCTTGCCGCCGCCCAGCACCTTGACCGCGCAGGAGCGGCTGACCAGCCCCGCTTTTTTCAGCGAGTCCGGCGTAACTTCCGCGTTGGCAGGGAATTTTGACAGCGAAAACAGATTCACCCACTCGTAGCGGCGGGCGAACTGGACGTTGGAAAACCCGCTTTTCGGGATGCGGCGCAAAAGCGGCATCTGGCCGCCTTCAAAGCCTATCATCTTGCCGTCGCCGGATTCCTTGCGCTGGCCTTTCTGCCCGCGGGTGGAAGTCTCGCCGTGGCCGGAACCGCGTCCAAGTCCGAGACGTTTTTTCTTATGCGTCGCACCGTATTTGGGCGAAAGCGAATGAAGACCTGTCATAGAACCTCTCTATTTTGCCGCCGGTTTGCGGTCTTTTTCCTTGCCGGGAGCGACCGCCTCGGGCGGAGCAACCGTCGCCGCGCCTCGGAGGCTGGCGATTTTCTCTTTGGTGTACAACGTGCCCAACGCGGCGCACGTGGCATACACTGTGTTGAAGGGATTGGGGCTGCCCAGATTTTTGGTCAGCACGTTTTTGACGCCGGCGGCCTCCAGCACCGCGCGCACGCCGCCGCCCGCGATGACGCCGGTGCCCGGCGCGGCGGGTTTCATCCACACCCGTCCGGTGCCGAACTTGCCGACAGTTTCGTGCGGGATGGTGCCATTGACGATGGGATATTTATCCATGTGCTTGCGCGCATGCGAGGCGGCCTTCTGTATGGCCAGCTGCACCTGCTTGCCCTTGCCGATGGAAACGCCCACCTTGCCGTCCATGTCGCCCACCACCACCAGCGCGCGGAACGAGAACCGCTTTCCGCCCTTTACCACCTTGGCGGTGCGGGTGAGGTTGACCACGGTCATTTTCTCCGTTGAATCCGCGCCGTCCGCGCCGTCGCGCCTGAACCCGCGGGAGGATTTCTCCCGCTTGGCGGCGGCTTCCTTCTGGGTGAATGTTTTCTCTGACATGCAAATTTCTCCTTAAAACTTCAGCCCGGCGGCGCGAGCGCCGTCCGCCAAAGCCTTTATCCTGCCGTGGTAAATGCGCCCGCCCCTGTCAAAGCGGACTTCCTTGACGCCGGCTTCAATCGCCTTTTTGGCGATAGTCTCGCCCAGCGACTTGGCCGCCGCGACGTTTTTGGCGCAGCCGCCCTTGGCGGAAACCTCTTTGGTCAGCGTGGACGCCTGGGCCAGCGTTTTGCCGGTATTGTCGTCCACAATCTGCGCGTAGAGGTATCTCAGGCTGCGGTATACCGACAGCCGGGGCTTTTCAATCCCGGCGGCGCACAGCCTGTTGCGCGAGCGCGCCTTCCTGTATTCGTAACGTTCCTGTTTGGTGGTCATGGAATCCTCTTACTTGGCCGCCGCGCCGCCGGTAGAACCCGCAGCGGTCTTGCCGGCTTTGCGCTGTATATGCTCACCCTGATAGCGCACCCCGGTCCCCTGGTACGGTTCCGGCGGGCGCAGCCGGCGCAGCCGCGCCGCGAAATCGCCCACCAAAATATTGTCTATGCCCTTGATGGAGACGAGGGTCTGCTTCGGGTCCACCTCCACCTTCAGGCCGGGAGGGACATCCATCAGCACCGGATGAGAGAAGCCCAGCTCCATATTGAGCTTTGTTCCCTGCACCTGAGCTTTGTAGCCCAGCCCGTTTATTTCCAGCGTCTTGGCAAAGCCCGCCGACACGCCCGTCACTATATTGGCCAGCCGCGCGCGGGTGGTGCCGTGGTGGATGTTGACCAGCCTGCGCTCGCCGCCGGACATCTCCACGAAAAGCTTGCCGTCCTTGACGGTTACGCCGATATGCTCCGGCAGGGTGTAGCTCATTTTGCCCAGCGGGCCTTCCGCGCTGAACTGCTGCCCGGAGACGGACACTTTCACCTTGTCGGGCACGGCGATGGGTTTTTTTCCTATTTTGCTCATAATCACCACACCTGGCAGAGAACTTCGCCGCCGACTTTTTTCTTCCTGGCGTCCGTGTCTGTCATCACCCCCGACGGGGTGGACAGTATCGTTATGCCGAAGGGGCCACGCACTTTGGGTATTTCGGTATAGGGGCGGTACACCCTGCTGCCGGGGCGCGACACGCGCCGCAGCCCGTGGATGACGGCCTCTTTCTCCGGCGTGTATTTGAGGACGACGCGCATTATGCCGCGCTTGTTCTCGGTGCGCATGGGCTGGCAGCCGAAAATATAGCCTTCCTCTTTAAGCACGCGGGCGATTTCCATTTTCAGCCTGGAGAAAGGAACGTCCACGCGCTCCTTGCCCGTGCCGTTGGCGTTGCGTATTCTGGTCAGAAGATCTGCGATAGGGTCCATTGGTCAAACCTCACCAGCTTGATTTCTTGACGCCGGGGATAAGTCCCTCGTGCGCCATTTTGCGCAGGCAGATGCGGCAGAGCCCGAAGTCGCGGTAATAGCCGCGCGGGCGTCCGCAGATCTGGCAGCGGTTGCGGTAGCGCACCGCGAACTTCTGCGGTTTGCGCAGTTTAGCCATCCATGCTGTAGTAGCCATATAAATTACCTCGCGGAGGCGGCCTTTTCCGCCTTGCGGAAAGGCATGCCCATCAGTTCCAGCAGCAGCCTGCCGCCCTTGTCGTCATCGGCGGTGGTCACGAACGTGATGTTCATTCCGCGCGCCTTGGGCGATTTCTCCACGTCGACTTCGGGGAATATGTGATGTTCCTTCAGTCCGATGTTGAGGTTGCCGTGCCCGTCAAAGCACTTCGGGTCAAAACCCTGGAAGTCGCGTATTCTGGGGCAGGCGACAGAGACGAAGCGGTCCGTGAACTCGTACATCATCATGCCGCGCAGGGTTACGCGCACGCCGATGGGCATGCCCTCGCGCAGCTTGAAGTTGGAGATGGACTTTTTCGCCCTTCGCACCTGCGGCGCCTGGCCGGAGATGCGGGACAAATCGTCTTTGGCTGTTTCAAGAGCCTGTATGTTTTCCTTCGCCTCGGAGACGCCGATGTTGATTACAACCTTCTCCAGCTTCGGCGCCGACATGGGCGAGGAAACGCCAAGCTCCTTTAGCATGGCCGGCAGTATCCGCTCCCTGTATGCCGACTTGAGGCGCGGCATATAGTCTTTCGGAACGGACTGGACGGCAGTTTCCTTGGCGCGCTTTTCCGCCGGCCCCTTGGCCGGCGCAGCCGCCTGCTTCGTCTGTTTGTTTTCTTTTTCTTTGGACATACTTCAAATCACAGCGTCTCGCCGCATTTGCGGCACAGACGCACACGGTCGCCGGACTGGAGGCGGCCCGCTTTCGGTTTGGCGGCCTTGTTGCACTTGGGGCAGACCAGCGCCACGTTGGAGATATGCAGCGGCATCTCCTTTTTCTGTATACCGCCGGGCTTGTTCTGCGCGGCGCGCGCGTGCTTTGTGACCATGTTCACGCCAGCGACCAGAACCCTGTCCTTGCCGGCAATGATGCGGCGCACCTCGCCGCGCTTGCCTTTGTCCTTGCCGCACAGAACCACTACGGTGTCTTTGGCTTTTATGGTAGTCATCTCAAACCTCTATACCACTTCCGGCGCAAGCGAGATTATTTTCAGGAAATTCTTCTCCCGCAGTTCCCGCGCGACCGGGCCGAAAACGCGGGTGCCTTTCGGCTCGCCGTTGGCGTCTATGACGCAGACCGCGTTGTCGTCAAAACGGATATACGAACCGTCGGGGCGGCGGCTTTCCTTGTGCGCGCGCACCACCACGGCCTTGACCACGTCGCCTTTCTTGATGGCGGCGGTGGGCAACGCGTCTTTCACCGAGCAGACCACTATGTCGCCCAGGAAGGCGTAGCGGCGGTGATGCCCGCCCTGGATTTTGAAGCACATCAGCTTTCTGGCGCCGGAATTGTCGGCGACGTTAAGCATCGTCCTTAGCTGTATCATATGTCCCTATACCCTGGCCTTGGAAATAACGCGGACCACCCGCCACCGTTTAAGCTTGGACAGCGGCCTCGTGCTGGCGATTTCCACCACATCGCCGGATTTGGACTCGTTGCCCTCGTCGTGCGCGTAGAATTTGCTGGTCCGGCGCAGCACCTTGCTGTAAAGCGCGTGATGCGCGGCGCGGCCCACTTCCACCACGCGGGTTTTGCTCATCTTGTCGGAAACCACGGTTCCCTGAAAAGTCTTGCGCTGTGCGCGCGCGTTTTCTTCCATATATCCTCTTATTTGGCGGGCTTGGCGGCGCGCGCCTTCTGCGCGGAAACCGTCTCAAGCAACGCGATTTTGCGGCGCAGCGCGCGCAGCTCCAGTGGATCGGTGAGCGGCGTCATCTTATGCCGGAACTCCAGGCTGAACCGTTTCTCCCGCGCCTGGCGCAGTTCGGAGCCCAGTTCCGCCGGGGTCAGATTTTTAAGCGCTTCTTTGTCTTTGGTCTTCATGGCAACCCCTTAATGCCGCACCACGAAACGGGTGCTTATGGGCAGCTTGGCGGCGGCCAGCGTCATCGCCTGGCGCGCGTCGGCCTCGGTCATGCCCTCTATTTCAAACATCATCCGGCCCGGCTTTACAACCGCGACCCAATGGTCCGGCGCGCCCTTGCCTTTTCCCATGCGGGTTTCGGCAGGGTGCTTGGTTACGGCCTTGTCCGGGAAAATACGTATCCAGAGCTTGCCCTTTTTCTTGAGGCAGCGCGCCAGCGTAACGCGGGCGGCCTCTATCTGGCGGGCGGTTATCCACTTCGGCTCCAGGGCTTTAAGCCCGTACTCGCCGAAAGCCACCGTTACGCCGCGCTTGGCTTTCCCCTTGATGCGGGGCGCGCTATGCGTTTTGCGGTACTTCACTCTTTTTGGCATCAGCATTTGCGGCGGCCTCCTTGTTTTCAGTCTGTTGCGGCTGTGCGGCGGTTTCCTGCCTGACCTGCTCCTCCGGCCCGAAATCGCCGCTGCGGCGCATCTCGGCCAGGATTTCGCGCGGCGACTTGGCGAAATGGAGCTTCTTGAATATCCACACCTTGACGCCTATTTTTCCGCTTACGGTGTGGGCTTCCGCGAAACCGTAGTCTATGTCGGCGCAGATAGTATGCAGCGGGACGCGGCCCTCGCGCTTCCATTCCCGTCGGGCGATTTCCGCGCCGCCGATGCGCCCGGAAACCATGATTTTGATTCCCAGCGCCTTGGCCGACATCGCACGCTCCATAGAGCGCTTCAGCGCACTGGCGTAATGCGCGCGCTTTTCAAGCTGGAAGCAGATTGATTCCGCCACCAGCCGCGCGTCCAGCTCCGGCGTCTTGATCTCCATCACGTTGACGAAGGTGCGGCTGCCGGTGATGCGCTCTATCTCGTTTTTTAGCGCTTCAATATCGGCGCCGCGCTTGCCTATGACTATGCCGGGCCGCGCGGTGTGCACGTTGACGCGCAGGTAAGAACCGGCGCGCTCTATGCCCACCCAGCTTACCGCCGCCATATGGAAGCGGCGCCGGATGATGGCCCGTATCTCAAAATCCTCGGCAATCAGCGCCGGCATGTGGCGGGGCGAGAACCATTTGGACTGCCAGTCCTGCACGTATCCCAACCGCATTGATCTGGGGTGTATTTTATGGCCCATAATTTCCGGCGGTCAGACCGCCTCTCCTTTCCCGTCGGAAACGATGACGGTCAAATGGCACATCTTGCGTTTGAACGGCATCGCCCTGCCCTGCGGGCCGGGCTGCATGCGCTTGAGCTGCCCCATCGGCCCCTGGTCGGCGAAGGCGGTAACGATGCGCACGCCGGCCATATCCAGCTTTTTGCCGGCCTTGACGGAGAGATTGGCGGCGGCGGAGTTGACGGTCTTGGCGACCAGCTCCCCGCAGCGGCGCGGCACGGAGGAAATAATATCCTGCGCGGCGCGCACGTCTTTTCCGCGTATCTGGTCCAGCACCTGCGCCACCTTCCTTCTGCCGAACCGCTGAAATTTCGCCTTGGCGACTGCTTCCATAATAATATCCTCTCCGAAATATCAGGTAAGCTCGGTGGCTTCCTTGGTATGCGCCGCGCCGTGCCCCTTGAACAGGCGGGTGAACGAAAATTCGCCCAGCTTGTGGCCGACCATGCGCTCGGTCACGTAAACCGGCAGGAACTTGCGCCCGTTATGCACGAGGAAGTTATGCCCCACGAAATCCGGGGTTATCGTGCAGGCGCGCGCCCACGTCTTGACCGGCTTCTTGTCGCCGGTGCGGTTCATTTCCTGTATCGCCTTGAGCACGTTCGAGTCAACGAACGGCCCTTTTTTAGTAGACCTTCCCATATCTCATCACGCTCCCGCGCTGCCTTTGCGCCTGTCCTGCACTATCATCCAGTCCCACACCTTCGGGGACCGCGTTTTGTAGCCTTTTGACGGCTGATTCCACGGCGAGCGGGGCACGTTGTTGCCCTTGGAGCGGCCTCTGCCGCCGCCCATCGGATGGTCAACGGCGTTCATCGCGCCGCCGCGCACCGTGGGCCGCCAGCCGCGATGCCGGTTGCGGCCCGCGTTGCCGATGATAACGGTGTTATGCTCCACATTGCCCACCTGGCCCAACGTGGCCATGCAATCTATGGGCACGCGCCGGATTTCGCCGGAGGGCATTTTAAGCTGCGCGTACAAATCCTCTTTGGCCATAAGCTGCGCCTGCCCGCCGGCAGAGCGCACCATCTGCGCGCCCTTGCCGGGCCGCATCTCCACCGCGTGGATGAAGGCGCCTTCCGGTATGTTTTTTATCGGAAGGGCGTTGCCGGGTTTCAGCTCGGCATCGGGGCCGCTCATCAGCTTGTCACCCACCTTTATTCCGGTGGGCTGGAGGATATAGCGCTTCTCCCCGTCGGCATAATTGAGCAGGCAGATGCGCGCGCTGCGGTTCGGGTCGTACTCTATGGAGGCGACCGTGGCCGGCACGCCGAACTTCTCGCGCCGGAAATCTATCGCGCGCAGGGCGCGCTTGTGTCCGCCGCCGTGGTGGCGCACCATCACCATTCCGGTGTTGTTGCGCCCGCCTTTCTTGCGCAGCCCGCGGGTGAGCTTCTTTTCGGGGGAGGTCTTGGTTATCTCCGAAAAATCCGCCACCGTTATGAACCTGCGGGACGGGGTGTAGGGTTTGAATGTCTTGTTGGGCATAAAATTTCCTCTTTAGGCCGCCGGGGTGGTGTCTATCTTCTGGCCCTGGGCCAGCGTTACCACGGCTTTTTTCCAGTCCGGCCTGCGGCCCGCAAACCGCCCCATCCGGTGTATCTTCCCGCCGACGATGGAGGTGTGGACCTTGGTAACCTTCACCTTGAACATTTTTTCCACCGCGGCGCGGATTTCGGTTTTGGTGGCGCTTTTGTCCACCGCGAAGCTGTAGCGGTTTTCCTTGTCGCGCAACTCAAGGCTTTTTTCGGTCTGAAGCGGCCTTTTCAGAATGGTGTAAATGTCGCCGTTCATTTGGCCTCCTTGCCGGACCACAGGCCGCTGAGGCTTTCCAGCGCGTCCCTGGTGATGATGATTTTGCCGCTGTTAAGCACGGCGTAAGCGTTAAGCTCCGCCGGGCGGCAGTTGGAAAGCCCCGCAAGGTTGCGCGCCGCTTTCTCAACATTCGCGCTGGAGCGCATGGTAACCAGCAGCGGCTTGCGGCCCGCGCCCAGGGCGCGCAGCACGGCTGCAAGCTCCTGGGTTTTGGGCTCGGGGATGTCAAATTTGTCCACCACCACAAGCCCGCCCTCGGCGAACTTGGCCGACAGCGACTGCGCCAGCGCCAGCCGCCGCTTGCCAAGCGGAAATTCCCGCCGGAAGGAGCGCGGCTGCGGCCCGAACACCACGCCGCCCTTGCGCCAGATGGGCGAGCGGGTGCTGCCGTGCCGCGCACGGCCCGTATGCTTCTGTTTCCACGGCTTCCTGCCGCCGCCGGAAACTTCGGACCTGCGTTTGGCGTGCGCGGTTCCCTCGCGCTGGTTGGCCAGATAGGAGGTAACAGCCTCGTATAGGAAATGCGCGTCCGGCTTATGGCCGAACAGCGTTTCCGAAAGCGGGCAGCTGCCCACCTTTTCGCCTTTGATGTTGACTAAAGTCGTTTCCATGTCATCCTCGGAAAGCTATTTCTTGGCCGCGGGCTTGGCCGCGCCTTTTTTGGCTTTCTTGTCCGTGACAACCTGTTCCACCCGCTTCTTGCGCGGCTTGGAAGTCTCCAGCACAGCAACGAGGCCGCCGTTGGTTCCGGGCACCGCGCCGTTGATATAGAGGAGATGGCTGTCCGCATCCACCTTCACGACCTCCAGCTTGGCGGCGGTGAAGGTCTGGCAGCCCATATGCCCCGCCATGCGCTGGCCGGGTATGACCCGCCCCAGCGACCGGCGGGAGGCAATAGATCCAGGCGCGCGTTCCTTGTCAGACGAGCCGTGCGAGCCGGGCATCCCGTGGAAGCCGTGGCGCTTCATGCCGCCGGCAAAGCCGCGGCCCTTGGTAACGCCCTGAACGTCCACATAATCCCCGACGGCAAAGCGGCTGGCGGCGGTAACAGTCTGCCCCGTTTCCCAGCCATTGATGTCGGAGAGGCGGAACTCGCGCAGCCGGCGGGCGGGGGTTACGCCGCGTTTGGCGAACTGGCCCGCCACCGGTTTGGACAGCGATTCCAAATCCGTCTCGCCGTAGCCGAGGCAGATGGCGCTGTAGCCGTCTCTTTCCGGCGTGCGCACGTTTGCGACCACGCAGGGCCCCGCCTTGACGACGGTAACGGCGCGCAGCCGCCCCTTGCCGTCAAATATCTGAGTCATGCCCACTTTTTCGCCCAGAATGGCGCGCAGCCCCGTGGGCGCGGGTTTCTGCTGCGGCAGGGCCGCCGTCTCCGCCGGCGCCGGGGTTTCCGGCGTCTGCTGCGCCGCCTGCGGCGCGTTGGATGCAGTGTTCAAATCGGACATATAATCTCCGCAATCGCGGACAAAACGGCCCCTCCCCGCCATGACTGCGCGGGAAAGCGCCGTCCTGCTCCGCTATTTCTTTATCTCCACGTCCACGCCGGCGGGGAGGTCGAGCTTCATCAACTCGTCCACCGTCTTGGAGGTCGGGCTTTTCAAATCTATCAGCCGTTTGTGCACGCGCATTTCAAACTGCTCGCGCGACTTCTTGTCGGTATGGGGAGAGCGCAGAACGGTGTACTTCCGAATTCTCGTCGGAAGCAGCACCGGCCCCGCCACTATCGCGCCCGTGCGCCTGGCTGTATCCACTATGCGGGAAACCGACTGGTCCAGCATTCTGTGGTCGTAGGACCGGAGTTTTATCCTGATGCGCTCCTGTCCGTCCAGGCGGACGGCCTTGCCGTCGCTGTGCTTATGTTCATCTGCCATGACATGTCCTCTCGTGAATCGGTCTCAACATTATAGCAAAAACGAGGCCGTTCTACTCTATGACCTCGATAACTACGCCGGCGCCCACCGTGTGCCCGCCCTCGCGGATGGCAAAACGCAAACCTTTTTCCATCGCTATCGGCGTGATGAGCGTTACCGTCATCTCCGTGTTGTCGCCGGGCA
>Ga0265297_10003185_pt1 | contig 30398 bp, 28 predicted proteins | sample Munlanlwell13791_FD_192502 | JGI IMG/M metagenome (GOLD analysis project Ga0265297, IMG submission 192502) | Leachate microbial communities from a municipal landfill in Southern Ontario, Canada - Leachate well 137-91 | ecosystem: Engineered > Solid waste > Landfill > Unclassified | place...
CGGATAAACCTTCATTTGTGGTACGAAAGATAATCTCTTCTTTGATCTCTTTTTTAATTGGTTCTGACATAGATTCCTCCTGCAATTATTATTGCACATCTATGTCTAGTTTACAGGATACCTGCCCAGTCGATCTCGAGTTCTCGCCACCAGCTCTTCACTAAAGTCATCCACGGACATTGAGTCTAGGATTATCCCGAAAGCCGTGATGACCGCTTGATGGGCAAATCCGAAGTAGTACTTCTTCACCCGCAGGAGCTGGGCAGCCAGAAGAGTATCCGCCGCCATCCAGGTCACTTCACAAGCCTCCTGTTGCCGCTCGGAGAAGGGCATCACCCGCTTGCCTAGTCGGTAAGCGGCGCTCGCCAAAGAGCGAGCGATGACCAGCATGAAAACGATCAGCAACCGGCTGACGAAGAAGATCATAGTTACCCCTCCTGCACGTCTTGGTCCGTCAAAGCGGACTTTAAAATTTAACACAAACATCACAAAAAAATCAAGCCCGATTGTCCTCGAAGATTAATTTTTTGAGAGAATGACCAATGATAAAAGAAATAGAGAGAAATGAGAAAAAAATATTGAAAACGAAAAACAAATTTTACATTCACCGACGTTCGAAAAAATCAAAAATATTTTTTGCGACAAATTTTACTTCTGTCTCGGTCATGAAGTGTTTTACCGTTTGACAAACCGGGCATTTTTTTCTCATCAACTTTAATATCGTAAATTATAATTTTTCAAATTTTAATGTCCCGAAGCCACTGCTTGTTATCTTGATACCAATCGACTGTCTTTTTTAAACCCTCTTCAAAACCGACTTCCGGTTGCCAATTTAGTATCCTCTTGGCTTTTTGAATATCGGCGCTTGTCGCCTCCATATCGGCTTTATTCACCGGCAAATGTTTGATTTTTGCCTTTTTGCTAAGATATCTTTCAATCAATTTGATCATCTGATTGATCTTCACCGGTTTTTGCCCACCACCGAGATTAATAATCTCAAAACCCAGATGTTTTAGGGCGGAAACCGTTCCCTGGGCAATATCATCAACAAAGGTAAAATCTCGACTTTGTTCGCCATCGCCAAAAAGCTCGATCGGTTTTTCTTCGTCAATCCATTTGATAAAACGGAAAACACTCATATCCGGCCGACCGGCCGGTCCGTAGACGGTGAAATAGCGGAGAATTGAAACATCGATATCAAATAAATGATGGTAGGTAAAAGCCAACGCTTCGGCCGCCTTCTTTGAAGCGGCGTAGGGCGAGATCGGTTCATTAACCGGCAATTCCTCGGAAAAGGGCATCTTTTGGCCGGCGTAAAGCGAGGAGGTCGATGCCAGAACATACTTACCCACCCGATATTTCTTCATTAGCTCCAGCAAATTCAAACTTCCTAAAACATTGGTTGTAAAATAAATCTTTGGATTTTCAATACTGTAACGGACACCGGCGCGAGCCGCCAGATTAATAACCGCTGAAAAATTTTCTTTTCTAAAAAGAGTCTCGAGTTTCTCTTTATTTTCAATATCAATCTTTAAAAAATTGAAATTGGGGTTATTTTTTAAACTTTTTAAGTGATAATTTTTAAGAATCGGATCATAATAATCATTTAAATTATCAATCCCGACAACTTGATAATCGGCCGCCAATAGGTACTCGGCAGTTTTTGAACCGATAAATCCGGCAACACCAGTTAAGAGAATAGATTTTTTTCTCATTTTCGATTCTCTATTTGGAAAATTAACAGTATGACAATAACTGCGGACAAGGTATAAATCAAGGCGGAATAATAGCCGGCAAAACGTTGGTCGCGATTTAGATTTTCGATAATTCGAGCCGTTAAATCTTTTACCGTTTCACGATAAATAATCCTCTCGGCAGTATTTCTTTCCGGATCGGGATTGTAATCTTGATTATTGATAACTAATCCATCAAGGGGCTCAATATTAGTTGTTGCGGAAAATTTTACCCTTACTTTAGAGTCAATTTTAATTTCTAACGGGGAAAAATCGAAACGGTTGTTCCCTTTTTTAATTTTTGAGACGAAAAGTTCTTCTGAAAATTTTTCCGATCGACCATCCGCTTTTTGATATTCAATCTCCATCAATATTTTGGACTCCGGGGAACGGTAAAGGATTGGTTTTTTATCAAAATTAACCATCAAACCGGAAACTTTTGAAAAATCGGCTTCAAATGAGAAATTGCAGCTGTTGTCGTCCTTTGTCAACGGCTGGCATTCGCCCGGCTCGATAACAGTCCCGCCGATAAAGTCAAAACGATAAAAATTGACAAATAAGAAACCGGAAAAGATTATTAAGGCTGTAACGATTAAATTTTTATAATTAATTTTTAATTTCATCGCGATATATTATGTAGCCGATTAGGCCGACTGATAGAACATATAGGGTGTGAAAAACGGTGATCAAATTGCCGGTTGTCAAGTTATAAAAAAATTGTAATCGAAAAATCTGAATCTGTGAGAAAAAACGCCAATCAGCCGGGGCAAAAATCAGTGAGGTCGCTACTCGATTGGTTGAGATATCGACTAAGATAAAGAAAAAAATCAACATTAAAACCGTCGGCCAAAGAATCTTCTTGTTTTTTATAAAATAAAGAATCAAAAACGGTGAAAGCCAAACTAGGTAGTGAGAATGAAAATAGGCGAAAATAAAATACGAGAGAAGAGCTAAAGACAAAAAACGAAAAAACTGCCAAAAATCAAACGATCTTTTTCTTTGAAAATAGAAAAATATAATCAATACATAAGCAATAATAAAAAGCGATATCCGATTAAACTCTTCACCAACTCCACCGCGATTGGCAAATTCCATCAAGCTACTACCACCAATGCCGGCGATTAGATTTTTACCAAAAATCAATTCGGTTAGATAGTTGATCGAGAAAAAAGGCAGAGCGATAATCATCAAATTCTTTATTAACGATCGAAAATCGGCGGAAAAATAAACCAGATAAATCGGCGCCAAAATAACAACATAAGTTTTCAAACTAATTGCAAAAGAAAAAAAGACAAGCGACCAAAACATTTTTTTATTTTTTGCCAAAAGAAAGGAAACAGTTAAAACTAAAACCGGCATTATTTCATAACGACCAAATGCAAAAACCGAATAAAGCATCAATATATTCAACGCCCAAAAAGCAGAAATAATAATCTGCTCTTTTTTATCTCTGGCAAATTTCAGTAAAACCCAAAGAAAACCAAGATCAAAAATTAAAAAAGGTAATTTTAACAAAAAAAGATTTCTTAAAGAAAAAGAATCCAGTGCAAATTTTAGATGCTCTGGCAAACCAATAATTCCATACTGGTCAGTTTGCAAAGCTTCCGGTAAATGTTTAAAAAGCGGCAGGAATAGTTTCATATACAAAGCAAGTATTCCTTCGGCAATTAGACCGATGCTCGGAACTTCTTCCTGCACCCAGAGGTATTCTCGATAAGTCGATAGCAAAAGATCGAGATGGGTAGAAAAAGGGATTAAAAGCAAACGAATTAATATACCAAGGGCGACCCAAACCGTTAGTACCCGATTTTCAATAAATATAAATTTAAGATAGTATTTGATCTGGTTCATTCTTTAAATTTTCCCTTTGGAAATCCTCCGCCATTCTCGCAAAACCTCAAGCCAGTTTAACATAAAATATGGCAGATAGGAAACCGAAGTGGCAATCGCCGCTCCGTTAACACCGTATTTTGGAATCAAAAGATAATTTAGAATTATGTTCAAAACAACAGCAACCGACAAATTAACCGCCCGTTTTGTCGCCAAGCCACGATAATCGAGAAAATCGCTAAAATAAATCGAAAAAGAGAACATCGCTAAATACGGGGTTAAAAGCTTCAAGGGTAAGGCGGCGGCGGAAAATTCGACACCATAGATCAATGGAATAAAACGATCGGAGAAAATTAGAATAATTAGGGTAATTATTCCAAAAATTATTGAATTGTAAACCAATATTTTCTTAAACAAAACTTTCAGCTTCTGCCAGTTATCTTTATCTAAACGTGCAAAAACCGGTAAGGCGCCCATTGAGATGGCAACCGCAATATGCGGCAGTTTAACAACTATTTGTTTAGCCGCAGAAAAAATCCCTACGTCAAAATCAGTCTTTAAATAACCGATCATCACTGTATCGATTTCAGTCGCAATCCAAAATCCGATACTGATGAAAAATAACGGCAAGCTGTATCTGATTATTTTTTTAAAATATTGTTGATTATTGTTACTTTTTTCTCCCCGACAATAATTAAAATAAATAATTAATAAACCGGCTATTAACGCGATCAATAGACTAATAATGAAGGAATTAACAACCGACAAGAGTTCAATCGAAAAAAGAAAAAAGTACCAGACAAAAGAAAATTTCAAACCATATTCAAGTAAATTTATTATAAAATTAAACTTGTTGCGATGCAGACCGACAAAAACATCTTTCAAAAACTCCACTCCACCAGAAAGAAATACTAACGGGGCAGACAAGGCTAGCAAAGGAGAAAAATCCGGTTGGTTAATAGCATTTGCAATCGGCTTACTAAAAATAAAAAGTAAAATAGCGGACGAAAAACTAAAAATAAAACGAGCCAAAAACGCTCCTCGGATAACCTGTGACAGTTCTTTCGATTTATTATGTTCGGCAATATATTTTTTACTTGAACTATTGATGCCAAAATATGATAAGAGAAAAATAATTGAGAGGATTGAATAGAAAAACGACCATCGGCCAAATAAATCAACACCAAAGATTCGAGCTAAATAAATGTTTAATGCATAAAAAAGAACGAAGGTTGTGACCTTAGTAAGAAAACTCCAACTTAACTCTTTAAAGAATTTCTGTTTCAAAAAAATTACTTAATAATCTTATAAATCTCCGCCGATGATTTTCGCAAAGGAGGTTTCGGCTTTTCATCATAATATCCAACCGCTAAAAAACTGATCGGTAAATAGTTTTCTTTAAGTTGGAATCGACGACGGAATACCACCACATTTTTTCTGAAATTCACGCTCTCTTTAAGACCAAGCCAACAAGCACCAAGATTTCTTGAATGTAAAACTAACAGAAGATTTTGGATTGCAGCGGCAACATCTAAATACCCATAAACCAAATCACTGCGAGAATATTTAGACGAATCAATCATTGCCACGATTAGAACTTTCGATTGTAAGAAAAAATCTTGATTAGTAAGTTTCTTTACATAAAGAAAATCATCTCTTTTATTGAGGACTAAAAAGAACCATCCTTGGCGATTGCAGGAATTCGGCGCCCATTTTGCAGCGTCGATAGCATCAGTGATATCGTTCAGATTAACTTTTTTTGTACTCCAGCGCCGAATACTTCGACGATTGCGAATCACTTTTTCAATCGCTCGCGATTTCTCATTCGAATAACTGTCGGCATTATCGGATTCTAGTTTTACTTTGAATTGAGTGTTGAAAAGAATCTCGTTTGCCCAACAAAGCGATTGGTCGGCTGTCGCTTCTCTCTTCGACAATGTGGAAAATAAAATAACTAACTCTCGGGCAAGAAACCGATTATCTGTTCCTTGTCGGTTTGCTTTTTCTAAAAGGTGAGCTCGAGCTAAAATCTGACTCTTGAGTCTTTCTTCTGACCAAAACAATAATCTTAGTCGATAAAAACACCAGAAAATAAATTGCTTTTTTAAAAAATCCTTTATCATCAATCGATAATTTTTAATATTTTTTGATCGAATTTTTTACTTTCTTTTTCGACAATTGCAAGACCATGGTCAATTTTTGACTTAATACCGTTTTGCCAGTTGTGTCGGATATTTTTATAGAGATTAATAAACTCCTCAAATTGATATGTCCCCTTAAAAATATCTAAATAACATTCGTCAACTAGCCCGAAATCCGAGAGTAACTGATATTTTTTACTTTTCTTTATCGATGTCGCTTTGGTTTCGATTGCTATAAATGGGGTCTGGTTTTTTAAGCAAAAAATCGCGCCATGGAAGCGATCGGTTAAACAGAAACCGACATACTTAAAAACCTCCGCCCACTCATCCGGGTTGAGCTCGTCACCCAGATTAAAATCAGCTAATGGATTATAGATACTAAGAGCAATGATTTGATAGTCCTTTTGCCGAAAATAAGAAGCGATTTCGGCAATTCTGTCGTTTGCATATCCGGAAATAATCGCAAATATTGGCTTCTCCGGTTTCAAACCAAACCTAACTAATTTTTGGCGAACACCAGTGTTTTTGATTCGATAGAAAAAGGCTGGGTCGGGAATTTGATCGATCAATTTCCGATAGCCGATTTTTAAGAGCAATTCCTTAGTTTCGATATCACGAACACTAATTAAGTCAAAAGCTTTGAGCTGTTTAAGCAAGGCTGATCGATATCTTGGCAATAATTTTTCTTGATATTGATATGCCGAAGCGGCATAAGAGATTTTTTTTGTCTTGATCATCGGTGATAACCAATAAATATTCGGGATTTTTGGAAGAAAAAAATTATCGGAAAATTTCCAGATACTATCGCTACCGGCAACGATTGCCTTGTAATTTTGTTGGTCAACCAATTTTGCGAAAGCTAAAAACCCGAAGCTCGATCCAATATTATCCAAGGGAAGATTATTTTGGAATTTTCTAAATTTTAGTAGACGCTTTAGATGAAAAAACGGTTTTTTAGCACTTAATTTAAAAATTTTAAAAAACTCCATCGCCTCCATTTTTATTGGTCGGTAGTCAATAATCTTGATATCGGCTATGGGGAATAATTGACGCAGATGATCGATTAATCCGAGTGCCTGTAGTAGAGCACCGTTATTAACCGCGCGGTGATAAGTGATGATTCGAATTTTATTCATCATCGCGATCCGTTAAAATATAGTTGATAATCTTCTCGGCCGCCCGACCATCTCCGAAGGGATTTTCCCAATACCGATCATTTTTTTTAAGATAGCTTTCAGAAAATGCCTCTAATTTTTTAAAATTCTCTCCCACTAGCTTAGCTGCGCCGACCTCAAGACACTCCGGTCTTTCGGTATTTTCTCTTAAAATCAAACATGGAATCTTCAAGATACAAGCTTCTTCTTGAATTCCACCGCTATCGGTAAATATTAATTTAGCATTTTTCTCGAGTCCAATCATCTCGATAAATCCGACTGGGGCAATCGCTTCAATATTTTTCGGAATCTTTATTCCAAAAGAATTTAAATTTTTCTCCGTTCTTGGATGAATCGGGAAAATAACCTTCAGATTAAATTTTTGAGCGACTCTTGAGATATTTTGTAACTGGGTTATCAGTCTCTTACGATTATCAACGTTTGACGGTCGATGCATTGTCATTAATATATATTTCTCATCGGCTGTTTCCGTAGCAGATTTTTCTCTAATAATTTTTTCAATCCCCAAAACTGCGTCTACAATTGTGTTTCCGGTAACAACAATTTTTCCATGAACCGATTCATTGATTAAAATCTTTGCCTGAACTTCCGTCGGGCAAAATAAATATTCGGCGATGTGATCGATAATTACCCGATTTATCTCTTCGGGCATTTGGCGATCATTACTCCTCAATCCGGACTCAATATGGCAAATTTGAATGCCGGTTTTAGCCGCCGCTAATGCTCCGGCAAGCGCTGAATTAGTATCACCCTGAATAAATAGATGACTCGGTAATTCTTTATCATTAATCTTCCCAAGCTTTATCATCATCTCACCCGTTTGTTCAGAATGACTTTTTGATCTTGTTTTAAGATGATATTTGGCCGCCGGCAAATTCAAATCTCGGAAAAAATACTGATCTAGTTCCTCACTATAATGTTGATTTGTGTGGATTAAAATATAAGAAAGATTTTTTTTCAAGCAATATTCGATCAACGGAGACATTTTAATAATTTCCGGTCGAGTACCGACAACGAAGGCGATTTTGATTTTTTTCATAATTGCCTAAAAAGTTTAATGTATTCTTTGCCGATCCTTTGCCAATGATATTTTTGGACTAATTTGGTCTGTTTGTCAAGATATTCCCGGCGATGATTTGATTTGCCCATTAACTCCCGAAACCGTTTTATCCACTGTTCTTGATCTTCAAGCGGAAGAGTAAAGTCCGGACCATAAATCTCTTTTAATGCTCCTCGATTTGAAATAATTATCGGCGTGCCAGCAGCCATCGCTTCAAGTGGCGGAATTCCAAAACCCTCGTATTGGGATGGGAAAAGCGCTATCGATGCCTGGCTTAAAAGAATCGGGATCGTTCGCCATTCCCGATTTTGATCAATCGGACCGCTGAAGATCACTTTTGAATTTAATTTATTCGACCGGATAAACTCCCGGACTTTAGAATAATACGTTTTGTCGGATTGAGTATTGCCAACAAAGATTAGTTTATTACCCGTTCTTAAAAAATCAATTAGGACTTTTAAAGAAAAAAGTTGATTTTTCTTTTCGGTAATTTTCGCAACATGAATAAAATAGCGATTTCTTTTTAATTTAAATTTGTTTAAGACTAGATCAATTTCTTTGTCGGGATAACTTTCAAAGAACGATCGGTTTATTCCGATCGGAATCACTTTAATTTTGTCCTTACTGTAACCTTCGATGATCAAATCGTGGCGGTCGGTTACTGAAACCGCAATAATCTTGTCGGCGACAACCGAAGCGATCTTCCCGACTGATCGCCAATATAAACGAACAAAAAACGGAATGCTCCGGTCGAACTTATATATCATTCCATGGATCGTCGAGATAATTTTTTTACCCGGAATCCTAAAAAGACAACTAGAACTTTTTGGATAGAAAATGATCCGGCACTTATTGCGAATCGCCCAAAATGGGATTAAAAAATTATCCCAAACAAAATTATTTTTTGTTTTTGAATAAATTATCTTAATCCCAATATTATGAAATTGATTTTTATACCTTTCATTATTTAGAACTAATATTATTTCCAGAAAGGAATCTTTGGCTAATTCAAATAATAAATTAAAAAGATAGTTGGAAGCACTCGAGCCTTCATTAATAAAGGCTCGTCCATCAACAATAATCTTTTTCGCGAGGTTTTTTGGATAATCACTATCCAGAGTTTCTTTTTGAATATTTGGAGATTTTTTGAGGACAACTTTTACAATTCCAATATTTAGATCGCCATGATTTTCAAACGATTTATCGACCGGTTTTTGACCTTCTAATCGACAAATTTCTTGAGAAATGGTTTCTAAACCACATTGATCAAATAGTCTCTGCCAATCATGCCATCTTAGCCGATTGGTGTAGCTCACTCCTTCACGGGTCAGCAATTTATCCCAAACCCAGGAAGAATATTTGTAAAAAAGGAATGGCTCGGAAAAGTTGTAATGATCGCGTAGGTCAATTGAATGGTAAATTAACCCATTTTCGGAAAGTAATTTTGAAAGCGAATTCAAAACATCTTCTGGTTTTTTTAGATGCTCGAGAACGCTTGTCGTATAAATAAAATCAAATTTTTGACTAATTTTGATTGAATTAATATCGCCAGCAATAAATTTAATCTTTGTTTTTTTTCTTTCTCGAAATCTTTCCCCTAAAAAAAGGTTTTCTTGTTCTTCAAATTCTTGCTGTTTATGAGAACTTTTTTGTCGAGGGAATTTATCAACCAAAACAACGCTTCTTCCACCCTCAAAAACAATTTTTTTTGCCATTAATCTTGAATTCCCCGGACCGAGTTCAAGACATTTTTTACCGGAAAAATTAAAATTTTTTGGAAGCAAGCTTTTCATTTTCAAAAATTCCCGATCTAAAGACTCAAGATTGCTCGAATACAACTTCCAAAAGAGTAAACGGTTAATTATCGGCAAATGACTATATAAAAAACGAATCGGAAAATCGAGTTTGTTGAAGAATTTGGAAGTCAATTTATTTTTGATTCTCATTATTGTGGTGGTAGATATCGATGTACTTTTTAGCGACCGTTGGCCAGCCGATCTCCTCGGCGATTTTTCTCGATTCCCGACCTTGATCAGTAATCAATTTTTGGTTATCTAGATACCTCTTTAGGGCAGACTCAATCGATGAAACACTCATCTTACGAATAATCATACCATTATTTTTAACTAGCTCTTTAGCCCCACCGGTATCGGTGGTTATAATCGGCAGACCGCAAGCGATCGCCTCGAGAAGCGAGTTGCTCATTCCTTCATTTTGCGACGGCAAAATAAAAATATCGGCTTCCTGCAGATATTTAACAATCTGCCGATGTTCGACATTGCCAACGAAATTGACCGTAACTTGATTCTCAATCGCTAAAGCTCGGAGTTCCGCTTCAAAATCGCCAGCGCCGACGAGCGTTAATTCGAACTCCGGCAAACCTTTAAGCGCCGGTATTATATATTGATAGCCCTTCCGGACAGTAAGGCGACCGGTTGAAAGTAGTCTGATTTTTTTTGATCGTTTCCGTCCGGTCCTCGACTGAAATTCCTTGGTATCGACCCCGTTTTCAATAACCGATATCGTGCCATCGAAGGTCCGTTCGGCTAATTTTTTTAAATCATCGGAGTTAGCAATCACCGTTCGCGCCCGATGCCAAACACGACGGCTAAGCCGGCGGAAGAGCAATCGGTCAACCAGAGAAAATCTTTGGTTATAAAACGGGACATCACTCCCACGCAAAGAAACAATATAGGGTAACCCGGATTTCATCGCCAGATATCCGCAGGGAATTCCGAAAAAAGCATGGATTAATTGATAATAATTTTTTTTAATCAATTTTTTGGCGTAAAAAAAAGCTTTAACCGAATACCGAATTAACTCAATATTTTTCTGACAATGGAGATTGCGATTGTTTTTACCAATATCTAAGCGATGAATTGTAATATTGCTACTAAATTTTTCAACCGTAAATTTGTCAATCGACGAAGTGATCAGGTCAAAATCAATCTTTTTCTCTTTTGCAAATTCTCTTAACAGATATCTTGTTGCATTGCCGGCACCACCCCCAAGCGGCGGAAATTCATAATTTAAAATCAGAATCCTCATTTTTTGATTATTTCTTTAATCTGATAGGAGTTCTTGTCTTGAGATTCGTAATAAGTTCGCATTAGAAGTTCGGCCATAATTCCGGTCAAAACTAACTGAATACCGACAATAAAAAACATCACTCCAAAAATCGGTAAAGGTGTTCGACTGATCGAGACATCATTAAATAGTTTGATCGCTAGTGACCAAATGATGAAGGCGGTTGCCAAGGCGAAAGAGTAAAAACCGTATTTTCCGAAAAAATGAATCGGTCGGCTGATGTACGAATGGAGGAAGCGGATAACGAAGAGATCGAGAATTACCTTAAAAATCCGAGAAAAACCGTATTTGCTTTTTCCATACTTTCGGGGACGATGATTGACAACAACCTCGGTTACTTTTCCACCGGACCAAGAAGCATAAACCGAGATAAACCGATGCATCTCGCCGTACAATTTTACCCCCTCAATTACTTCTCGACGGTAAGCTTTTAGAGTACAACCGTTATCATGTATCGGAACGCCGGAGGCTTTGCGGATAATCCAGTTAGCAATCATCGAGGGTAATATTCTCAAGAATGAATCCCGCCGCTTTTTTCGCCAGCCGGAAACAACCGAATAACCCTGATCGATTTTTTTTAGTAGTTTTAGAATATCATGAGGATCGTTTTGTAAATCGCCATCCATTGGAATGATTATTTTGCCCGATGCATTATCAATCCCGGCCGAGAGTGCCGCGGTTTGACCGTAGTTACGGACAAAATCAATTACTTTGACCCGCCGATCGTTTTCAGCGATTGTCTTGATAATTTTTAAAGAATTGTCGCTTGAACCATCGTTGATGATGACGATCTCCGACTTCAATGATATTCTATTTAAAACTGAATCGAGATCCTTATAAAGAACTTGGATATTTTTTTCTTCATTATATATCGGGATTATAATTGAGAGTTTGGTTCTCATTTTTTTTCCTTCTGTTTCTCATCTAAAAGAACGAATTCATAAATTTTTGAAATAACGGTCAACGCTAGAAAATAATAGAATAAGAGCATAAAATCCTCGGCTTTATCAGTTATCAATAATGGTATTCCGATAATCAAAGACAAAAAACCGAGTCTAACAAAAATTATACTGGGGAAAGGTTTCAGAATATAGAAAACGAACAAAGAAAAAACAGCAATATTTAGAATTTCCCAATTAAGATAAGAGCCGATGAGAATCGCAACGATAACCAAAAAAACATCAAAATAATTTTTTGCCAAACCGGTATTAATAAATCTTTTTTTGATTAAACCCAACATATTTTATTTATTTACAATTAGATCAGCATTGATTTCAATGTCGTTTATTCCGAAAAGATCAATCGATGTCTCTGGACTGTCCGGGTTGTAGGTTACTCTTATAAAAACTTGGCTTATTTGATCACCCCCATCGATACTCTGGTTCAGGGTGTTCTTTTTCTTCAGAGTAAACTGATCAGCTTCAAAATCAAGCTGATGCCAATTTTCATTATCGTAAGAGTATGACAACAATGATTCGTAGGCTTCACCGCTGTAGCAAGACAAAGCAATATTCATTTTTCTAAACGGATAAACTGTATCAAATTTGTAAATAAACTCGGTATTGTTTTGGGCTTTGCCGGAAATTCCCCGTTGAACATTGTCATAATAAACTATGGGCGATCCGGTTGATGATTTAACAGAAAACAAATCGAGAAAATCAGTTACCGACCCGGTTGCGGCGTAACGGTATCTACCTTCGCCCTGACCAAAATCTTCTATTGTTGCCCCACTTAGAACAAGTTCGCCGCCAAAATAAGTGTATTTGGCACCATATAGCTGAAAATAAAGATTGTTTATCTTTTCACTCTTACCATTTTTCGACCTTAATCCATAACTGTTGCTCGTTTCGGGACCGCTATCAAATATTTTTAGGCAATTGAAAATATTGGATTGGGCAGCTTCTGTATTGATTCCGATAAAATATTTCTGACCTTTTTTAAGCTTAGCTCCAATCGGAAAATGATATGAGTTGCTGCCATAACGAAGTTCATTCAAATCTTCCGCCGAAAAAAAGTAATATGTTAGACGCTGTGATGAAAGCTTAATGGTATCACCGTTTTCTTCTATCTCTCTTAACTCGAGATAATAGTTGCCAAGGCCACCGGAACCAATGGTTTCGATTTTTAGGTTTATCGCCGAGACTAATTCATCTTCAGCAGTAAAAACTTGACCGATTGTTCCACCCCCTCCGTCAAGATCATAGCCACCGCCGACTTTGGTTGAGGGACTTTCTAAAATAATTTGATCTTTGTCAGTCGCACCACTTATAGATGTTTTTAGTTGATTGAGAAGAGATTCATTAATGACGTTCAAACGGTTAATCCTAAAATTCGAAATTTTGATTACTCCGGAATAATCAATGTCTCTCTTTTCGAACAGAAGATTGGAATATCGATTATCGGCAATTCCAACTATTTCTATAGTTTTATTATTACTATTCCTTTTAAAATCGATTGTTCGGAGTAATTTTTTATCACCATAGATATTTAACAAAGAAATATCCAATCCATAATCTCTAGAACCAAGATTTATCATCGAATCCGAATGATTGCTGACATTATTACCAAAATCGAGATCAAACCAGATTCGGAAACTGTCACCCCGATTTAATTGGCCAATGTCGTCAATTTTTAAAGACGATTCCGATTCGCTTATTTCATAGATCCCCTGTTCGAGTTTAGTTAGATTCTCGACAATATTAACCAAAGAATCGTCGGTCGGCTCTTGGGTCAGATTTTTACCAGTAGTTAAAACGAAAATAAATATGAAAAAGATCAATAAATATCGCGCGTTCTTTTTTATTTGGAACCAAATTTTATTTTTGATGAGCATTTTTTTTGATTTTATAACCTATTATTTTCCAAAATAGATAAAATAACATCAAAAGCAAGACCGATCCACTTATTGTTGCCCCAATATAGAAAAGTTTTTGCGGCCGATATTCGATCGTTAGCTCCAAATCATAACTACCGTCGGGATTTTTGAAACAATTTTTTTTCTTGGAACACAAATCATCGGTATTAATCAGCCAACCGTTTGCAAAACCGTTGGCAACAAAATGTTCAGCTTGATAATTTGGAACGCCCCAAGATTGCCAAAATTCTCCAGCCTCAAGATTATTATTTTGAATCGTCCCAAAATTGTTCTTAGAAATAAATTCGATACCGTAGTCTTCTTTTGAGTAAATTTCACGCCCGTCAACAAAGGAAACAACTGTTCGATTTTTATTATTGTTATTTCCCAGATTACTAATAAAATTATCCTCGATATATTTTTTAATATCTCCCACCGAAGCCTGTTCTTCTGTCTCGCCAGTAAAAATTTTGTAGTCGTCTAAATCCTTGTTAAGATTTTCTGAACTCGACCGATTTATCTCGGCAGGGTAAATTTCCCAGCCACTATTATAAGATTCGTTTAAAACTATGGGAAACTTTTTTGAGGCTTTATGGATAACCAGTCGGTATTTTGTCGAATCAATATGTCGATACTCGATTACTGGTAGTGATTGGTCGATATTACCAAGATTATTTTTCAATTGGTCAAAGTTTTTTTGATTTTCGTCAAAAACAACTAAACTTCGGGGATCAAAATCAGCCGAGGAGGCAATATCAGTCAATTTATCGAGGGTACCATTCGAAAATACAATCTCCTTCGGAGAATAGATTATCGGTAAGTATTCTTTAAGTTTGTAAATTGTCGTCTCTCCATATTCCTCGGACGATGAAAATATTGAGCTTTTTTTCAACTCTTCTTTAGTCCGATCGGAATTAAAGAGCTTAAAATTTTCCGATGATGCGGACTCAACATCATTTCGAAGTATCAAATATTTTATATTTAGAAGTGAAAGAAGTTTACTATTTTTATCAAAAGGATCTTCTTGAATATAAAGATCTCTTTCTAGCGAATCCAAGAGAATTTTTATCGGACTATTGACATCGGTTGCATAGAACGGTTTATTACCATATCCCAGTCCGGTGTCTCCTCCCTGTGTTTTAACTGAATTTTTGGCATTAGGCATAAAATAAACAGAATAATTGGGGGGGATCGTTAATAAGCTAAAATCTAAAAACCTCTGATTTAGGTTATAGAGTTGAAAATCTCCCTCTGTTAATTTATATTCTCCAACATAGGATGGGATCTCTCCGTCTCCAGAAATTTTTCTTCTTCCCAAATCACCGCTAAACCATGGGGCGGCATTAATCAAGATTAAAACAAATATCAGCCAAACGATTCTTTTTTCCTTTTTAATTAAAATATAAGACGAAAGGATAAATAATATTGAGACCGCTATCACATAAAAACCAATATAGTGTTGGAGAGAACGGTAAAGATTGATAGGGGTAAAATTTTTATAAAGATAGAGAACAAAAAAACCGAAAGGCTCCTTCCCACCCTTGATAAATAGAATGGATAAAACTAGAATGCCAGAAAACCAAAGAATAGTTTTTTGATAAAATCTTGGTAATAAGTGACTTTTATAAAGAGCATATAAACAAAGCAACAAGAGGAAAAAAGCATTTATTGTCCAGAAAAAGGCTAGATATCGGTTGTCCAGAGAGAGGGTGTAGAGGAGACGGTTTCCAAAATAGTCTTTATTTATCAGCGAACTAATAAAATTTGTTGATGAGTTGACTAAACCGTTGGAGAAATCGACGGAGAGTTCTTGCGATCTTATCTGGGAAACCGAAGAAAAAAACGGCAAAATCCAATACAAGCTAAGAACAATATGGGCAAAGATTATCTTCACTATCGCTTTCCACTCTTTATAGATAATCCCAAAAATAATCATAAAAATGTAGATCATAACAAAATGCTGCAAGGTTGAGGAAATAATCATCAACGAGATTAAAGCCAAAGGGAAGAAGAAAAATATTTTTTCGGAAATGTAGGAAATAAAAAAATAAAGGAATAGCGGAATCAAAGCAAAAGTAAAATACATCGGCGTACTGCCAAAGATTAATTCGCAAAAGAAGTAATTATTCAAGACAAAGAATATTGCGCCAAGTATAGCAATCACCCTCTTTTTACTGTCCGACAGAGATAAATTTAATAGGAGTTTTTGAGCGAGAAGAAAAAAGGAAAACATTGCTGTTGCTAGAGGCAAAACCATCTGATAGCGAGAGATAAACCAAACTGAACAGCCAAGCCAAACCGGAAAATATAAAATTGAGTTAACTGGGATAAGTGTTGATGAAAATGTGCTTCTCAAACCTCCGTTAGCAATATTATTCCAGGTGTAGAAATCTATTTTCAGAACATTTTTTAATAAAAAAGAAACCGGCGGGACAGAAAAATCAATGAATCGACCGATCAGATAGTCGTTGAAAATCAGTTTTGATAATACCAAAATCGCAATTCCCAAAAAAAGTAGAAAAACAAGGGCTAGATTGATTTTTTTATTCTTAAACATATATTAGGTGAATAATCCGATAAAACAACCTCTCAAATAAGCCCGGGCTTTGTCGTTCTGACCGGTTCTAATCAGATTGAACTGATAATAACAACAGATTATCGGATTAAAGACGACAAAAAAAGCGATTTTTTGAAGCCAGTTGGCATTTCTTTTCATAAAATAGACTCGATTACGCGCCATCAAGAAAGCCCTCTCGGGTGAGCGAAAACCATAATCATTTTTGTCCTCTCTCTTTGATAATTCGACAGCGTGGTAGGTAATCGCTTTGGAAAACAAAAAAATCTTTTTGCCCAGACGCTTAATTTTCTCCGCCAAATCGGCTTCTTCATAGATAATAATATATTTTTCTTCAAAGCCACCAACTTTTTTAAATTCTCGGTTTTTAACCATAAAGCAATTCGGCAAATGTCCGACCGGAACGACTTTTGGGAATTGTCCAATATTCTTTTCGCCGGTTCCTTTGTATTTGGCCTGACTGGTGTACATATTGATATCAGCAAAGTAAGTCCAGATAATTTTTCGATTCGATTCGATCAACATCAACGGTCCGACCATTCCACAATCGGAAGAATTATCAAAAAAATCTACCAAATATTCGATCATCTTCGAGTCGATAACATTGTCACTATCGACAAAAAGCAGATACTTTCCGTGGGCATCACGAGCTCCTCGATTTCGACCACCGCCGGCGCCGAGGTTGATTTGACTTTTAATTAGTTTAAACCGACTATCATGACTAAAAATTTTAAGCTTTTCAATTGTATTATCAGTCGAAGCATTATCGACGACAATGACCTCGATGTTTTTCATCGTCGAATTCAAAACCGACCTGACGCATTTTACTATATCCGCCGCTCGATTATAAGTCGGGATTATTACTGAAACTAAAACTCGGTCAGCCATTTTTAAGGTCCCAATTGTAAGGAATTTTGTCAGATAAAGGATCGAGTCGACTGATCTCCTCCGGATCATGAGGCAAAGTAGCGCAATTACAGACGATCGCCTCCTTAACACCAACCCCCTTAAAACCGTTCCAGATTTTGGGCGGAACCTTTATTAACAAATAATTTCGCTCACCGGTAAAAATTTCCATCAAGTTTCCGCGGGTTTTCGAACCGGCGCGGTCATCAAACAAAACCATTTTAATCTCGCCGCTAACAACAGCGTAGTTGAGCTCCATTTCTTTATGAATGTGCCAGGCCTTGATTGCTTCCGGATAAATGGTTGAGAAATAAACTTCGCCAAACTTGTTAAATTCCGAGTCGTTCTGGCGAAGCATATGCATTATCGTCCCCCGCTCATCGGCAATTTTATTTAGTTTTTTAATCACCACCCCGTTAATCGGTCCGCCAGAAACACCGAATATTTTTTCGGTCATTTTTTGCTCCTTTCTAGACTGAAATATTCATATGTTGCTTTAAGCCCCTCTTCCAAAGTATATTTTTGCCGGTAATAAAGAAGTTTTTTTAATTTACTAATATCGGCGTTAGCATAATGAATTTCGTTTTTTGAATAAGGTTTTGCTCCCCAACGTAATTTATATTTTTTACCAGAGATTTTTTCAAGAATCGCGGCAATCTTTTTGATACTGACCGCTTTTTCATAACCGACATTAACCAGTTCATATTTTTTGATTCGATCGAAATTTTTTAAGGCTGAAAGATATGCCCGGGCAATGTCTTTGACGTAAGTAAAGTTCCATCTCTGTTCGCCGCCGGAGAAATCAGCCGCTTGACCGCTATTCAAAGTTTGAACGAGATAGGAGATCAGTTTGTCATTGTCGCGATCGCCAAAGGGGGCAAAAAGTTTGAAATCGATTATTCTAATATCGGCTGAATCGGCGTAAAACTTTAAAATTTCTTCAAAGGCCAATTTTGAAGCGGCATAAAGATTGTAAGCTTGTTTTGGATCCTCTTCACTAATCGGCGTTTTTTTCATCCGATACTCGAAAAAAGTCCCGGTATTGATAAAATACTTGACTCCGGTTTTAAGGCAAAGTTCTAGAAGTTGAGAAGAAAATTTAATATTGGTGTCAACAATCGAATCAACATCGTCTAAACCCTGATGAGTTTTTAAATATCGAGTTGCTAAATGAATAACACAATCGATCTTATTTTCTTTGAATGCCTCTGAAATCCCGGACTTGTCGGAATAATAGACCTTAATCTTTTTTAGATGAGACTCAATGCGGCTAAGGTCAGTCCCCTGACGCTCTAAAATTACCAATTGATAATTATCAGCAATCAGAAGATCAACAAGATGTGAACCGATAAAGCCGGCTCCGCCGGTGATTAAAACCGTTTTGATCACCGGCTTCATTTTTGCTCCTTAAAGTAGTTTTTTAGCGTCAAAGCAATAAAATCAATTTTTTCTCGAGTCATACCCGGAAAGACCCCAAGCCAAAAAGTCTTTCTCATTACCCGATCGGAATTTTCAAGATTTCCGACTTGCCGATATTTGAAACCGCCATCAATAAAATAAGGCTGTTTAGTCAAGTTACCGGCAAATAAGAGCCGGGTGCCGATTTTTTGTTTTTCCAGATAAGATAATAACTTTTCTCGATCAACCCCTTCTTTTACTGTTAACAGAAAACCAAACCATGAAGGAATCGAGTTCTCTGTTTTTTCTGGGAGTATTAAAAAGTCGGTTAATGGTAATAATTTATCATACAAATAATCGAAATTATCTTGCCTCTTTTTAATAAATCCGGGGAGCTTTTTAAGTTGGGCAACACCGATTGCCGCGTGCAGGTCGCTAATTTTCAAATTATATCCGAGTTCTCCATAAATGTATTTGTGGTCAAATCCTTTCGGTAGCTGACCAAGTTGCCAGCTGTAGCGATTCTTACAGGTATTATCTTTTCCGGTCGGGCACCAGCAATGACGTCCCCAATCACGAATCGAGCGAACGATTTTTGCTAATTCCGGATTGTTCGTAATAACGGCGCCCCCCTCGGCAGTCGTAATATGATGTGCCGGATAAAATGATAAAGTCGCTAAGTCGCCAAATGTTCCGGTGTATTGATGATTATATTTCGATCCCAAGGCGTCGCAATTGTCCTCAATCAACCAAAGCTTATGCTCTCGGCAAAATTTAACAACCGCTTCCAGATTAAAAGGATTTCCAAGCGTATGTGGCAAAATAACTGCCCGGGTTTTGTTCGAATAAGCTTTTTCGAGCTCTAACGGATCGATGTTATATGTTTTCGGTAAAATATCGACAAAAACCGGCGTGCAATTTAATTGAATTATCGGGTTGACAGTCGTCGGGAAACCGCAAGCTAAAGTAATAATCTCATCACCGGATTTGAGCCGGCGTTCTTCTAAAGACGGCGACCCCAGGGCGGCAATCGCTAGCAAGTTAGCAGATGATCCCGAATTACAAGAATGTACAAATTTAACGCCGAGAAAATTTTTTAAACCCTGCTCAAATTCCTCCGCCCATTTTCCTTCGGTCCACCAACCCTCTAAAACTGCCTGTATTGCATTGCTAATCTCTTCCTGATCAAAAATCTTTCCGGAAACCGGAACTACCCCTTGGTAATCGGAAAGACGTCCATATTTCTTGGCTAATTTCCGAATCTCTTTTTTCATCTCGTCGGTTTTCGCTTTATTTTCCAAAATAATCCTTAATCTGGGCCGAAGTTATTTGAGCCATATTTTTTTTGCCATGATAAAAATCCCGATACCAGAGAGCTGTCGCCTCAACCGCTCTTCCGAGGTCAAATTTTGGCTGCCAGCCAAGAAGTTTGCGGGCTTTGGAATTATCCAGCTTTAGATTTCCGGCTTCATGTTTTAACTTATCCGGTTGAACCGTATATTTACCTTTGTTGATTTTAGCGATTAATAAAGCCAAAACTGTCTCAACATTTTGCATATCGCTTTCCGCCGGACCAAAATTCCAAGCACCGGAAAATTTCTGCCGACCGGCCAAAAGTTCGGCGCCTAATTTCAGATAACCTGATAAAGGTTCGAGTACATGTTGCCAAGGGCGAATCGCTTTCGGATTGCGAATAATCAACTCACCACCATCGGCAAGAAATGATCGAATAGCATCGGGGATCAGACGGTCGCTCGCCCAATCGCCACCACCAATGACGTTGCCGCCTCGTGCCGAAGCGATTAGCGTATGATGCGATTTTTTATACTCCGGCGGATTGAAATAGGACTGAATGTATGAACCGGTTATCAGGTCAGCGCAAGCCTTACTGGTACTATAGGGGTCGTAACCACCGAGCTGATCATCCTCCCTGTAGGCATAATCTTTCTCGAGATTCTTATAGACTTTATCGGTGGTGATTATCACACCAGCCGGGATCTGATTGAGACGAATTGCTTCAAGGACATTAATCGTCCCGACGACATTCGTTTCGTAAGTATAGTGTGGTTGATCATAAGACCTTCTAACAATCGGCTGGGCCGCTAGATGGAAAATGATATCGGGCTTGAATTTTTCAACTGCCTGGTTAAAAATTCGAATTCCTCGAATATCGGCGATATCTTCTTTGAGATGTTTTTTGAGTTTTAAAATCGAGTAAAGATTAGGTTCGGTATTGGGAGCAAGCGAGTAGCCGAAAACCTCGGCGCCGAATTCTAATAAAATTTGGCAAAACCAAGCACCTTTAAATCCGGTGTGGCCGGTAACCAAAACTTTTTTGCCAAAGTAGTTGTCTTTGAGTTTTTTATCCATTTCAATTTGATAATTTCGATTTGTTTTTTTACGACCAAATCTTCCACGGGGCAGTACCGGCTTGCCAAAGCCGTTCCAAATCTTTTTTGTCGATTAATTTATCCATCGGCTTCCAAAAACCATGGTGTTTGTAAGCATCGAGCTGATTATCAACCGCCAACTTTTCCATCGGCGCTTTCTCTAAAATTGTTTCATCGCTCTCGAGATAATTAAAAAAACCCGGCTCAAAGATGAAAAAACCGGCGTTAATCCAGCTTTGATTGTCAGTTTTTTCGCTGAAAGCCTCCACCCGATCATTCTTACCGATTTTTAAGGCCCCAAATCGACCTTCGGGAATCGCCGCCGTTAGAGTCGCTAGACGTTTGCCTTTTTTGTGAAATTTGATCAGCGCCTGAAGGTCGATATCACCGACCCCGTCACCGTAGGTCGCCATAAACTGTTCGCCCTTAAGATAATCTTTTACTCGCCTAATCCGACCACCGGTCATTGTATTGGCTCCGGTATCAACCAAAGTTACTTTCCAATCCTCCTGATGTTTGTTATGAAATTTGACACTATTATTTTTTAGATCAAATGTGGCGTCGTTATTGTGAATGCAATAATTCGAAAACCACTCCTTAATGTAGTAACCCATATAACCAAGACAGACAATAAATTCATTGAACCCCTGGCTGGAATAGATTTTCATAATATGCCAGAGAATCGGCTTATCGCCGATCTCAACCATCGGCTTCGGTCGAAGGGCTGTCTCCTCGCTTAATCTTGTGCCGAAACCACCGGCCAATATTACGACTTTCATTTTTTCTCCTTATGATTATAATCGCTGTTTTTTGGTCACAAATCCTTTGATAAAATAAAAACTGAAACTAAAAAGTAAAAACAGATTAACCCAAAACAGCAACAGGGCTCTTGGATTTTTAACTTCACTGACAAAGGTTTCCTTGCTTAGCCAAAAGCAATAAACAATAACTAGCGGGATAAATAGGTAATATCCATACGGCAAGCAACAACCAACAATCAAGATCGGTCGGAGGAGCGGCGTTAGGTAGTTTAGAACAGAGTCTCTCTTAAGATTGTTCCGAAAACAAGCCCCGGCTCCTTCAGCTAACTGGTTCTCTTTATACACATAAGAATCAATACCAAAATTCGGACTGGTACTGTGAAGATGATCGACAACAACCTCGGGGACATCGACTACTCGGCCAACTTCTTGAAGTTTGAAAAAAATGTCCCCATCCTCGCCGGCTGTTCGATAAGCCTTGGTGTCAAAAACTCCAAGCTTTTTTAAAACCTTTGATCGGAAAGCGCAAAAACGACCGTTTCGGCCGGAGGCGACTCGACCGACATGACGGGAAAACAACGCCTTTTGCCAGAAGTTGTATCTTTGCCAAACATCTTTGGGAGTAATTTGCAAGGAACAACTAGCCACTACTTTTATATCATTTATAAGCGGCTCGATCAATTTTAAAAGATCATTCTTTTTTCTAATCAGACAATCAGACTGAAGAGTGACTACCAACTCGCTGGTTGAGGCCAATATTGCTTCATTGTAAGAACCGGCAAGACCGATATCTTTTTTATGAGTGTTGATCGTCACCCGATGGCGAGAATGTTTTTTATATTCAGCCATAATCTCTGGAGTTTGGTCAGTTGAATTATTGTCCAACAAAAATATCCGGTCAATCGGATAAGTCTGTTTTTCCAATCCGGCTAAAACCGGCTTCAGAGTCGTTTGTGAGTTCTTCGCCGGAATAATTACCGAAACTGAAGGCAACTTTTGATCGGTATTTTTTTTAACAGACATCAGAGCCTCAATGAGATTCAGCTGAAGTTTAAATAAAACGATTATTTAGTATCGGACATTTATTTTATAGCACAGGTAAAGACTGAAAGGCAAACTCATTTGGAACATTCTTGATGCCAAAGAAAAGCCGACTCGATAATATCATCGATATCATGCTCGGCTCGCCAACCTAACTCCTTTTCCGCTTTTTTTGACGAACTGACAAGAATTGACGGATCACCCGGCCGGCGATCGGTGTATTTGATATCAATTTTTTGACCACTGACTTTTTGACAGAGATCGATAATTTCTTGAACGGAAACCCCCGAGCCGATTCCTAAGTTATAACAGTCACTCTGAAAATTTTTCTCGGACAATTTCATAAGAGCCAGATAATGAGCCTTAGCCAAATCGGTCACGTGAATATAATCGCGAATGCATGTGCCATCGATTGTCGGATAATCGTGCCCGAAAACTGAAATTTGTTTCATCTCACCAAATATTGCTTTGAAAACTAGCGGTATTAGATGAGTTTCCGGATTATGCAACTCGCCAATACCAAAATCGGCGCCGGCGGCGTTGAAATATCTAAGACGAATTGATTTAATCCCGTAAATTTTACTATACCATTCCAAAATTTTCTCAACCTGAAATTTGCTCTCACCGTAGGGATTGACCGGCAGAATTTCCGTGTCCTCATCAATTGGCATTTTTTTGGGAAAGCCGTAGATTGCCGCTGTCGAAGAAAAAACCATTTTTTTACAATCCCCCCGAACCATTGCTTCCAAAAGATTAACTGTTCCGGTCGTATTATAAAAATACTTGCCCGGATTTTTCATCGAGTCGCTAACAATATTGTAAGCGGCAAAGTGAAAGACCGCTTCAATTTGATTGTTTTTAAATATCTGATTGATTTTTTCCTGATTCAAAAGATCGCCTTCGACAAACTTTACCTTTGACGGCAAAAATTTTCGGTGACCATAAACAAGATTATCAAAAACAATGATCGATTCCGGCTTGACCCCCTGGCTAATTAAATAATGAACCGTATGCGATCCGATATAACCAGCACCACCGGTAACTAGGATGGTGGGGCGTGGGGCGTGGGGCGTGGGGCGTTGGGTGTGGTGTGTAGGGGGAAGGGAGTGGGGCGTGGAATGTATTCTATTCATTGGTAATTTCCTTTTTTAAACCGAGAGTCGATTTTAACAAGCACTAAGCTGCTGGGGTTTTAAATTTTAAATTAATTTAGTTTCTACTCCCTACACCTCACCCCCTACTCCCTACGCCCTACCGAACACCCTACTCCCTACCCCTTACGCCCTACTAATTTGTATCTTATCGAAATATGTTTGAATTTTTTTGAATTGACTTTATTTTTATACCAATCAACCATCGGAATCAAAATCGCCGGCGGAATGATGATGCAGCCTAGACTGTAAAACCAAAATGCCGGATGATAAATATTTTGCCAACGATATTTTAAGAGCAACCAGATTTCCCGCAATAGATAACGATATCGGGCATAATTGCGAATTTGAACTAAACCGATATAGTTCTTCGCGACATAGTTTTTAATAAAATATTCCTTTAAACCTTTAAGTTTTTTCCCTTTAAATACGGAATTGGCAAAATCAATCCAGCTTTGAAGCGGTGATTTGTTATAAATCGAGGAAACGCTTCGGCATTGGCTCGAAGATATTCGAACTGCCAAGTTGTAATCTTTCAAAAAAACGATCGGATGTTTGACCATAATCGCCGCAAACGGATAAACATGGCAGGGGAAGATATCGGGATGAAAAGCGGTGTCCAGAAATTTTTTTCGATAAGCAAGGGCCGAAAGCTGGCCGGCAACATCGATAGTTAAAACAATCCGGTCATAATCATCGGTGATTCGAACGATTTCGTCCTTTTCCGGATTGAGTTGTCCCGTTGCCCGAACCGGTGTATCGATATCTTTATCAAACCAATAGTAAGGTCTAGCAACCGCTCCGATATCCGGTGAAATTTTGAAAGCTTTATAGGTGTTAAGAAGAGCATCTTCGGCCAAAATATCATCCTGACCCATCAGATAAATGATGTCGCCGGTTGCTCGATTGACTAATTTATCGAGATTTTTGGAGTAGCCAAGATTTTTTTCGTTACGATAGAATTTTATCCGTTTGTCACGAAATGATTTGACAACTTTCTCCGTATCGTCTTTTGAGAGATCGTCTTGAATGATGATCTCAAAATTAGCAAAACTCTGCGATAAAATACTTCGCAAAGTCTCGCCGATTACCTCGGCGCCGTTATAAGTCGGGATTAGAATATCAAACTTTAAATCATTCACACGTTTTATATTAGAGGTAAAAATTATTTTTTATCGATTTTTTTTCGGTACCACTTTATGGTGTTTTCCAGTCCCTCTTCGATCGATATTTTCGGAGACCAACCAAGATTTCTTTTGGCTTTCGCGCTTGACACATACTGGGCAGCGATTTCTTTCTCTCTGGTACTTTTTATTACCTTTGGAATAATGTCTTCCCTCTTCATTAGAATCAGAATTTTATTGATTATATCTTTGTTGCTATAAATCTTGTTACTCCCGAAATTATAAATAATATTCGCATTTTTTTCTCTTAATTCTTCTAACTTTTCGGCCAATGTTACATAACCGTCAACAGCATCGTCAATATGAAGATAGCTTCTTTTGGTTTCAACGTCATAAAGTTCTGGGCTTTGATTTTGCAATAATAATTGAATCGTTTTGGGAATAATCCTTTTATTTGAGTCACCGGGACCGTAGATATTCACAAATCTGGCGATCGCGACTGGAAGTTTGTAATATTTGTTATATGTCTGGGCCAAAATATCGGCGCAAGCTTTGGAAGTTTCATAAGGGCTCGACGGTTGAGGTAAATATTTCTCTAAAAAAGGTAACTTAGATTCCCCATATACATGAGCAGTCGAAGCAACGACCAGACCTTGGATTTTATGTCGTCTGACCGCTTCAAGTATATTCAAAGTACCCATTATATTGACTTCGAAGGTTGAGAGTGGGCTTTCGTTTTCCTTCCCTTCCAGTACCAACGGTTTTGCTGCAAGGTGAAAACAAATTTCAAAATTATTCTTTTTAAACAAATTGTCAATAAAACGAGTATCACAAATTTCACCTTCAATAATCACTTGATTTTTAGGGAGGGGCTGATCTTCTGACAACAAACCCGGTTTGTCTCCGGTCTTATGCAGGATATAAACTCTTGCCCCTAATTCAGCTAGTCGTTTTGATAAGGCTTGCCCGATAAATCCGCTACCACCGGTAATAAAGACTCGCTTATTATTCCAAAATTTTTTTATCTTCACCTTAAAAATCTTTTATATATTATTTTTTGTAAACTGATTTTTTATGATTGATGTGCCATAGATATAAACAACCGCTAAACACATAAATGGATGAACAAACCAAGCAGAGTCGGGAACTCTGATCCATCCCCGGAGACTATCGATAAGAGGTTTAATAATAGTTATTGAATATATGACAAAAAGTAATAACTTCATTTTGTCTTTTTCTCCATCAAATAACTTATAGCGTCTTTCGGAGGTGCTTTGGAGATAATATTTATCCATAAACATTTTTCGACGTTTGATGAAATTAAAAAATTTGTTATTGGTCAGGTGGATAATGTCATCTTTTATAAATGCATATCTGTCGTATCCCTGTTTAACCAGATCAACATTAATATCAATATGAAGATAATTTTCCGGAGCGTGATCAGATTTTTCAAAAATCGATTTACGGATTAAAAAGCCGTTAGCTCCAAGAGTTGGGATATTCATTGGATCTTTTTTATCGAATTTGACCAAATAATACTCCCCTTTGTCGGTTGGGTCGCCGAGTAGATTGTAATTATTGTGAAAATAATCGGTTTTGTCCGCTTTCCCAAGATAATAAGCTACTGGATCATTTACTCCGAATAAGGCAAAATATCGATCTAACAGTGAATAACTCTTGTCATAATGGTATCTAAGTGGCTCAACGGCGACCGTTCGGTCATCCTTTAGAAGCGGCGCAAACATTTTATTGAGCCATTCTTTATGAGGCAAGACATTATCGTAATCGATGCATAACACAAACTCACCTGTCACATATTGCAATCCGAAGCCCTTGTTGAATTCCGCCCCTTGCAAATCTTTCGGGACACTAACAATTCGACCCTGATATTTAGTCACAATTTTTTTTGTGCTGTCGGTCGATCCTCCGTCAGCTATTATTAATTCAACTTGGTCTTGTGGATAATTTTGCTCGCGAAGGGAGATCAAACATTTTTCTAAAACTCTTTCAGCGTTAAAGGTCGCGATGACTACCGATATTTTGGGAAATTTTGAACCGGCTGATTTGGTGGATTTTTGCTTTGCTAATTTCATATTTGATATTTTTTAGCCTTTCGCGATTAGATCTTTGCCATTTTTAAAATCAAAATCACTATGGTCAAATCGATGAAAAAGACGATAAAAGACAAAATAGGTTGGCCAGCTGGGTTTATTGGAGATCGTGTCGTAAATCAGATGAAGAATCAACGACGCACCAAGCGCAAGATACAGCCAATTAAAATTAATATACACCAATCCTAAAATAATTAAAACTACTCCGAATTCATAACCGTGTAAGGGCAGTATGACTTTTCCCGATTTGTCAAAAAATGTGCCGGAAAAAAACTCTCTGATGTTCAAGCCACGGCCCTTCTTAAAGAGAATATAATCAAAAAGATGGTCAGCATCAATCAGAAAACCGGAACTGATCGCTAGAAGGATTGACCAATAGTTGCCGGTTAATATTCCGATAATTACTCCGGCGATGATCGATAAAGTTAAATGGATTGTTTCGTCTTTGAGCATAATCAGTTAGAAGTGCGAAGTTATAAGTGCGAAGTAAAAAATAAGTGTAAAATCGGTTCAATTAAATAGTTTTTGTGATTTTAACCAACCGTTTAATAATCTACCAACTTCTTCGGCTAAATTAATTGCTGCGGAAAATTCACCCGAGGTCAAATACTGTAAATCCTTTGATAAAATAATCTGATATTTTAATTCTTCGAGAGAAGCTTCGGCAATATTATAAAAGTGAATACTGTCTCTTTTCGATCTTCGTTTAAAACCCTCGGCAATATTAGATGGAACTGAAACCGCACACCTACGAACTTGAGGCTTCAGACAATACTCCTCACATTTTGGGAAAGCTTTCGTTATCTTGTAAACCAACAGCACTAATTCATGAGCCTTTTGCCAGGCGATAATATTTTGAAAAGAATTAACCTTTGTCATTTTATTACAGTTCTGCTTATGACTTACAACTTCGCACTTACGACTTACCTCTAGATGAAAAATCCGTCAAATGACCGAGAACTTTTCCGGCTGCCCGAAACAAAAATTTAATGTCATCGAGATTGCGGACACCAATAATCTTTCGAAAAATAAACTTCGGCGTCATAAAAGACTTATAAAGTTCCTGCGTCAGCTCTTTAATATCGTCTTCTTTGAGCGGCGACTTCATTACCGCCGTCCGCTGATCAAAATCAGCCCAATTTTCGGTTGCGAGCCAACCATTTTTTTTACACTCGGCAAAAAGCGGTGTCCCCGGGTAAGGGATGACGATTGTTGCTTGCAAGGTATCAACATAACCCTTGTCAAATAAGGATTTTGCCAAAGCAACCGTTTTTTTGGCATCTTTTAATGTTTCCCAAGGGTAGCCCATCATCGTTGTGATATGCGGTTCAAGCCCGCCTTTTTTAGCCATTCGGACACCCTGTTCAATCTCTTCAACTTTCAGATTTTTATTGATCCGATCAAGAGTCGCTTGATTTGCCGACTCCAAACCGTAGAGAATAAAACGGAAACCGGCCTTGCCCATTAAGTTATATTCTTCTTGATTTAAAGCCTTAAGACGCATATTACAATCAATTTTGATTTTTTTGTTGTAGCCGCGTTCAATCATCCCCTGACAAAACTCCCGGAGCCAAGGGCCGATCGGAAAGGAGCCAGAGTCGTCCATAATCTCGCGAACTTTATATTTTTCAATTAAAATGCCGATCTCGTCGAGCATCCGCTTGGCTGAATGGCGGCGATAATCTTTTCCCGGGTAGAGCGTCGTCCAGGAGCAAAAAGTGCAACGTCCCCACCAGCAGTCGCGAGCGGCGTAAGTATATGTCCCCGGCGTCCGTTTGTAATTACCGTTTTTGTAGGCGTAAAGATGCCATTTGGTCAGATCGCGGTCGATCATCGGCAGTTCATCAAGAATATGATTCAGAACAAAGTGGCCAGTGTCTTTAGTCGTTGGGAGTGAGGCGTGGGGAGTAGGGTGTTTTGTTCCTGACGACTGGTGACTGACGACTGGCGACTGACGAAGCCGGTAATAAATTCCCGGTTCGAGTTGAACTTTATGATTGCAAGAGTTAGCAACATTTAGAAGAAGAAAATCGTAATCGCCACCGGTGATTACAACATCGACTTTCGATTTTTTCATCGATTCTTCCGGAAAAGCGGTTACATGATCACCATAAAGAACAACTTTCGTCTCCGGAAGCTCTTCTTTTAGAACCTCGATGAGTTTCCAGTGGCGCTCAATGACCGGCGTTTTCGATTCGATGGCAACCAGATTTGGTTTAAACTTCTTCAGACGCTCAAGCCAGACCTCCGATGTTAACTCCTCGGCGATCCCGTCATCCCACATCACATCGTAGCCTTGATCCTTGAGTAGCGAAGCGGCGTATGAGGGCACCATTGGGTAGATAAACGTTGGATTGTTAAACCATTGGAACTGTCGATTTTGACCAAGAAGCGGGATCCCCTTTTCGCTCGGTAGCGGCGGGTAGGAGATGGCAATTTTGAAAGCAGAATTTTTCTTTTTTTCTTCAGTAGTCGGTTTTTTTATGTGAATGATTTTGTCAGCCATTTAAGTAATATTTAATGATTTTGATATCAAAAACGCTCCTGCGGAATTGACTTTTTTTGAGAATTTTGCTTTAATCCGAAGATCCCCTGAAGGGGGAGCAGGTTTACAATACCACAACCGCCACAATCGCTCAAGTGGACTATCGCCAGAGCGAGATGGAGGGGAAATCAGGATGCTTAATCAGGGTACTCGGGATTCATTGTCAATAGTAGCAATTCTCTTGCTACTCTGTACCATTGGGTGCATTTCTATCTTCAAGCCGTTGCGAAATGCTCAACGGTGGCATCAGGAGTATATGCCTCCCGGAGAGCACGTACTACTCCGGTTCAAGACCGGTGACAATCAGGCGGAATCGTTCTTCTCTGTCGCCGGACCAACTACGGAGGCGATCAGATTCGCTTGGTTGTCAAAAGCGAACGCCGTCATGATGTCAAGTACCCATTCAACTAGACATATCAGTGCATTCTTTTTCTTGTAATATATATTGTTCCCTGAATTGTTTTGGGGACATTTTTAGTTTAGTGTGAATTCTCTTGTTGTTGTATTTGTAAATCT
>Ga0265297_10003186_pt1 | contig 30395 bp, 28 predicted proteins | sample Munlanlwell13791_FD_192502 | JGI IMG/M metagenome (GOLD analysis project Ga0265297, IMG submission 192502) | Leachate microbial communities from a municipal landfill in Southern Ontario, Canada - Leachate well 137-91 | ecosystem: Engineered > Solid waste > Landfill > Unclassified | place...
GCACCACCAACAGGCCGGCGAGAATGGCCAGTGAGCCCGCCCACGCCGGCTGCTTCCGCGCGCTCCAACCCCGCCGGATCGGATCTGTCTTCTTCCCCAAGCGTCTTCTCCCTATTGCGCCGTCGCTTTGGGCGACGGCTTTTGTCCCTCCAAATGCAAGAAGGTTGCCAACTGCCGCCGTGTGCCCTGCAAACGTCACAAGTCTTTGAATTCGCTGGAGAAATTATTCTCTTTGGGTGCGTGGCAACATCAACCCTGAGGGATTTGCTGCGTTGCATATTCCGCAAATCGGAAACTGCTCTCGAGAGTTGGTATAAATTGGATGAATTGATCAGCCGGCGCCGCCGCCACCCTTCGCAGAAGATGCGCCGATGGATCATGTGAGGTATCGACGTCCGGCCCAGATGTAATGCAAGGCGTCCCGACCGCCGGGGCGCGGCAGTGCGATGGCGAGACGGGGCGTTAGAGGGGGCAGTGGGAGTGCCGGTAGCCGGCACGGGCGCCCGATCCGATGGAAGTGGTCGGGGCTGTGCCCGGCGCGGCCGAAGCCGCGCCGGTGCAGGGATCAGAGGTCCTGCGGATCCGGCTCGATGCCGGAATGGGCCTTCTTCAGGCGGTAGGCGAGTTGGGCCCGGCTGATGCCGAGGATGCGGGCCGCTTCGGAAATATTGCCGTTTGCCTGTTCGACGGCGGCCTTGAGCAGGCTCTCCTCGAGCTGGTCGAGTGGCATGTGGGAGCGCAGCACCGTGCGGATGAGCTGTTCGACACCGCCGCCGGAAACCGGCCGCGGCGCCACGCGGTCTTCCATCACCGAATTGAGCTGGCCGTCCTCGTCCATGCCGAGGACATAGGGGTCGACCCGCTCGCCCGAGGTGAAGAGATGGCAGAGATCGATGGCGCCATTGTCGGGCGCCAGGATCACGCCGCGTTCCACCATATTCTCGAGTTCGCGCACGTTGCCGGGCCAGCGATAGGCATAGAGGCTGGTGATCGCGCGCTGCGTGAAGCCGGTCATCGACTTGCCGTGGCGGTCGCAGAAATAACCGAGGAAATGGTTCAGCAGCAGGGGGATGTCGGCCCGGCGATCGCGCAGTGGCGGGATCTGGATCGGGAAGACGTTGAGGCGATAGAACAGGTCCTCGCGGAAGGTGCCTTCGGCCACCCCGGCGCGCAGGTTCACGTTGGTCGCGGCGACCAGGCGGACGTCGACCTTGCGGCTGCGGGAATCGCCGACCCGCTCGATCTCGCCTTCCTGCAGGGCGCGCAGCAGCTTGCCCTGGGCGGCGAGGCTGAGGGTGCCGATTTCGTCGAGGAAGAGGGTGCCGCCGTTGGCCCGCTCGAAACGGCCGGGCCGTGACACCACGGCGCCGGTATAGGCGCCCTTTTCGACACCGAAGAGTTCGGCTTCGACGAGCTGCTCGGGGATCGCCGCGCAATTGACGGCGATGAAGGGGCCGGCCGCGCGGTTGCTGATCTTGTGCAGGGTCTGCGCGAACATCTCCTTGCCGACGCCGGACTCACCGAGCAGCAGGACGGTCGCCGACGTGCCGGCGACCTTTTCGATCATGTGGCAGACGACGTTGAAGCCGGGCGAGGCGCCGACCAGGTTCTTGCCCTGCGAGGGCGGCCGGCTCTCGGTCGAAGGCGCGTCCTGCTTTTCCGCCGGGGCGCTCGAGAGGACGATCTTGCTCTGGCTCGGCTTGTTGGCGAAGGCGTGGGGCTGGAGGTAGCGGATGTCTTCGTCGGCCCCGCTCCATTCCGCCACCGGCTTGCCGATGATGCGGCAATGGGCATTGCCCATCGAGCGGCACTCGACTTCGCGGAACAGCATGGGACGGCCCATGAAGACGCTGGTATAGCCCGAGGCATAGCCGATCTGCATCCAGCACGCCGGCTCGCTGCCGATGCCATAGGCGCCGATGTGGATTTCGTCCTCGCAGGAGTCGTGCCAGAGGAATTCGCCGTAGAAACGGCCGGTGTTGATGTCGGTCTCGATGCGGACCGGCTCGACCGTGACGATGCCCTCGATCATGTGGAGCTGGGGGCCGACCGTGGAGAAGTCGAAGAAGTCGCGGCCGCCGCGCACCTTCACGGCGATTTCGGCGTCTTGGGCACCGGAGGCATAGCCCATGCGGGTGATCAGGGCGCGGGCACCCTGGATGCCCAGGGTTTCGATCAGCTCGCGGCGGAGCGCGCCGAGCGAGCGGTTGTGCAGCAGCACCATCCGGCTGTCGTCGAGCCAGATCCGTCCGACCTTGGGACAGAAGCGGACGCGCGCGGCGAGATCGTCCATGTCCGGGAAGGACCGGCCGACGTCGTTCTGCGTTGGGCGGTTGGGCGGCGTCTTCCCCGCCGCGGGAAACTCGCGGATGACGGCCTCCATCACTTTTCCTCCTTGCCCAGGCCGCAGGCTCTTCGTCCTGTCGGCCCCTCCTCGGTGTTGTTTTTCTTGGATCAGGCCCGATCTCAGGAGTACCGGGTTACTACTGCGACGTCGAGTTTTTCAGTATTGGGAAGGCCGTTATTGGCGCCATTTCCATCGGGATTACACGCATATCCGGAAGTTTCGCGTCACATGATCCAATAAAGGGGGAACCGCCGCACCCAGGGGATGCGGCGGTCCGGCCATTACGACTTGGCGAAGCCCATGCCGGCATGGAATCCGGCGACGCGGCTCTTGGCGGCGGCGGCCAGTTCCTCGCCGTCGGGCAGGGCGGCGCAATAGGCGTCGATCGCCTCGTTGGCCAGCGGCTGCCACTTGGCGATCCAGCCCGCCAGCAGCTCGCGGTTGCCCGGCTGCGACACGGCGAGTTCGACCAGCTTGGCGGCCCAGCGGCGATGACGTTCGGCGTCACGCATATGGGCCTGCGAGAGCATGCCGTAGAGCGTGTCGCCATGGTTGCGCGCGGCATCGCCGAGGGCGCCGAGCAGGGCCTCTTCGACCGCGGGTTTCAGCACCAGGTTCAGGGCCGCGAAACATTCCGCCCAGTCCCACACCACCAGGACCTTCTCGGCGAGCTTGCGGAAGCCCTGCCAGGCCGGATCCTTCTCGAAATGGGCGCGCTCGTCCGTGCCGATGCCGAGGCCCTGGTGGGCCCGACCGAGCTCGACGGTGCGATAGGCGGTGTGGGTGACCCAGCGGAGCGAATCCGCGGTCTGGAACATGGCGCAGGTGGAGATGGTGCTGGCCGGTGCCACTTGCGACAGATAGGCGGAGGCCATCTGCAGCGTATGGAAGATGTAACGCGCGGGGGTATAGGCGCGGGCCAGGACCTCGGCCCACTCGCGCTCCAGCATCTCGTCGTGGCCGCGATCGCTGAGCTGGTCGAGCAGGCTGCCGACGTAGGCTTCCTGGCCGTCCTGCAGGATGTTGTAGGTGCGGTAGACGAGCTGGTCCGGGTCCTGGAACAGGTCCCAGTCCGGGTGCCGCAACGGGCTCTCGTTGCAGTACTTCCGGTACCAGTCGTTCATCGGCAGGTTGGGATCGAGTTCCCACGGCACGTCGGGGTCGCGCCGGCGGTAGTGCAGGCGGGTGGAGACGATCTCATATTCGCTCGGCCGCTTGCGGCGATCGGCCAGATGCGACCAGGTGCGCAGCGGCTTCAGGGGTTCGGGTGCGCTCGACATGGGGTTTCCTTCCCGGGAATTCTTTTCGTCAGATGTGATGGGCGAGGTAGAAGCGGATCCGCTCCGGCGAGGTGTCGATCTGACCCGAGAAGGACCCGAGGTTGATCTCCAGCTCGCGCATCTGGAACGGCCGGCCGAGGGCGGCTTCCATCGAGGCGCGCGTCAGCACGCATTCGTCCTCGCATTCGATGCGGATATAGGCGGTGCGGTCCTCGATGTGGACCTCCTTGCCCGGGTTGTCGTCCTCGACCGCCTGGATGGCGGCCTGGGCGACGTCGCCGGCCCGCAGAATGGGGCCGACACGGTTGTTCTTGTAACCGTCGGCGGTGCTCTTCTTGCTCATGGCGATGTCCGTTCCGGCGTCAGGTGTGGGATTTGCTGGGCTCGACCCCGGCGACGTCGACCAGGACGTCCTCGCCGACGATCTTGCTCGGATATTCGACGATGTGGCAGTCGGTCGGGTTGAGGCCGGCGCCGCTCTGGCAGTCGAACTGCCAGAGGTGGGCCCGGCAGGTGATGACGCCGTTCTCGAAGGTCCCTTCGACGAGGGCGATCTCCTGATGCGGGCACATGGACTGGAACGCCTTCACCTGGCCGCCCTCCAGGCCGACGATCAGGACGTCGCGCCCGGACGGGGTGGTGAATTCCTCCATCTCTCCTTCCCAGACGTCGTCCAGGGAGCAGATCTTCTCGAATGCCATTGCTATGCCTTCCCGCCGCGTTCGTCAGATGTCGGTGAAAATCACGTCGACCGTCTCGGTCGGCAGCAGGCCGGCGTCCTTCAGCTTCATCTCGCGCGGAAAGACTTCGCCGTTCGAATGCCGGCGCACGCGCAGGATCTTGCCAGGACGCGGGGCGACGCGGCGGTTGACCGAATGTTCGGCGCAGGCGGCGGCGACTTCGTCCATGGTGGCGGCATCGTCGACGGCGACGAGCTGGACCACGAAATCGCCCTCGAAATTGGAGCTGATGGGGAACTGGGCCATGTTTTCCTCGTGTTTTCTGTGGGGCGGAACGGGCGGGGACGGACCCCGCCCGGCCCGATGATCATTCGGCGGCGCGGCTGCTCGCGCCGATGCCGGCCCAGGCATAGCCATGGGCGTCGACGCCGCATTCGCCCGGCGCCAGGCCCATGTACTTCAGGGCACCCGCGAGGTCGGCCGGCTGGACCTTGCCGGACAGGAAGCGGTCGATGAAGTTCATGTGGCCCTTGTAACGCTCTGGGTCCTGCTGGAACACCCAGCGGTCGACTTCGGAGCCGAAGTGGTAGAGCCGGCCTTCGTGCAGGAGCTGGTAATCCTTCACATTCCAGCCGTCGCCCGGGGTGCCGACCAACGGCAGGTTGCACATGTTGCAGATCGAGGGCAGGGTCTGCGGCAGGGTCAGGTCCTCGCGGCCGTTCCGCAGGTTCTCGGTGATCTGGTCCCAGCAGCGGCCGAAGGTCTTGTTCCAGCCCGGATATTTCTCTTCGAGCCATTCGCGCTCTTCGGGCGAGACGCCGGCGGCCGGGTTCCACCACACGGTCGGGCGCCAGTACCAGACGCCCATGTGCATGCCGTGATGGGTCTCGTCGAGCGAGCGGATGAACTCGTCCCAGTACCAGGGCGTATCGAGGCCGAGGTCGTTCAGCTGACGCTCGAACTGGCCGATGATCCACTCCTGCATGAACTCCTTGAACGACTGCTTGCGGTGTTCGAGCGGGGTGTAATAGTCGAGGATCGGGCCGGTCAGGACGGAGAACAGCTTCCAGGCACGCCAGAAGATGATGTCGATCATCTTCTGCGCTTCGGCCTTCTTGCCGTTCTCGATCAGGATCTTCAGCACCGGGCCGCCCTGCTGGGCATGGCGGGATTCGTCGGTCTGGATCGAGGAGATCAGGCTGGAGAAAGTGTGGTCGCCGGCTTCGGCGGCGTCGGCCGCGAGGCCGAGGAACTGCATGTTGGTGAAGCCGGTCTCGAAGGCGAAGGTCAGCATGATGGCGACCGAGGCCGCATCACGGGTGAACATCATGTCGTCGAACATGTGGCGCGCGGCGAGGGCGGCCCATTCGTTCGTGTGCATCGCCTTGTAGGCCCAGTCCCACTGGCGGCTGCGCTTGGTGTGCTCGTGCGGGAAGAAGAGCTGGATCTGGCCGTGGCGGGTCTCGTCCAGCATGCCGAAGGTCGCCATGTTGCGGTTGCCCGGCGCCTTGGAGAAGCGGGCCATGCGCGCTTCGGCGGTGGCGGCACCATATTCGGCGACGGCGAGGGCGCCGTAATGGGCCTGCAGGGTGGAGATCCAGCCCGGATCGGCGCTGTCGACGAAATTGGCGCGCTCGAGGGCCGCACGCACGGAATAGACGCCGGCGTCCTTCTCGCGCTGGGTCGCGACGTAATCGTTGTAGGTAACCTTATAGGGTTCGTCGAAGGATTCCCACTTCTCCATCGGGATGCCGCGCGCGCCCGACATCATTTCCGGGAAGAGCTCGTCCTCGGAGACGTAGCTGGGTGTCCAGTTGGTCGTGCGGACCAGATCGTAATAGTCGCTCGATGCGAGCTTGGTCATTATGCAGTCCTCCCTTGAGCGTGGTCCGCGGGCCGCCCGGTCCGCGGGACTGAAATTCGTGGCGTGCCGTGCTGCCGATGGGCCGTTCCGGCGAGCGGCACGGACGGCATCGGATCATTACGGCCTCGATCTGTGGAATTTCCGGCCGCCGTCCTTCCCGCAGCGGTCCGCTTCTTTTCCTCCCCGAATGCCGGGCGGGTTATCCCGTCCCGGCAGGGTCTTCGTGCCTCTGTTGGGCGTTTTCTAGCAACCGCCGTGCCAACTACGCGGCGGCGCGCCCGGGCCGTGGTGTGCCGCTCTCTCCCTCAGTTGATTTCGCTGCGTTGCACCGGACGGCAAACTTGCGCCGAGGCTGGCCTCTCGGCCCTTGCCTTGGGTGCCCCGGGTGCGCCGCGAAAGTTCGTTGCCGCGCTGCGGTGGCGCGGCCGAAGCCCCATGCGGAGCCGCGGCGGGCGGCGGGCGAGGGCAGGGCGGCGGGCGTGGTTTGCTGAGATCATCAAATCCGTTAACGCAACGAGCCGCGGTCGAACCAAATTCGACAGGTGGGTTGCAGCGCCGTCATGGCGGCGGGCGATCACGGCGCAGCGGAGCGGCGTGAATTTGCGCGCCGCGATTGTGTGCCGGCAGATTTTCTCATCGGCGATTGTTCGCATGTGGTTACAGGCTCTCCCCGGGGAGGACGTTAGACAGCGGCCGGGTACTTGTCATCGGCGAGCCGTGAAAAACAGCCGAACTGCGGGAAATTCCCAATCTCCCTCGGCCTGCGGATTATTGGTGCCAAATCGAGTGGTTGTTACGGGCGCGGCGTCGGGGTGCGAAAGCCCCTTTCCCTGCCGCCGTTCCCGGATCACAAGAGACGTGACGGCGGTCACAGATCCGCCGTCACCGGGGTCGCAGCATAGGGTCCCCTGTGGGAAGGAATGCCGAGCATGGCACGCATGAAATGGATGGCGCTCGTCGCCGTGGCAGGGGCCCTGGGCGCCTGCGCCAGCCCGCGGGCGGATGCCGCCCTGCAGGCTCAGACCAGCCTGATCGGCATGAGCAAGGCCGATCTCCTGTCCTGCGCCGGGGCGCCGGCGGCGTCGGTCGCCTCGGTCCCCAACGAAGAGGTGCTGACCTACGAGAGCCGCACCCTGTCCGGCTATGCCGCCGGGCCCAGTGTCGGTCTCGGCTTCTTCGGCGGTTCGGGCAATATCGGCTATGGCTTCGGCATGCCGATCGGGCCGACACCCTATGTCGACGACAGCCAGAACTGCCGGGCCAGTTTCACCATTCGCAACGGCAAGGTCGCCCGCGTGGTCTATGGCGGCACCGACGTGCGCCAGACCCAGCGCCTGGAACAATGCTATCAGATCATCGAGAATTGCCTGCCCCGGCCGGCCAACCCCTGATGGCTGTGCCCTGAAAGCGGGGAAGCCCGGCCGGAGGGGGATCGGCCGGGCTTCGCATCGCCGTGCAGGTTTCGAGAATTCCGTCGGGGCTTGGAGGGGGCAGGGGATTGACGGAACCCTCGGCGCCACCCCTTTTCGGGGGCTCGGCGGTCGCCGTGCTCTCTGGCGACGGTTAGAAGGTCGCTTCCGAATGGTGCGCATCGGGGGCGAAAATAAGGTCATTTCAAGGCAGGGCGAAAGGCGTCGGTCAGGCAGATGGCAGAGATCCTGGAGACCGGTCCGCGCGGCTTCGGCCGGCTCGGGCGGGCGCTGCGCCATCCGGCCTTCCGTTTCTTCTTCGCAGGCCAGGCAGTCTCCCTGACCGGGACCTGGGTCCAGTCGGTGGCGCAGAGCTGGCTGGTCTATCGCCTGACCGGCTCGCCGCTGCTGCTCGGTACCGTGGTCTTCGCCGGGCAATTGCCGGTCTTCCTGCTCTCGGCCCCGGCCGGCGCCTTGGCGGACCGCTGGCCGAAGCGGCGGCTGATCGTGGTCACCCAGGCAATCCAGATGATGCTGGCGGCCTTGCTCGCCGGCCTCACCCTGTCCGGCCTGGTGACCGTGCCCATGGTGATGGCGGTGGCGGCGCTCTCCGGCATCGTGCAGGCGATCGACGTGCCGGCGCGGCAATCCTTCGTCGTCGAGATGGTGGGGCGGGACGACCTGCCCAATGCCATCGCACTCAATTCCTCCCTCTTCAACGGGGCGCGCATGGTCGGGCCGGCGCTGGGCGGGCTGATCGTCGCCTGGGTCGGCGAAGGCTGGTGCTTCGCCATCAATGCGGCCAGTTTCGCCGCCGTCATCCTGGGCCTCCTGGTCATGCCGCTGGTCGGGCCGCCGGCGGCGGCCGGCACCACCCGTGGCCTGGCTGCCCTGGCCGAAGGTTTGCGCTATGCCTGGGGCGAGGCGGCGGTGCGGAAGCTCCTTCTCCTGGTCGGCTGGACCAGCCTCGTGGGCATGCCCTATACGACGCTGCTGCCGGTCTTCGCCGCGCTGAAGCACGGCGGCGGGCCGGCCACGCTGGGCGCCCTCATGGCCTCGGCCGGCGGGGGCGCCTTGGCCGGCGCGCTCACCCTGGCCTTCCTGGGCCGGGCGCCCCGGATCGCGGTGCCCGGCATCGCCGCCGGCGCTTTCGGGGCCATGCTGGCGCTCTTCGCGCTGTGCGACCTCTATCCCTTGGCGCTCGCCTGCCTGGCGCTGGCCGGCTTCTCGCTCATGATCGAAGTGGGCAGCGCCAATATCATCGTGCAGACCACGGTGCCGGATGCCCTGCGCGGCCGGGTGATGGCGCTCTATGCCACGATGTTCCTGGGCATGGCGCCCTTCGGCGGCCTGTTCATCGGCGCCCTGGCCGAAGCCCTGGACGTGGTCGCGGCGACCGCGGTCGGCGGAATGCTCACGGCGCTCGCCGGTGTGACACTGGTCACAAGCAGCCGGCGCAAGCCCGTGCTCTGATCCCGCCGCATTTATGCCGGGTTTCTGGCATGCTCTCCCGCCTGGGCGGGCGATGGCATGATTCCGCGGGACGGTGAGGGGGCAATGAAGAATTTCGGCATATTCCTGAAGCAGCTCTGGGCCTTGACCCTGCCCTATTTCAAGTCCCGCAGCGGCCTCTGGGCGCTCGGCTTCTTCATTTTCTTGGTCGCCCTTAGCTTCGTCCTGGTCGACGTCAACGTCCGCATCAACCAGTGGAACAACCGCTTCTACACGGCGCTGCAGAAGCGCGACGAGGCGAGCTTCTGGCATGAATCCCTGGTCTTCGTCGAATTGGGCTTCGTCTACGTCACGATCGCGGTGCTGCGCTATGTGCTGACGCAGATTTTCCAGATCCGCTGGCGCACCTGGCTCACCAACCACCTGCTCGGCCGCTGGACGGCGTCGAGCGCCTACTACCGCATGCAGATGACGCATCGCGAGACCGACAACCCCGACCAGCGTATCGCCGAAGACCTGCGCCAATTCGTCGAGAGCACGCTCAACCTCTCGCTCGCCTTCATATCGAACGGCGCGACGCTGGTCTCCTTCTCCTTCATCCTGTGGGAACTGTCGGAACCGCTGTCGCAGATCACCCTGGGCGGGACCACGATCGCCATCCCGGGGGTGCTGTTCTGGGCGGCGCTGGTCTATTCCGCCCTGGTCACCTTCATCCTGCACAAGATCGGCCGGCCGCTGGCCCGGCTGAACTTCGACCGCGAGCGGCGCGAGGCGAATTTCCGCTTCGACCTGGTCCGCACGCGCGAGAATGCCGAGGCGATCGCCCTCTACGGCGGCGGCGAGGCCGAGCGCGGCCGCCTGGTCGGCCGTTTCGAGGAAGTGCGGCGCAGCCTGCTCGCCATCGTCAACCGGCAGAAATTCCTGGTCGGCGTGCAGGCCGCCCTGGACCAGGGCGTGTTGCTGCTGCCCTATGTCGCCATGGCCCCGGTCTATTTCACCGGCGCCGTCGAATTCGGCGCCATGACCCAGACCGCCGGCGCCTTCGGCCGGGTGCAGGACGGCTTTTCCTGGTTCGCCAATTTCTATACCTCGCTGGCCGAATGGGCCGCGGTGGTGCAGCGTCTGACCGGCTTCGTCGAAGTGCTGGAGGAGGCCGAGCGCCTGGAGGTGGAAACCCAGCGCAAGGCGGTCCAGGGCGAGGACTGGTCGGTCGACGGGCTCGAAGTCGGCCTGCCGGACGGCACGCCGCTGTTCGCGACCTCGCTCACCCTGAAGAAGGGCGAGGACCTGCTGGTCACCGGCCGTTCCGGCATCGGCAAGTCGACCCTGTTCCGCGTGCTGGCCGACATCTGGCCCTTCAGCCGCGGCCGGATCGAGATGCCCGAGGCGGCGCTCGGCCGCCAAACCCTGTTCCTGCCGCAGAAACCCTATGTCCCGGTCGGCACGCTGCGCGCGGCCGTGACCTATCCGGCGCCAGAAGGGGCCGTGGACGACGGCCTGCTGCGTCAGGCCCTGGCCGATGTCGACCTGCCCGATCTCGGCGACCGGCTGGACGAGCGGGGCCATTGGCAGGCCCGGCTGTCGGGCGGTGAGTTGCAGCGCCTGGCGATCGCCCGCGCCCTGGTGCATCGGCCGAATTGGCTTTTCATGGACGAGGCCACCTCGGCCATGGACGAGGGGATGGAGGGCCGGCTTTACCGGGTGATCAAGGCCCGGCTGCCGGAGACGACGATCGTCTCGATCGGGCACCGGGGCAGCCTGAAGGCCTTCCACGACCGCGAATACCACCTGGGCGAGGCGGCGGCGCAACCGGCGGAGTGAGTCAGATTCCGCGCGCGGCGGCCAGGGCGTCGATCGACAGCATGTCCGGATTCCGCCAGTAGCGCACCTTGGCGATCTCGCCCCGCACGGTCGCCGCGAAGCCGGCGCACAGGCGCTGGGCGACCGGCGAGAAGGGGCGGGGGTCGGACAGGCGGGCGGCGACCACGAGCTGCGTATGGCGGCTCGACGGTTGCAGCATCGGCACGATGGTGGCGCCGGCGACTTCCGCCAAGGTCTCGATCCGTTCGAGATGGGCGAAGCGCTCGGAAAGGGCGGCGTCTTCTTCGGCCTCGATGCGGGCCGCCCGCTGTGTCGCGCCTTCGACCTCGGCCAGAAGCTGATCGCGCCAGCGGTTGAGGGCGAAGATCGGCAAGTCGGTCGGGCGCAGGGCCGCGCGCAGGCGAACGAGCAGGGTGGTCAGGCGCCGGATGTCGGCACTGTCGCCGACGGCATGGCCGCGGCTCGCCAGGGCGGCGGCGAAGCGGCGGGTCAGGCGGCCGAGCGGCCCGTGCTCGAGCCTGGCCACCGCATCGTTCACGACATCGCGGAGCACCGGCTGGAGTTCGCGTGAATCCAGCAGCCCGGAATGGCGGACCGCGAGGATGATCTCTTCGAGCCTGTGCATTCGCGACTGGAGGCGGTCGACCGCGTCGGGATCGACGGCGAGGGGGCCGTCGTCGCGCCGTGTCTCCGGTAACAGGGTCTGGAAGTCGCGGGCCAGGGCGGACAGCCGGTCGGCCATTTCCGCGGCCAGCCCCTGCGCCACACGGGGAGCGCTGGCGAAGCCCCTTTCGGACAGATAGCGGGCGACGGCACCATAGGCGCCACGGCCGATCAGCAGGGCGGCTGGCAGGATTTCCGCCGTGCGGGCCTGCAATCCGGCCGCGCCGAGCTGGCGTCCGAGGGCGATGGTCGCGTCGATCAGCGACCGCGCAGTGGCTTCCGAATCGGCGTGGGGCGGGGTTTGGGCCAGGAAATCCGAAACCACCGGCGTGACCAGCGGGTAGGCGCCCAGGACTTCGACCAGTTCCTGGATCAGGGGCCAGCCGATCGGTACGGCGCCATGTCGATCTTGGGGCGACAGGCGGTCGCGGAGGGCGTTGGCCAGCGTGACGAAGGCGTCGTTCGCGCTCCGGTCCGTGAGGAAAGTGGAGAGGCGGGCGTGGGCGGCCTGGCGCAGTTTCTCGCGCATCGCCCGTGCCTCGGGCAGCGTCAGCGCATCGTCGACCAGTTGGTCGCGGCACAATTCGTCCATCAACTGGGTCGCTTCCGCGGCTTTGTCGGGGAAGACGCTCCGCGCCATGGCGGCCCAGATGGCGCCGATGTCGGTCCGGTGGAAGGCGAACGGGATGCGGAACGGCGGATCGTCGTCCGCCATGTCGTCGATCAGGAAGGGTTGCAGGAGACTGGTGAACAGACGACGCGCACGCTGCGGCCGGAGTTGGTTGAGGCGTTCGACCAGGGCGCTGCGGATCGGCGCCACGGCCTCTTCCTGGCGGCCGCCCGTGGGCAGTTCCGAGAGCAGTTTGGCTGCCTTCTCCGGCGGCAGAGAATGGACGATCGCCTGGGCCCGGGCGATGGAGGCCTGGTCCTTGTTGCTGTTGTCGTCGTCGTTCCCTGTGGTCATGACCACAAGTTAGGGGGCACATCGTTAAGGACTGGTTGCCGCGCTGTGTTAGGATCGCAGCGGACAGCGGCGACGACAGGGGGATCGAGCGATGCGTTCCGGCAATCCGATGTTGCGTGAAAGTGCCTTCACCTCGGCGGCCCAGGCGGCCCGCATGGGGACTGGTGGCGTGGCGGCGGCGAGCGGCATGACCCTGAACGGCGTCGTCAACCGGACAGCGATCCTGTTCTTAGCCATGATGGGCACGGCCGCCTATGTCTGGTACGCCTTCGCCCGGGCGATCGCCGAACAGAACGAGCAGCGCCTGGGCGTGCTCGGCGGCGCCATCATGGTGGCCTTGGTGATCGGCCTGATCGCGGCCCTGGTCACCACCTTCAAGCGGGACTGGGCGGGTGTCACCGCGCCGATCTACGCGCTCGCCGAAGGCGTGGTGATCGGCGGCATCTCGCTCTTCACCGAAATGCAGTTCCCGGGCATCGTGCTGCAGGCCGTGCTGCTGACCCTCGGCGTCTTCGCCGTGCTGCTCTTCGCCTATCGTTCGGGCCTGATCAAGGCGACCGAGAATTTCAAGCTCATGGTGGTATCGGCGACCGGGGCCATCGCCCTGGTCTATCTGGTCGACATCGGGCTGATGTTCTTCGGCATCCGCATTCCGATGATCCACGAGGGCGGGACCTACGGCATTATCTTCAGCCTGATCGTGGTCGGCATCGCGGCGCTCAACCTGGTGCTCGATTTCGACTTCATCGAGAAGGGCGTGGAGGTCGGCGCGCCCAAATATATGGAATGGTATGCCGCCTTCGGCCTCCTGGTGACGCTGATCTGGCTCTACCTCGAGATCCTGCGCCTGCTGGTCAAGATCCGGGGGCGGAATTGAGCACAGTCGTCCGTCTCGGGCGCTGCCAGGGCGAGGGCGAGGCCGGGGTGCCCGCCCGCATCCTGGCGGGGGCGCCGACCACCCGCTTGTGGAACGATTATGCCGACGCGACCGGGCGCCTGTTCTCCGGCATCTGGACCTCGACGGCCGGCAGTTGGTCCGTCGACTACAGCGAGGAAGAGATCTGCGTGATCCTGGAGGGGCGGGTGCGCCTCGAAGGCGAGGACGGCACGACCAGCGAATTCGGCCCCGGGGACGCCTTCGCGATCCCCAGCGGCTTCAAGGGCGTCTGGACCAGCCTGGAGCCGGTGCGCAAGCTCTACGTCGTTTACGAGACGAATTAGGCGAGGCCTCCCCCCGAAGCCCCCCAGGTCGGGGGCTCAGCGCCGCCCGAGCACGCCGGGCGGGAGGGCGGCGCCAGTCTCGTCCTCGGCCGTCACGTGATTGCTGCGTTCGCGGGCGTTCTGCTCGCGGATCGCCGGATCGCGCATCACCAGCGGGGCCAAGTCCGCCAGCTCGATGAAATGATCGGTCTGGCGGCGCAGCTCGTCGGCGATCATGGGCGGGCTGGAACGCACCGTAGAAACCACGGTCACGCGCACGCCGCGGGCCTGCATCGCCTCGACCAGGCGGCGGAAACCGCCGTCGCCCGAAAACAGCACGGCATGGTCGAGCCGCGGGCTGAGATCCAGCATGTCACAAGCCAGTTCGATATCCATGCCGCCCTTGATGCGGCGGCGGCCCTGGGCATCGGTGAATTCCTTGGCCGGCTTGGTGATCACCATATAGCCGTTGTAGCCGAGCCAATCGACCAGCGGGCGGATCGGCGAATATTCCTCGCCCTCGAGCAACGCCGTGTAGTAATAGGCTCGCGTCAACCGGCCCCGCTTGGCGAATTCAGCCAGCAGGCGACGGTAATCGATGTCGAAACCCAGATTACGGGCTGCCGAGAACAAATTCGCCCCGTCGATGAACAGGGCGATACGCTCGTTCGCATAGAATGTCATTCGCGAAGGGTTCCTCGTCACGCCCCGGGGGCACGCCCGGTGGCGCCACGTCAAATAGCCAACCGTTTTGTTATTAGGGCCAGTTTAGGGGAAGGCCGCGGTCCAGCAAAGGGATGATGATGATTCTCGTCGGTCTTGGTGCAAATTTACCGGATTTGGAGGGACGTGGGGCAAACGAAACGCTTTCTTCTGCCCTGCAGGCACTGCGTGGCTCGCCCGACCTGCAGTTTCTCGCGGCTTCCCGAATGTGGGAAAGTGCGCCGGTGCCGGTTTCCGATCAGCCCTGGTACGTCAATGCCGTGGCCGCCTTCGAGAGCGCACTCGCCCCGCGGGAAGTGCTGGCGCTGCTGCATCGTGTCGAGGCGGATTTCGGGCGCCGGCGCACGGTGCGCAATGCCGCCCGGGTGCTCGACCTCGACCTGTTGGCGGTCGACGATCTGGTGACCGGGTGCGACCAGATGGCGGAACTCGTCCTGCCCCATCCCCGAATGGCGGAACGCGCCTTCGTCCTGCTGCCGCTCCGCGATATCGTGCCCGGCTGGCGCCACCCGGCCACGGGCGAGACGATCGACGGGCTGATCGCCGCCCTCGATCCCACGCAGGTGTGCCGGCCGCTGGCGGCATGAGGCAAATCTTGCTTTTGGCCGAGCCGGTCACTATGTTCGCAATTCGCCTCAAGATTGCCGGAGTTGCCTCGAATGGCTCGCGTAACCGTCGAAGATTGTGTCCTCAAGGTTCCGAACCGCTTCGAGCTGGTGCTCATGGCGGGTCACCGGGCGCGCGCCATTTCCGCGGGTGCCCCGCTGACCGTGGCGCGTGACAACGACAAGAATCCGGTGGTGGCGCTCCGCGAGATCGCCGACGAGACGGTGCCGCTGACCGGCCTCCGCGACAGCCTGATCGGCACCCTGCAGCATCATGTCGAGCGTGACGAGCCGGTCGAGGACGACATGCCCCGCTTGATGGCCGGGCACGAGGGCGGCATGGAAGCGATGGCGGGCGAGGCTTTTACCGACTCGATGTCTGACCTGGCGGCGGAACTCGACGCTGCGCTGGGCGGCGACGACGACGGCGACGAAGAATAAGGGCGAAAGCCCGCGTTTCGGAGGCCGCGCCGCAAAGGTGCGGCCTGTTTTTTCCTGCTGGTCGTGCCACCCGAAGGCGCGAGGTGATCGGCCGTGATCCGCCAATATGAATTGGTCGAGCGTGTCCGCGCCTACGACCCGCAGGCGGACGAAAACCTGCTGAACCGTGCCTATGTCTTCTCGATGAAGGCGCACGGCAGCCAGAAGCGCGCCTCGGGCGACCCCTATTTCTCCCATCCCCTCGAGGTCGCCGGCATCCTGACCGAGATGAAGCTGGACAGTAACACCATCGTTACCGCCCTGCTGCACGATACGATCGAGGATACGGTCGCCACCTACGAGGATATCGAGCGCCTGTTCGGCCCCAAGATCGCACAACTGGTCGATGGCGTGACCAAGCTCTCCAAGCTCGAACGCCCGGCCTCGGAATCGGTCCGTCAGGCCGAGAATTTCCGGAAGCTGCTGGTCGCGATGTCGAACGACATCCGCGTCCTCTTGGTCAAGCTGGCCGACCGCCTGCATAACATGCGCACCCTTCATTTCATCAAGGACCCCGAGAAGCGCAAGCGGATCGCGGTCGAGACGATGGAGATCTACGCCCCGCTGGCCGAGCGCATCGGCATGCAGGAGATGAAGGAGGAGCTGGAGGACCTGGCCTTCGGTCAGATCAATCCGGACGCCCGGGAAGGCATCATCGCGCGCCTCGCCTTCCTGCGCACCAAGGGCGGCACGCTGATCCCCAAAGTGTCCGAGCAACTGCGCCGCACACTGCTCGCCGCCGGCATCGATTGCACGATCCAGGGGCGCGAAAAACGGCCCTATTCGATCTGGGGCAAGATGGAGAAGAAGAACATCTCCTTCGAGCAGCTCTCGGACATCATGGCCTTCCGCATCATCGTCGACGACATCGGCGAATGCTACCGGGCGCTCGGCGTCATCCACGGCGCCTATCCGATGGTCCCCGGTCGCTTCAAGGACTACATCTCGACCCCCAAGCGAAACGGCTATCGTTCCCTGCATTCGACCGTGATCGGCCCCGAGAAGCAGAAGATCGAGGTCCAGATCAGAACGCGCGAGATGCATGAGGAGGCGGAACTCGGCGTCGCTGCACATTGGCGCTACAAGTCGGGCCCCGGGGCGGCCGCCCCGAACCAGCCGGCGCCGACCGACGGCATGCAGTACCGCTGGCTGCGCGAACTGCTGGAGATCCTGGAACACGCCTCGTCGCCGGAAGAATTCCTCGAGCATACCAAGCTCGAGATGTTCCAGGACCAGGTCTTCTGCTTCACACCGAAGGGCGACCTGATCGCCCTGCCGCGTGGGGCGACGCCGCTCGACTTCGCCTATGCCGTCCATACCTCGGTCGGCCATACCTGCGTCGGCGCCAAGGTGAACGGCCGCTTGCAGCCGCTGCGCACCCAGCTCGCCAATGGCGACCAGGTCGAGATCGTCCGCTCCAAGGCCCAGACGCCGAGCCCGGACTGGGAAAACCTGGTGGTCACCGGCCATGCCCGGTCGGCCATCCGGCGCTTCCTGCGCAATCAGCAGCGCGACCAGTACCTCGCCCTCGGCAAGGAGATCCTGGCCAAGGCGTTCCAGCAGGGCGGCCACGAAGTCTCCGAAAAGGCGCTCGAGGTCGCGGTGCGCGGCCTGCGCCAGAAATCGGTCGAAGATCTCTATGTCGCGGTCGGCCAGGGGTTGCTGACCGGGCGGGCGGTGGTCGAGGCGGTGTTCCCGGGCGAGAAGCTGAAGGAACAGGCCAAGGTCGTGCCGATCGGCCGTGCCAAGGCCCGCCCGGCCGCGGGCAAGGGCGTGCCCATCAAGGGCCTGATCCCGGGCATGGCGATCCATTACGCCGGCTGCTGCCACCCCTTGCCGGGGGACCGCATCGTCGGCATCGTTTCGACCGGGCGCGGCGTCACGGTGCATTCGATCGACTGCAAGATGCTGGAGCAATACAACGATCAGCCGGAACGCTGGCTCGACCTCGCCTGGTCGGGCGACGAGGCGGAAGGGCCGCACACCGGGCGCATCACCGCCGTGGTCTCGAACGAGCCCGGCTCGCTCTCGACCGTGGCGACGGTGATCGCCAAGAACATGGGCAATGTCGTCAATCTGAAGTTCACCGACCGCACCACCGATTTCGTCGAGATGATGATCGATATCGAGGTGCGGGATCTGAAGCATCTTACCTCGATCGTCGCCGCGCTGCGTGCCAATCCGGCCGTCAGCTCGGTCGACCGGGCGCGGGGCTGAGGCAATGGGAAGCGTGATGGATCAGGCACAAGTATTGGACGAGTTCCGCGCCGCCGGCGCCCTGCTGGAAGGCCATTTCATTCTGACCTCGGGTCTGCGCAGCCCGAAGTATCTGCAATGCGCGCGCGTCCTGATGGACCCGGCGCGGGCGGGCCGCCTGTGTGCCGCACTGGCCGACAAGGTGCGTGCCGTGGTGGGCGAGGGGGTGATCGACCTCGTGGTTTCGCCCGCCATGGGCGGTGTCGTGGTCGGTTACGAGATGGGCCGCCAGCTCGGCGTGCCCGCGATCTTCGTCGAGCGGGTGGACGGCAAATTCGTGCTGCGCCGCGGCTTCGAGATCCCGGAAGGGGCGCGCTGCCTGATGGTCGAGGACGTGGTCACGACCGGCCTTTCGTCGCGCGAATGCATCGACGTGATCGAAGCCCTGGGGGGCAAGGTGGTCGCCGGCGCCTCGCTGGTCGACCGTTCCGACGGCAAGGCCGATATCGGCGTGCCGCTGATCCCGCTCGTCCGGCTCGACGTGCCGGCCTATCCGGCCGATGCCCTGCCGCCCGAACTCGCCGCCCTGCCGGCGATCAAGCCGGGCAGCCGGGGCCTGAAATAGGAGTGTTTTCGATGGCGAAGCTGCGTCTTGGCGTGAACATCGACCATGTCGCGACCATCCGGAACGCGCGTGGCGGCCGTCATCCCGATCCGGTGCGGGCGGCCAAGCTCGCCGCCGCCGCCGGCGCCGACGGTATCACCGCACATCTCCGCGAAGACCGCCGCCATATTGCGGACCAGGACATCTCGCGCCTCGCCCGGGAGATCGACCTGCCGCTCAATCTCGAAATGGCGGCGACGCCGGAGATGCTGGAGATCGCCCTCGCGCACCGACCGCACGCCTGCTGCCTGGTGCCCGAAAAGCGCGAGGAGAAGACCACGGAAGGAGGGCTCGACGTCGCGGTCGGCCACCGCACGCTGGCGCCCTTCATCGCCAGGCTCCGCCAGGGCGGCATCCGCGTCTCGCTCTTCGTCGATCCGGACGAGGTGCAGCTCGCGGTCGCCAAGGCGCTCGGCGCCGATGTCGTCGAACTGCACACCGGCGCCTATTGCGAGGCGGAGGGCGAAGCCAGGGCGGCCGAACTCGGCCGTATCCAGCGCGCTGCCGCAACTGCCGAACGCCTGGGTCTCGAATGCCACGCCGGCCACGGCCTCACCTTCGACACGGTGCAGCCGGTCGCCGCCATCCCCACTGTGGTCGAGCTGAACATCGGTCATTTCCTGGTCGGCGAGGCGATCTTCGTCGGCCTGGAGGCTTCGATCCGCCACATGCGGGCCCTGATGGACGAGGCGCGGGCGGGCCTCGCCGCATGATCCTCGGCCTCGGTTCCGACCTGATCGACATTCGCCGGATCGAGCGCTCGCTCGGCCGCTTCGGCGACCGCTTCATCGAGCGGGTCTTCACCGAAGTGGAGCGGGCCAAGGCGGAACGGCGCCAGATGACCCGGGTCGAGACCTATGCCAAGCGCTTCGCCGCCAAGGAAGCCTGTGCCAAGGCGCTCGGCACCGGCTTCTCGCGTGGTGTCTTCTGGCGCGATCTCGGCGTCGTGAACCTGCCGGGCGGCAAGCCAACGCTGCGGCTCACCGGCGGCGCGCTCGAACGCCTGCTGGCGATCACCCCGGCGGGCATGGAAGCGGTGATCGATCTGACCATCACCGACGAGCCCCCGATTGCCAGCGCGGTGGTGATCATTTCCGCTCGTCTGCGTATCTGATTGTTGCGAAAATACAACTTAGAAATTTATTTGGCTTTTGTGCGACGCTGATGCGGGTTGCACGCGGTGAATGCCAGAGTCCATTGTGCACTACGGCTGGTGGGGATCAGTCGCATGTGTATGCAATTGCCAGGGGGCAATCATGGATATTTCTCTTGGGCGCGGATTTTTCCGCGCCGGCCTGCTCGCGTCCGTTGCGGGATTGTCGAGCGTCTGCATGACCTCGGCTCCGGCACTGGCAGCCGGCGTCGACTTCGTCTTCGTGGTCGACGAATCGGGTTCGATGTCGGGCGAACAGGATTTCATCCCGACCCTGGTGAACGACCTGCAGACGGCCTTCTCGGCCTCGGGCTTCACCGATAACCGCTTTGCACTGGTCGGGTTCGGCGACTACGCGGAAGTGCCGCGCCTGGTCGCGGGCTTCGGTACCGCTGCCGACATCGCTGCTGCCTCGACCACGCTGACCACGTCTGGCGGCACCGAGGACGGCTATGCCGGCATCGATTTCGCCCTGCAGAACTTGGCGATCCGCTCCGATCTCGGCCAGTTCCTGCTGATCACGGACGAAGACCGCGATGACATCACCGCAGGCGGCCTGACCTTCAACTCGATCCTGGGCGAGCTGGTCACCACCAACACCGGCCTGAACGGCATCCTCGACATCAACAGCAGCGCGGACGCTGTGACTGCCGGCGGCGGCGAGCCACTGGTGGTCGACCTGCAGAACAACCGGATCTATGTCGCCGACACGACGTCGCCGACCGGTTACCGGATCGTCCAGCTGGCGTCCGGCGTCGCGCCCATCGACGGTGGCTATGGCACCACGGTTGCCGATTATGTCGACCTCGCCAACCAGACCGTGGGCGGCTGCGTCGGCTCGATCAGCCAGTTCCGGACCAACGACCCGGCGACGGTGAACGCCTTCGCCAATGCCCTGGTCGACTGTCTGACCCTGGTCGTGGTGAACAATCCCGGCTCGTTCCAGGCGCGCACCGCCGTCGTTCTGAAGAATTTCTTCGGCTCGGCACAATATTCGACGCTGGTGGCGAGCTATCCGGGCCACCTGGCGCTCTCCGACCGCAATCCCTATGCCCGACGTCAGGCCAGCCTGGGCGGCGTCTACGCACTGACCGGTGACGGCCGGCCCGGTGCCGCTTCCGGTGCGACCGGCGAATATGTCTCGCCCGACGGCAAGTTCAGCTTCTACGGCGCCTTCGGCCTGGACTGGGGGACGATCGATTCGACCGCCACCGCCATGGGCTCGGATATCGAAGGTCGCTCGGTCAGCCTTGGCGGCGATTACGCCCTGGCCCCGAATGTTTTCCTGGGCGCTGGCGCCACCATCGCGACCGTGACCAATTCGCTGGACAACGACACGGACAGCCAGGATACGAGCGCCTACAATCTCTATCTCGCGGCCGCCTATGCCACCGCGCAATACTACCTCGATGCGGTGGTTCAGGCCGGCTATCTGAACCAGGACACCACGCGCGAGGCCGGTGGCAATACGCTGACCGGTAACACCACCGGTTTCTCCTGGGGCGCCGAAATCAGCGGCGCCTATGATTTCGAGCTGGCCAAGGGCATGACCATCGGTCCGGTCGCCTCCCTGCGCTATGCGTCGGTCAGCCTGAAGTCCTATCAGGAGAGCGGCGGTCCCTTCGCGGCGTCGATCGGTGACCAGTCCTACGACTCCCTGGTTTCCTCGCTCGGCGCGCAGTTCGCCCTGGAAACCGCGGTGTCGGCGACCGAAGACCTGCGCGTCACTCTTCGGGGGGCCTGGGAGCACGACTTCCTCGACGGCGCCGATGCTGTCTCGGTGGCGCAGATCACGACCGGCAACTCGTTCATCGTGACCCCGGATACGAACGACGAGAACTGGTTCGCCGTCGGCGCCGGCATCCGGTTGCAGAGCGCCGACTATGCGGTGTTCGGCGACTTCGACACGCGGCTCGGCTATGACGTCGGCGACCTCTATTACGGTCGCGTCGGCTTCAAGCTGTTCTTCTGAGGACGATCATGGCGATGCGCCGGGCGGAAGCCCGGCGCACTTCGGTCGTCACGGTTGACACCGGGCTGCCGGCTGGGCTTCATGCCACGAAAGGTCTGGAGTCGCCTCGTGGCAGCATATAGGGAAAACATGGGCAAGCGGGCAGGGCGCTCGCCCTTTGTCGAGACGGTGCTCACCGTCATCTATGCGGTTCTGATCGCCATCGTGATCCGCACCGTGCTGTTCGAGCCGTTCAACATCCCCTCGGGATCGATGCGGCCGACCCTCGAAGTCGGCGACTATCTGTTCGTCTCGAAATTCTCCTACGGCTATTCGCGCTATTCGATGCCCTTCGGGCTCGGCCTGTTCTCGGGCCGGATCTTCGGCAGCGATCCGGAGCGCGGCGACGTCGTCGTCTTCCGCAAACCGAGCGAGCCGACCACGGACTATATCAAGCGTATCGTCGGCCTGCCCGGCGACAAGATCCAGGTGACCGACGGCGTGCTGAGCATCAACGGCACGCCGGTGCCGCGGGTCCGCGTCGACGACTATCTGGAGCAGCTGCCGAACGGCGGCGTGCGCCGGATCGAGCAGTATCGGGAGACCCTGCCGAACGGCGTCACCTATCTGACCTTCAACCTGATCGACGGCAGCAAGGCGGACAATACCGGCGTCTACGAAGTGCCCCCCGGGCATTATTTCGCCATGGGCGACAACCGTGACGATTCGATCGACAGCCGCTACCCGCCTGAAATCGGCGGTGTCGGCTTCGTGCCGGCGGAAAATCTGGTCGGCCGGGCCGACTTGATCTTCTTCTCGTCGGACGGTAGCGCGAGCCTGTTGGAGCCCTGGAATTGGTTCGGCGCCATCCGCTACAACCGTCTGCTGCAAGTGATCCGGTGACCGCGCTCGACCCGTTGATCGAGGCGCTGGGTCACCGCTTCGAGAACCGCGCCCTGCTGCTCCGGGCCCTGACGCACAAGAGCTTCGGTGGCGAGACGTCGAACGAACGTCTGGAATTCCTGGGCGACCGCGTGCTCGGCATGGTGGTCGCGGAAACCCTCTATGCCGCCCATCCGAGCTGGGAGGAGGGCGCGCTGGCGGTTCGCCTGAACGGCCTCGTCCGGCGTGAGACTCTGAGCCAAATCGCGGGCGAGATCGACCTCGGCCGCTACCTCCGCCTCGCCAAGGGCGAGGACGAGCAGGGCGGCCGGGCCAAGCCGGCGATCCTGGCCGATGCCATGGAAGCGGTGATTGCCGCGGTCTATCTGGACGGCGGCCTGGGCGCTGCCCGGGGTGTCGTATCGCGTCTCTGGGCCGACTATTTCTCGAACCGGGCGACCCCGCCCAAGGATGCCAAGACGGCCTTGCAGGAATGGTCCGTGGCCAAGGGCCGGGGCCAGCCGCGCTACGAGACCCTGACCCGTTCCGGACCGGACCATGCCCCCATCTTCGTCGTCGCGGCCGTGCTGCCCGACGGCGCCAAGGGCGAGGGCCGAGGCCCGTCCAAGCGGGTGGCCGAACAGGAGGCCGCCCAAACCCTGCTGAACCATCTGGTGGCGACGTCATGACCGAAGCAGCCGAAACCCCGACCCGCGCCGGCTTCGTCGCCATCGTCGGCCCGACCAACGCCGGCAAATCGACCCTGACCAATCGCCTGGTGGGCGCCAAGGTCTCGATCGTCACCCAGAAGGTGCAGACGACGCGGACCCGGGTCACCGGCATCGCCATGCGGGGCCGGAGCCAGATCGTCTTCGTCGACACGCCCGGCGTCTTCTCGCCGCGCCGCCGGCTCGACCGTGCCATGGTCGCCGCTGCCTGGGCGGGTGCTGCCGATGCCGATCTCGTGGTCGTGCTGGTCGATGCCGAACGGGGTATCGACGAGGCGGTCGAGGCCGTACTGGAAGGCTTGAAGGGGGCGGGGCCGAAATGCCTGCTCGCCCTGAACAAGATCGACCTCGTGAAGCGCGACAGCCTGCTCGGCCTCGCCAAGACGCTGAACGACAAGCTCGATTTCGACGCCACCTTCATGATCTCGGCCGAGCGCGGCGACGGCTGCGACGACCTGATGGCCGCGATCGAGGCGCGTATACCGGAAGGCCCCTGGCTGTTCCCGGAAGACCAGCTCTCCGACCTGCCGGAACGGATGCTGGCGGCCGAGATCACGCGCGAGAAGATCTTCCTCCGTCTGCACCAGGAACTGCCCTATTCGATCCATGTCGAGACAGAGCTCTGGAAGGACCAGAAGGATGGTTCGGTCCGCATCGAGCAGACGATCTATGTCGAGCGCGACGGCCAGAAGGCCATCGTGCTGGGCAAGGGCGGACAGACCGCCAAGCTGATCGGCAGCATGGCGCGCGAGGAAATGGAAGAGATGTTCGGCCGCCGGGTCCACCTCTTCCTTTTCGTCAAAGTCCGCGCCAACTGGGCGGACGACCGCGAACGCTACCGCGCCATGGGGCTCGACTGGCAGGACTGAGGTCCGCTTGACAGTAGGCAGCCTTATTGACACTGTTGTCAGTAAATTGTCGACAAGCGGTGCAGCCATGGCCAGCCTGACCACCATCACCCCACGCAACATGCGCTTTGCCGTCGAGGGTCGGGCCGACGGCCTCTGGTGCGGCGGCGATCCGGTGCGCACCGCCTTTTTCGACGGCATGTCGATCATGTTCCCCGAGGGCGAGAAATTCTTCATCGAGAGCGTGAAGGAGAACGCCGCCGACCTGACCGACCCGGTGCTGCGTGCCGAAGTGCAGAATTTCGCCATGCAGGAAGGGCTGCACAGCCGCGAACATCACCGCTACAACGACGTCGTCGCCAAGCGCACCGGCGCGGTCGTGACCCGGCTGGAGGAGGGGGTCAAGTTCCGCCTCGATCTCGTGCGCCGCTGGTTCGGGCCGAAGCGCCGCCTCGCCGCGACCGCGGCGCTCGAGCATTTCACCGCGATCCTGGCCGATTACCTGCTGACTCATCCCGAAGCGCTGGAAGCTGCGGATCCAGAGATCGCCCGCCTGTGGCTCTGGCACGCTATCGAAGAAAACGAACACAAGGCGGTGGCTTTCGACGTCATGGCCGCGGTGGCGCCGGGGATCGGCGGCTACTTCCTGCGCACGCGCTCCATGGTGTTCACCACCCTGACCTTCAGCTTCTTCATGGCGCGCCACATCCTGGCGATCCTGCGCGCCGATCTCGGTCGGCGCCCGGGTTTCCGCCATTATTCGGCCTTGCTGCGCCTGTTCTGGGGTCGGGGCGGCGTGATCCCGGCCACGCTGCTGCCCTGGCTCGCCTATTTCCGTCCCGGTTTCCATCCCTGGGACCATGACAACCGCAAGCTTCTGGACGCCCGGCGCGAGAGCCTGAAGATGGCCTGAACACGCCAAGGCGGGGCAACGGGCTGTTGACCGGAACCCGGCGATGCCTTTTGCTGCCCCGGTGCCGATTGGTTAACTGGGGCAGCGGTTATCTTGGACCTGGTGATTTCCCCTTCGGCGGTGGCCGGTTACACCGCGCTCGGGATAGTCGTGGTGATTCTGGTCTATGGCTTCCTGAAGCAGCCGGATTTCCTCACCGTGCCGCGCCGGCCCCGCTACCGCGAGGTGATCGTGCCCGGCATGATCGTCTCCGAAGTGATCGAGATCCTGCGCAAGCCGCCCCGCGGCTTCAGCCTCTATCAGCTCGACCCGGCCCACGGTCTGGTGGTCTATCTCGAAGGCCCCGGACTGATTTCGCTCGGCTGCTACTACCCGCTCTATGTCGATCCCTCGACCCAGGGGGTGCTGATCACCTGCGGGATCGAGCCGCGCACACCGCTCTACGGTCCGCCCGTGCGCCGCCGCCTGGTGCGGATGCAGCGCACGGTGGCGCAGATGCTGAACGGCGTCGCGGTCTGACCTCAGAGCCGGCGTAGCGCCACCGATTCGACCTGGTGGTTCGGCCCCTTGCGCAGGATCAGGTCGGCCCTGTAGCGGGCGGGACGGATGTTCTCGATCAGGTTCCGTTCGTTGATCCTGGTCCAGATCGACAGTGCCGTCGCCCGCGCCTCCTCGTCTGAAAGGTCGGCGTAGCGGCTGAAATAGCTCTCCGGATTGCGGAAGGCGGTCTGCCGGAAGTTCAGGAAACGCGCCACGTACCAGTCGCGGATCATCTCGGTGTCGGCATCGACATAGATCGAGTAATCGAAGAAGTCCGAGGCGAAGATGACGTCGTCCAGGCCGGGCGCCGTGTTCACCTGGAGCACGTTCAGCCCCTCGACGATCAAGATGTCCGGCCGTTCGATGATCTGCTGTTCGCCCGCCACGATGTCATAGGTGATGTGGCTGTAGACCGGGGCGGCGACGCGGGGGTTGCCCGCCTTGATGTCGGCCAGGAAGGTGAGCAGGGTGCGGACGTCGTAGCTCTCCGGGAAACCCTTGCGTTCCATGATGCCGCGTTCGGCGAGCACGCGGTTCGGATGCAGGAAACCGTCGGTCGAGATCAGGGCGACATTCGGATGGTTCGTCCAGCGCGCCAGGAGCGAACGCAGGATGCGGGCCGACGTGCTCTTGCCGACCGAGACCGAGCCGGCGAGGCCGATGATATAGGGCACCTTGGCCGGCACCGTGCCCAGAAAGGCGAAGGTCGAGCGGTAGAGCTCGATCGTGTTGGCGACATGGAGGTTGAGCAGGCGCGACAGCGGCAGATAGATGTCCGCCACTTCCTCGAGCGAGATCATCTCGTCCGCCCCGCGCAGCTTGAGCAGGTCTTCCTGAGACAGGGTCATGGGCGTATCCGCCCGATGGGCACGCCAGGCTTCCCGATCGAACAGAGTGAACCGTTGTTCGATCGGGGGCTTCAACTTACGATCGGGCATGAACCACCCTTGCCGGACCCCGGCTTTCCGCCAGATGGGCTTCCTCACCAGATGCGACCGGAACTGAGCCTTTTCGGCCGGCCCGCCCGACTTCCCGAAGGTGATACCACGGTGGTCCCGACGGCAAAAGCCCGGTCGAAACAATATTGTCGCAGCAGCCTGCGGGAAATGGCCGACCATGGAATGGCTTGACCGTGCAGTCGTCCTGAGCGTCCGGCCGTTCGGGGAACGCGACGCCGTGGTCTCCCTCTTCGCTCGCGAACACGGTCGCCATCCGGGCCTGGTGCGGGGCGGGCAGGGGCGCCGCCACGGTCCCGTCCTGCAGCCAGGCAACGAGCTTCAAGCCCAGTGGCGGGCCCGCCTGGCCGATCAGCTCGGCGCCTTCACGGTGGAGCTCCTGCGCCCGCGGGCCGGAGTGATGCTGGCTTCCGCCCCGGCACTGGCCGGACTTTCGGCGCTCACGGCACTGCTCGACCTCTGCCTGCCCGAGCGCGAGCCCCACGCCCGCCTGTTCGACGGCCTGATCGTGCTGCTCGATGCGATGGAGGCGGGCGGGCCCTGGCCCGCGCTGATGGTCCGCTTCGAGCTCGAACTCCTGGCCGAGCTCGGCTATGGCCTCGATCTTTCGTCCTGCGCCGTGACCGGGGAGACCGAGGACCTGACCCATGTCTCGCCGCGCAGCGGACGTGCCGTCTCGGCCGCGGCGGCGGCACCCTATGGCGACAGGCTGCTGCGCCTGCCCGGCTTCCTGGCCGGCCGGCCGGAGCAGGGGGGCAACGTCCTGGCCGGATTCGCTCTGACCGGGCATTTCCTGGAACAGCGTGTGCTGGCGCCCCAGGGCCGCGCCCTGCCCGCGGCGCGCGGCCGCCTGCTCGCCCTCTTGGGCAGGGGGGGCGCGATCTGATAGGGTCCGGCCATGAGTGACCAGACCCTGGATTCGGGCGAGATTCGCGACGTCCCCCTGGCGAGTGCGCTGGGCGAGCGTTACCTCGCCTATGCCCTGTCGACCATCATGGCGCGTTCCCTGCCCGATGTGCGCGACGGCCTGAAGCCGGTGCACCGGCGCCTGCTCTATGCCATGCGGCAATTGAAGCTGGACCCCAAGTCCGGCTACAAGAAATCCGCCCGCGTGGTCGGCGACGTGATCGGTAAATACCATCCCCACGGCGACCAGTCGGTCTATGACGCGCTGGTGCGGCTGGCGCAGGATTTCGCCGTCCGCTTCCCGCTGATCGACGGCCAGGGCAATTTCGGCAATATCGACGGCGATAATGCGGCGGCCATGCGTTACACCGAGGCGCGCCTGACCCGCGTCGCCGAGTTGATGCTGGCCGACATCGACGAAGACACGGTCGATTTCCGCCCGACCTACGACGGCGAGGAGCAGGAGCCGGTGGTGCTGCCCGGCGCCTTCCCGAACCTGCTGGCGAACGGCGCCCAGGGCATCGCGGTCGGCATGGCGACTGCCATTCCGCCGCACAATGTGGCCGAGCTCTGTGCCGCCATTACGCTGCTGATTGCCAAGCCCGAGGCGACGATCGACGAGTTGGTCGCCCTGGTGCCGGGGCCTGATTTCCCGACCGGCGGCCTGCTGGTCGAGCCGGCGGAATCGATCCGCGAAGCCTATGCCACCGGGCGCGGGTCCTTCAGGATTCGCGCGCGCTGGCACCAGGAGGATACCGGCCGCGGCACTTTCGCCGTGGTGGTGACCGAGATCCCCTATCAGGTCCAGAAGTCGCGCCTGATCGAGAAGATCGCCGAGCTGATCGAGCAGAAGAAACTGCCCCTGCTCGAAGACGTGCGCGACGAATCGACCGACGAGGTCCGCGTCGTCCTGATCCCGCGCAGCCGCACGGTCGAGCCCGAGATGCTGATGGAGGGACTGTTCAAGCTCTCCGATCTCGAAGTCCGCGCGCAGCTCAACATGAATGTGCTCGACCGCGGCCAGACTCCGCGGGTGATGAACCTGAAGGAAGTGCTCCAGGCCTTCGTCGACCACCGGATCGAAGTGGTGGTGCGCCGCGCCCGCCACCGCCTGGCCGAGATCGTTCACCGCCTGGAGATCCTGGGCGGTTACCTGATCGCCTATCTCAATCTCGACGAGGTGATCCGCATCATCCGCGAGGAAGACCAGCCGAAGCCCGCCCTGATGGCCCGTTTCGGCCTGACCGACGTGCAGGCCGAGGCGATCCTCAACATGCGGCTCCGCTCGCTCCGCAAGCTCGAGGAATTCGAGATCCGGAAGGAATACGACGCGCTGGAGAAGGAACGCACCGCGCTCGAAAAGCTGCTGGCGGAACCCGCCCGCCAGCGCAAGGCGGTGGCCCAGGGCATCGCCGAGATCGCCAAGGAATTCGGGCCGGAGACGCCGCTCGGCAAGCGCCGCAGCCAGTTCGCCGAAGCGCCCCAGGCGATCGACCTGCCTTCGACCGCCTTCATCGAGCGCGAGCCGATCACCATCGTCTGCTCCGCCAAGGGCTGGATCCGCGCCCTCAAGGGCCATGTCGAGGGTGACGCCGAGCTTCGCTTCAAGGAAGGCGACCACGGGCGTTTCATGATCAAGGCGGAGACGACGGACAAGCTGATCCTCTTCGCCACCAACGGGCGCTTCTTCACCCTGGGCTGCGATAAGCTGCCGGGCGGGCGCGGTCATGGCGATGCCGTGCGCCTGCTGGTCGACCTCGGCAACGACCAGGACATCGTCGCCCTCTTCGTGCACAGGCCGGGCTCGAAGCTGCTGCTCGCCGCCGGTGACGGCAAGGGTTTCATCGCGGCCGAGGACGACGTGATCGCGCAGACCCGCGCCGGCAAGCAGGTGATGACCACCGGCCCGGGCGTCGAGGCGGTGATCTGCAAAAGGGTCGAGGGCGATCACGTCGCGGTGATCGGGGAGAACCGCAAGCTGCTGGTCTTCCCGCTCGCCGAAGTGCCGGAACTGGCCCGCGGCCGCGGCGTCACCCTTCAGAAATACAAGGACGGCGGCTTGGCCGACGTCACCGTCTTCACCCTGGCGACCGGCCTGTCCTGGCCTTACGGCACCGGCATCAAGACCGAGACCAACCTGACCGACTGGATGGGCGCCCGCGGCGGCGCCGGGCGGCTGGCACCGCGCGGCTTCCCCAAGGCGAACCGCTTCTCGTAACCCGCCTCATTCCGCGGCGGGGGCGGCTTGCTCCTGCGCGGCAGGATGGGCGGCGGCGTGGACGAACTTGGCTCCGCCGGCCCAGGACGCCGCGGCGGCGAGCAGGTTCAGCACGGCCGAGAAGGTGAAGGCGAAGCCGAGGCCGTGCATGAAGGGCACCGCCATCAGTTCCGGGAAGAAGTGGTTGCCGGTGATGGCGGCGGCATTGGCGGCCGGCAGGGCCTGGAGCACGGCGGCCGGGATCAGCTCGCCCATCGGGTTGTAGCCCAGGAAGGCGGCGAACAGGCTGGCGACCGGCGGGGCTGCGGCAACCTGATGGGCGATGGCGGCGGGCACGCCCTGGCCGAGCAGGGCGGCTTCCATCGAGCCCGGCAGGGATTCGGCGAGGCCGGCCAGCATCAGGCCGAAGAAGATGCCGATCGAGAGTACGCCGCCCGCGTTGATCGTGGTCGCGCGCATGCCCGAAGCCTGGCCGCGTTCGGCCGCCGGCACCGCATTCATGATCTGCGTGCTGTTGGGCGCCAGGAACAGGCCGGAGCCGAGCCCGTTCAGGAAGATGAGCGCCGCGAAGCCGAGATAGGAGAAATCGGCCGGCAGAACCATGAGGGCGGCGAAACTGGCGGCGCCCATGACCAGGCCGGCGACCGCGAAGGGCCGGGCGCCGACATGGTCCGACCAGTAGCCGGAGATCGGCGCCGCCAGCAGCAGGCCGACGGTCAGCGGCAGCATGAAGATCGCCGACCACAGCGGCGTCTCCTCGAAGCTGTAGCCGTGCAGCGGCAGCCAGACGCCCTGGAGCCAGACGATCAGCATGAACTGCAACCCGCCGCGTGCGACCGAGGCGAGCAGGCTGGCGATATTGCCGTAGGCGAAGGGCCGGATGCCGAACAGGCCGAAGTCGAACATCGGCTTGGCCACCCGCCGCTCGACCAGGAAGAAGGCCAGGAGGGCG
>Ga0265297_10003187_pt1 | contig 30386 bp, 34 predicted proteins | sample Munlanlwell13791_FD_192502 | JGI IMG/M metagenome (GOLD analysis project Ga0265297, IMG submission 192502) | Leachate microbial communities from a municipal landfill in Southern Ontario, Canada - Leachate well 137-91 | ecosystem: Engineered > Solid waste > Landfill > Unclassified | place...
CCGCTTACGACGCGAAAGCGTTTTCACATCAATAACTTATGGGATGTTTGGCAAGGGGGCATACTTCCGAGCCGAATGACACCCGGCATCTCGCGCCGATGGGCGCCTGAATTCCCCGCCGATTCCATTCGATCTGCGCGCGCTCCAGGCTGCGGCTCGATACGGCAATTCGAAATGTTCGAGGGCCCGCGAACCCGCTTGACAGCGTCATCGTGTTTGGACATTGTTCGCGCCTCGCAAGCGGCGGGCATGGGGCTGTAGCTCAGTTGGGAGAGCGCCTCGTTCGCAATGAGGAGGTCAGCGGTTCGATCCCGCTCAGCTCCACCATCGCCCGGCTTGCGGGTCTCTTCACATCGAAGTTGGTTTTGGTCGGACGGTCGCCTGGTCGATCTGGGCGGGCTCATTCATGGCCATTCGCCCGTCGCCAATCCCACGGCACCTGAAATTCGCCCTGCCACAGGCCGATCTTTTCGGCCCGGGCCGCATCTTCCTCGGCGGTGTAGCGCAGGGAGCCGTGCCGATAGGCCAATGCCCAGCCGTCCTGGACCATCGCGCTGCCGATGTCGGTCCCTTCGACACGGCAGAGGGCGACGATCCGGTCATACTGATCGCGTTCCACCGGCTCGCAGACAACCTGCCGGTAGTCGACGAGACCTGACAGGACGGAAGTCGCCTTGTCACCGCAGCGATAGGGAAGGCCGTCGAGATTCGTGCAGGTTTGGTCTGTCTCGGGCGCGTCGACACCCAAGAGGCGAACGCGGTTGCCGTCAAAATCCAGCGTATCGCCGTCGATCACCGCGGCACGGCCGGTGATGGTTCCGTCCGCAGCGGTCTCGGTGGGCCCGAACCGGCCCACCAATCCGTGCCAAATGCGGCCGTCGAGAAGCCCCTCCACGCCGCCGTATTGATTGAACTTCACGATGACGAGCAAGGCGACGGCGAATGCGAGGATGAGCATGCGGACGCGCCGGTACGGCCGCCAACGGCGCCGCCGGAAGCCCCGCGGCCCGTGGGCCGCGCTGGAGCGATTGTTCCGGGCGATCCGGTCGGCATCGCGGATGATGTCGAAGGCGCTCTCGCGGCGTGACTCTTTCATGCCCCGAGCTTCCGCCGCTTCGGTTAAGCCCGATTTAACCCGGCCGGACGTCGGCGCCGCGACTCCGTGCCGCGCCCGGTGTCACGGCATTGTCACGCCCGCACGCTAGACGGGTCGCCGTCTTTCGGGGGGGCGGCAATGGCGGAATTGGGCGACGAGCCGGTGATTCACGAGGGCGCGCGGGTGGTCGAGTCGACCCTCGGCCGCTATGTCGAGATCGGGGCGCGCAGCCTGATCCAGGAATGCAGCTTCGGCGACTACAGCTATACCGACGCCGATTCGAACATCGTCTATACGACCGTCGGCAAATTCTGCTCGATCGCGGCGATGACCCGGATCAACCCAGGCAATCACCCCACTTGGCGCGCCACCCAGCACCACTTCACCTATCGCGCCCGGAAATACGGGCTGGCGGAAGCGGACGAGGCCGAATTCTTCGACTGGCGGCGGCAGCACCACGTCACCATCGGCCATGACGTCTGGATCGGCCATGGCGCCATCATCCTTGCCGGCAACGATGTCGGCACCGGGGCGGTGGTGGCCGCCGGGGCGGTGGTGAGCAAGCCGGTCGCGCCCTATACCATCGTTGCCGGCGTGCCGGCGCGCCCGCTCAAGCGGCGCTTCGAGGCGGCCGTGGTGGAACGCCTGATGGCGCTCGCCTGGTGGGACTGGCCGCACGAGAGGCTGCGCGCGGCGCTGCCCGATTTCCGCGCCCTGCCGATCGAAGCTTTCGTCGAGAAATATGCCTGAATGGTCAGAGGTCCGGCGCGGTCGGCGAGAGATCGCCCGGCCGGGGATAGCGGCGCAGCGGCGAATAATCGACCTTCCAGACGTCGAGCTCGAAGAGCTGGCCCGCCTCGTCGAGGAACAGGGTGAAGGCGACCGGCACATCGTCCTCGTCCCGCGCCCACAGCGGCTCGGTCACCCGGCCGACGTCATGCACGCCGCCCTGGCGCCGGATGAAGCGCAGCGACCCCATGCCGCCGTCCGGCATTTCCTTGACCCGGGCGCGGGCCAGCGCCTCGGTCGAGACCAGGGCGCGGTCGAGGTCGAAGGCTTGGGCCAGGGTGGCGATCACCGCCTTTTCCTCGACCCGCAGGGGGCGCAAGGGGCGGTCGCGCAGCAGCGGCAGATAGGCGTCGCGCTCGATGTCGAAGGGGCGGTCGCGAACCGGGGTCATGTCCGCCTCCTGGCGCCGGCCACGCCGAGGGTGCCACGCGACGATACGCGTGTTCCCGAAAGGGCGAGGGTAGGACGGGGATGGACCATGGAACCGGGAACTCCGCTTCGACGATGGCGCGATTCTGCGCCGGTCCGCGGGGGCCGTCCTGGATCTAGATCAAAGCGGGTTCATCGGGACAGCAGCGCAGCGCTTCGGCCAGGCGCGACAGGCCCCGGGCCAGTTCGCCGTGGTCGGCGGCGGCGGACAGGCTGATCCGGATCGCTTCGGGCGGGAAGGCGCGGCCGACCTGGAAGGCCGCGGCCGGGGCGACATGGACGCCCAGCGCCCGGGCCGCCTCCACCACGTCGTCGGCGCGGCGGCCGTTCTCGATCTTCAGCCAGACATGGAAGGAACGGATCCGCCCCTCGCGCGGGCCGGGCAGTTCCAGCAGCCGCTCGGCGATCTCGTTGCGCGCCGCGATCTCGGTGATCTGCCAGCGGGTCAGGCGCTCGGCCGTGCCGTCGCCGATCCAGCGGGCGACGATCTCGGCCATCAGGGGCGGCGCCATCAGGGTGGTCGCCCGCATGGTCTCGGTCGCGGGATCGACCAGGCGCTTGGGCAGCGCCATATAGCCGACCCGGAGCCCCGGCATCAGCGCCTTGGAGACCGAGGTGACGAAGATCGTGTGCTCGGGCGCCAGCATGGCGAGGGGGGTATGGCCGGGGGCCAGGAAACCGTGCACGTCGTCCTCGACCATCAGGGCGTCGTGGCGCATGGCGACTTCGGCGATCTGCCGTCGTCGCTCCTCGCCCATCACCGCCGTGGTCGGATTCTGGATCGAGGGGGTCAGATAGACGAAGCGCCGCCCGCCGCCCCGGCAGGCCGCCTCCAGCGCGTCGGGCCGCATGCCTTCGGCATCCAGCGCCACCGGCTCCAGCACCAGGCCGAGGCGGCGGGCGAGGGAGGTCAGGCCCGGATAGGCCAGCGCCTCGGTCAGCAGCACGTCGCCCGGGCGGGCGACGGTCATCAGGGCGACGGTCTGGGCATTCTGGCAGCCGGCGGTGACCACCACCCGGTCGGGCGTGGTCTCGACACCGGAGCGGCGCATCCAGGCGGCCCCGGCGGCCCGGTGGGCGGGGGCGCCGGCCGGGAACTGATAGCCCATGACCGGGCCGAGGTCGGCCTGCGCCGCCAGATGGGCCAGTGTCGCCTGCAGGGCTTCGAGCTGCGGCCCCATGGCCGGGCGATTGACCGAGAGATTGATCATGCCGCCGACCGGGCGGTCGTGATCGATGCCGACCAAGCCGCCGCTGCCCGGCTTGGTGACGTCGGGCCCGCGCACGAAAGTGCCGCGGCCGACCGTGCCGTCGGTCAATCCGCGGCGCGCCGCCTCGGCATAGGCGCGGGTCACGGTGCCGATGGTGACGCCCAGCCGGATCGCCAGGTCGCGGTGGGTGGGCAGGCGCGTGCCGGGCGGCAAGATGCCGCCGGCCACCGCCGCCGCCAATGAATCCGCAATCGCCAGATAGAGCGGGCCGTCGTGCCCGGCCAGATTGGGTTTCCAGGCGTCGGCCCCGCGGGGCTTCGGCTGTGACGGACGGGCAACGGTGGCAGCGGTGATTGTCATAGTGACAATAATGCTGTTGTCCCGAGGTTCTTGTCAAGATATAGAGACAATGCCTGTTGTAAGGAGGCAGACATGACCGATTGCATGGAGACAAATTCCCCCGTCCTGTCCCCCGCCGCTGCTGCGGCCGAGACCGTCATGGTCGTGAAGGCCAACGGCCGCGCGACCGTGTGGGGACTTGTTGCAAAAGCCATGATGACTCTCCTCACTTGGCAGCGCCGCCTCGCCGAGCGCCACCATATTCGCGAGATGGACGACCGTATGCTGCGCGACATCGGCTTGTCCCGCGCCGACATCGAGGGCGAAGCGACCAAGCCGTTCTGGAGGCCGTGACCGCGATGACGACACTCGACATCTACGAGGTCGAGGCGTTCGGCGCCGGCTTGCCCTTCCGGGGCAATCCGGCCGCCGTCGTACCTCTCGACCGCTTCCTCGACGACGCCGTGCTGGCCAAGATCGCGGCGGCGAACAATCTGGCCGAAACCGCCTTCTTCGTGCCCGCGGAGAGTGCCGGGACCTATCGCCTGCGCTGGTTCACGCCCACGGTCGAGGTGCCGCTGTGCGGCCACGCCACCCTGGCCACCGCCTTTGTCATCATGACAATCCTGAATCCTGGGTGCCCGGCGGTGACATTCGAGTCGGCGTCCGGCCCTCTCGCGGTGACAAAGGACGGTGATGTCCTGGCGCTCGACTTCCCCAGCCGCCCGGCACAGCCCTGTGTGGCGCCGGCCGGGGTGGAAGCCGCGCTGGGGGCGGCGCCGGAGAGCTGGCGGAGTGCCGCCAATTTCCTGCTGGCGGTGTTCCCGCATGAGGCCGACGTCGCCGCCCTGGCGCCCGACTTCAAGGCACTGAAGGCGGCGACCGGCTGCGGCCTGATCGCGACGGCGCCGGCCGACTCGGCCGAGGGCGGCGATTTCGTCTCGCGCTTCTTCGCCCCCGCCGACGGCATCGACGAAGACCCGGTGACCGGCTCCGCACATTGCAGCCTGACCCCCTATTGGGCGCAGCGCCTGGGCAAGCGGCACCTCGAAGCGCGCCAGATCTCGGCCCGCGGCGGCTTCCTGACGCTCGACGAGCGGGGCAGCCGCACCGGGATCGCGGGGCGCTGTCGCCTCTATCTCGAAGGCCGCATCCACATCTGACGTCGCGTCCAGGCCCGCCTCGGCGAATGGCTTGTGACCTGCGCGCCGACCATGCATCCTCCCGTCCAGACCTCAAGAAAAATCGGGGCGGGAGGAGAGCATGGGCGAATTTTCGACCGTCGAACGCGACGGCCACCTGACCGTCGTCACGATCAACCGGCCGGAGGTGATGAACGCCCTCCACCCGCCGGCCAATTTCGAACTGGCCGCGATCTTCGACGATTTCGCCGCCGACCCAGAACAATGGGTCGCCATCGTCACCGGGGCGGGCGAACGCGCCTTTTCGACCGGTAACGACCTCGTCTTCCAGGCCAAGGGCGGCGCCATCGAAATCCCGCCCTCCGGCTTCGGCGGGCTGACCAACCGCTTCGACCAGGCGAAACCGGTGATCGCCGCCGTGAACGGCTTCGCCATGGGCGGCGGCTTCGAGGTGGCGCTCGCCTGCGATTTGATCGTCGCCGCTGAAAACGCTGTCTTCGCCCTGCCGGAACCGCGCGTCGGCCTCGCCGCCCTGGCCGGCGGCATGCACCGACTGCCGCGCCAGATCGGCCTGAAGCAGGCCATGGGCATGCTGCTGACCGGGCGCCGCGTGAGTGCCGCCGAGGGCAAGGAACTCGGCTTCGTGAACGAGGTCGTTCCCGTGGGCGAGGCCCTGGCGGGGGCGCGGCGCTGGGCCGAGATGATCCTCGAATGCGCGCCGAGCTCGATCCGCGCGACCAAGCAATGCGCCATGCAGGGGCTGGAGAAGAGCGGGCTCGAAGCCGCCATGCTGGGCAATTACCCGGCGGTCGGCCGCCTCTTCATGTCGAAGAATTTCCGCGAAGGTCCCCGCGCCTTCGCCGAGAAGCGCAAGCCCGAGTGGGTCGGCGAGTGAGGAGAGAGCCATGACCCTGCACACCCCGATCTGCGATCTTCTGGGCATCGAACACCCGGTGTTGCTGGCCGGCATGGGCGGCGTCGCCTTCGCCGAAGTCTGCGCAGCGGTTTCCGAGGCCGGCGGCTACGGCTGCCTCGGCATGGCGGCGCTGCCGCCGGAGCGGATCCGCGAGGAGATGCGGAAGGTCCGCGCACTCACGTCGAAGCCCTTCGCCGTCGACCTGCTGACCGCCCTGCCCGAGACCCTGGTCAATGCCGTCGACATCATCATCGAGGAAGGGGCGAGCGCCTTCGTCGCCGGTCTCGGCGTGCCGGCACCGATCATGCGCAAGCTCAAGGATGCCGGGCTCAAGGTGATGGCGGTCTGCGGCTCGGTCCATCATGGCCTGAAGGCGGAGGCGGCGGGCTGCGACGCCGTGATCGCGCAGGGGACGGAGGGCGGCGGCCACACCGGGCGGATCGCCGGCATGGCCCTGATCCCCCAGATGGTCGACGCGCTGAAGATCCCGGTCGTGGCGGCCGGCTCGATCGTCGACGGTCGCGGCCTCGCGGCTGCGCTTGCCTTCGGCGCGGTCGGTGCCTGGATGGGGACGCGCTTCATCGCCTCGAACGAGGCCAATGCGGCCGAGGGCTACAAGGCGGCGGTGCTGCGCGCCCGGGACGAGGACACGGTGATCACCCGCTGCTTCACCGGCAAGACGCTGCGCGCGATCAAGAACAGCTATACGGCCGAATGGGAAGGCAAGCAGGACCAGATCCAGCCCTTCCCGATGCAGGCCATGATCTCGGCCCAGGCCGGCGCCAATCTGACCCTGATGGGCGTGACCGACGGGATCGACGCGGACCGCGCCTGCCTGGCCGCCGGCCAGGGCTCGGGCGGCATCCACGAGATCCTGCCGGCGGGCGAGATCGTGCGCCGCACGGTGGCCGAGGCGGAAGCGGTGATCGCCCGCCTGCCCGGCCTGGTCAACCGCCGCGCCGCCGCCGAATAGTCACTTCTCGGCGACGAAGAAGACCCGGCGGAAGGGGAACAGCACCCGCCCGTCGGGCCTGGCGGGATAGGCCATCTCGAGCCTTTCCCGGTATGCGGCCAGGAAGGCCGCGGCGGCCGCCTCGTCGAGCGCGTCGAGATAGGGCCGCATGGCGGTGCCCTTGGTCCATTCCAGCACCGGGTGGCTGTCCGGTGCCGGGGCCAGGACATGGACATAGGCGGTGGTCCAGGCATCGACGGCCCGCGCTCCCGCATCGAACATCAGGCCGGCATAATCCGCAGCGTCGTCGACCGCCCGGATGCTGGAGACGCCCGCCAGCAGGGGCGCGAAATCGGGCAGGGCGACCACCTCGGCCAGCAGGCGGTGCGAGGGGGCGGCATGGTTCTGCGGCATCTGCACGGCCAGCACGCCACCTTCGGGCAGGCCCGCCACGATGTCGCGCAGGATGCGGCGATGGTCGGCCAGCCAATGGAAGGCGGCATTGGAGACGACGAGGTCGAAGCCCGCGGCCAGGGCCGGATCGGCGATGTCGCCCAGCACGAATCGGGCGTCGGGCAGCGCCCTTTCCGCCGCCTTCAGCATGGCGGACGACGAATCGATGCCGGTCAGCCGGAGGTCCGGGAAACGGTCGCGCAGCAGGCCGGTGACCTGGCCGCCGCCGCAGCCGAGGTCGACCGCGGCGGAAAAGCGCCTGTCGGGGATGCGGGCGACGAGGTCTGCCGCGGGCCTCAGACGGGGACCGGCGAATTTGGCGTATTGGCTCGGATCCCAGCTTGCCATGGCGCGCTCCCTTGCCGAGGATTCATGTCAACCAGGTTAAGGAATGCTGATGCGGATCGCGGTCGTCTTGAACGAAAAGGCCGGCACGCTGGCGGACAGCGACCTGGGTGCGGTTTCGACCGGGATCCGGACCGCCTTCGCCCATGCCGGCCACACGGTGACGGTGAGCGCGGTGAAGCCGGACGCCATGGTTCATGCCATCCGCCGGGCCCTGGTGGCAAGGCCCGATGCGCTGGTCGTCGGCGGCGGCGACGGCAGCCTGAACACCGCCCTCAACCTGATCGGCGACGCCCCGGTGGCGCTCGGCGTGCTGCCCCTCGGCACGATGAACCTGACCGCGCGCGACGCCGGCCTGCCGCTCGACCCGGTCGATGCCGCCAAGGCGATGGCGCGTGGCTCGATCGAATGGATCGATGTCGCGGCGATGGGCGAGCGCCGTTTCCTCCATGCCGTGGCATTGGGCTTCTATCCCTGGATGGTGCTGGACCGCGAGCGGGCGCGGCGCCGCCGGGGCCTCGCCAAATGGCCGGCCATGCTGCGCGCCGGCTTCCGCGCCTTGTTCCGCCGGCACGAGCTGGAAGTGGATGTCGTGCTCGACACCGACACGGGCGAGGTGGTGCGGATCCGCACCCCCCTGCTGCTGGTCGCCAACAACCGCTTCGTCGAGGGCGAGGGGCCGGTGCCCAGCCGGGCCAGCCTGGCCGACGGCGAACTCGCCGTCTATGTCGCGGTGGCGGAAGGGCCTTTCGCCCTGCTCCGCCTCGCCGCGGCGGTGGCGGCCGGACGCTGGGAAAGTGCTCCGGACATCCGCTTCGCCGCCTGCCGGGCGCTTCGGGTCCGCTCGCACCGGCGCCGGCTCCGGGTCGCGATCGACGGCGAACTCGATTACGTCGTGCCGCCGATCGAATTCCGCCTGCTGGGCGGGCGCCTCGCCTTCATCCTGCCGCCGCCAGGGGCGGGGCGGGGAAGCTGATCGTCCAGCGCGTGCCGCGGCCGGGCGCCGAATCGAGGCGGGACTCGCCGCCCAGCTGCTTCACCAGGCCGGGCACCAGGGCGAGGCCGAGGCCCGAAGTCGCTTCGGCCTCGAAGCCGATGCCGTCGTCGGCCAGCGTGATGGTCACCGTCTCGCCGTCGCGCGTTCCCGTCAGGCTGAGCCGGCCCGCCCGGCCGCCGGCGAAACCGTGGCCGACCGCATTGGTGATCAGCTCGGTCACCAGCAGGGCGAGCGGCGTCGCCCGGTCCTGGTCGACCGCCAGCGGCGGCAGCGCGATCTCGAGCGTCACGCGGTCGGCGGCGCCCTGGGCGGCCAGCAGGCTGGCGGCCAGTTCGGAGACGAGGGCGGTGGCATCGACCAGGCTGGTGGCATCGTCGAGATAGAGGTGGCGCTGCACCAGGGCGAGGGCGCGTACCCGCATCTCGACTTCGGCGAGCGCGGTGCGCGCTTCCTCCCCCTTGGCGGCGCGAAGGCGCAGGCCGAGGGTCGAGAGCACGGTCTGCAGGTTGTTCTTCACCCGGTGGTGGATCTCGCGGATCAGCAGGTCCTTCTCGCCGATCGTGCGCTTCAACTCGGCCTCGCGCAGCGCCACGCGGCGCGCCATGGCGGTGAAGCCGGCGCCGAGCTCGCGCAGCTCGACCGGGGCGCCGGTCAGTTCCGCCCGGCGGTCCAGCCGGCCGGCGGCATAGTCGGCGGCGAGACCATGCAGGTTGCGCACCCAGCGCGTCACCAGCAGATGGCCGGCGACGAAGGCGGCCAGCAGGGCGGCGACCAGGGTGAGCCCCAGCAGGGCGAGGCGCGATTGCAGGTCGTATTCGATCCAGGTGAAGGTCGAGGCGACGGGCAGGCCGAACAGGACGTGCACGGCGCCGCCCTGGAGCACCACGGTCGAATAGGCGCGCTCGCGCCCGTCCAGGCTCTCGGCGCGGAATTCCAGGATCTCGTCGTCCACCACCTTGGTGACCAGATCGGGCTGGGGCAGGCCGCCGTCGCCCTCGACGCCGCCGGTGCGCCGGGTCAGCACGCCGCCGTGGCGGTCGAGGACATAGACCACGCCGTCGTCCGGCAGACCGGCGTCGCGCGCCACTTTCTCCAGCCGGTCCAGCTTGATATCGACCGCGATCACCCCGGTCAGCGTATCGTTGTCGCCCAGGATCGGCATGGCGGCGACCATGGTGGGATTGGCCCCGGCCGGCCCGGTCACCTGGTCGGAGAGGGAGAAATCGCGCGTCTGCACGGCGCTCTGGAACCAGTCCGCATCGGCCAGTTTGACCGGGCCTTTGCCGGCCTGCGAACGGTCGGTCGAACAGACCTGCAAGCCGTCCGGATCGATCAGCGAGAGCCTGCCGTATTCGGGATAGATGTCGAGGAAGGCGCCGAACAGGCGCGGGCAGCGGCCGCCCGGATCGGGCAGGCGGAGATCGGTGGCGAGGCCGACCAGCAGGCGCCAGGTATCGGCGAAGAAATCGCGCTCGTGGCTCGCCGCCAGGGCCGCGAACTGATGCACCTGGGTCTCGGCCCGGGCGGTCTGTTCGTCATAGGCCTGGATCGCGACCAGCACGCCGCCGCCCACCGGCGCCGCCAGGACCAGCAGCATGAGCGCGGTCAGCCGCGCCCTCAGCGGGTCGAGCAGGCGGAACACCCGGGCCATGCCGGTCAGCCCGGGCGGTGGAACAGCGCCTGTGCCACGGTGACCAGCAGGGTCTCGGGGTCGAAGGGCTTGGAGACGAGATAGGTCGGCTCCATGCGCTCGCCGGTCAGCAGGCGTTCGGGGAAGGCGGTGACGAAGATCACGGGGACGTCGAGCGACTTCAGGATCTCCTGAGCCGCCTCGATCCCGGTCGAGCCGTCGTCGAGCTGGATGTCGGCCAGCACCAGGCCGGGCTTGTGCTCGGCCGCCAGCGCCACCGCCTCGCTCTTCCGCGTCGCGATGCCGACCACCTCGTGGCCCGCCTCGCGCATGATTTCGGCGATGTGAAGCGCGATCACCGGCTCGTCCTCGATCACCAGGACGCGGGCGCCCGGCAGTTCGGCCAACTCGGCATGGGCCTCGTCGATCAGGGCGGTGGCCTGGTCGACCGTGACGCCCAGGATGGCGGCGATCTCGCCCCGGTTCATGCCTTCGAGGGCGGAGAGCAGCAGGGCGCGCCGCGGGCCCGCCGGCAGGGCGTGCAGGCGGGCGGCGAATCCGTCGCCCGCGGCCTCACCCTCGAACACCGCATCGGCCGTGGCGTGGACCAGGGCATAGAGCTGCGGCTTCAGGTCGCGCGTGGTGTCCAGCTTGGCCTTGCCGGCGGCCAGGGCCTGCAGGGCGCCGCGGATCAGCCCGTCGCCTGCCGGTTGCGAGCCGGTCAGGGCGCGGGCGTAACGGCGCAGGAAGGGCAGGTGGCGCGCGATCTCCTGCTTCCACTCGGTCATCGGTACTCTTCCCCTCGGGCTGGATCCGGGCGAACCGTGCCACAAAAGAACTTCGGAACCAATGTCGGGGCTTCCCCATTGGTTCCATGGCCGATAGGTTTGGGCGGCAGGTTCAGGATCCGACATGCCTGAAAAGAGCAAGAGCAGCAAAGCGAAGGGCGAGGCCAAGGCCAAGCCCGTTCCCGAAGGTTGGGTGGATGACCGCCTGCGCCGTCTTTACGACGACGTCGCGGCGGAACCCCTGCCGCAGGACCTTCTCGACCTCCTTGATTCGATCGATCTCGGCCAAAAACCGGACAATTCCGGGCGGGACGGGTCCGGGGGCGACAAGTGACCGACGCGCCGACCGCGGCACCCGCCGGCGCGGGCAAATTCGACATCAGGGCCGAAGTGATCGCGGTGATGCCCCACCTGCGCGCCTTCGCCCGTTTCCTGACCGGCAATCGCGAGCGGGCAGACGACCTCGTGCAGGATGCCGTGGTGCGCGCCCTGACCGCAGCGCATCAGTTCCAGCCCGGTACCAATTTCAAGGCCTGGATGTTCACCATCCTGCGCAACCTCTTCTACAACGAAGGGCGCAAGGCGCGGATGAAGACGGAACCTCTCGACGAGGTGACCGAGAACCAGCATTCCGCCGCCCCCTCGCAGGAGGCCGGGCTCGAGTTCGACGATTTCCGCCGCGCCTTCTGGCGCCTGACCGAGGAACAGCGCGAAGTGCTGATCCTGGTCGGCGCTTCCGGCGTCTCCTACGAGGAAGCGGCCGAGATCTGCAATTGCGCCGTCGGCACGATCAAGAGCCGGGTTTCGCGCGCCCGGGCGCAGCTCACCCGCATCCTGTCCGGCTCGGAACTCGGCTCTCGCCTCGCCGAATCGGGGCCGGTGCCGGCCGAGATGGCGGCCTTCCTGGCGCTCGGCGGCGCCCCCGGCGGCAAGCGGCGCTGACGCGTCAGATCCCGAAATCGGCGGCGAAGGAATCGATCCGGGCGGCCAGGCGGATGTCCAGTTCGGTCAGGCCGCCGGCGTCGTGGGTCGAGAGGAAGACGTCCACCGTCTTGTAGACGTTGAACCATTCGGGATGGTGGTCCATCTGTTCGGCGACCAGGGCGACCCGGGTCATGAAGGCGAAGGCCTGACTGAAATCGGCGAAGACGAGACGGCGCTCGATGCCGTCGCGTTCGTCCGACAGGCGCCATTTCGGCAGTTTTGCCAGCGCGGATTCGCGGCCCGCGGCGTCGAGTTTCTGGCGCATAGGCGGATCCTTCCCCGGTTCGTCCCTCGTTTCGGAGTCGTAGGAGACTGGACAGCGCGGCACAAGGCGCTAACGTCACCGCCGATGACTCACGCGAAATTCCTCGATCGGCTCATCGCCCCCAGCCTCGACGATGTCGAGGCACTGGCCGCGCAGGCGCTGGCGGAAATTCCCCATGCGCTGCGCGAGAAGGTGCGTGACGTCGTGATCCGGGTCGAGGAATTCCCGGACGACGACACGCTCGAACAGATGGGGCTGGACGATCCCTTCACCCTGACCGGGCTCTATCGCGGCGTGCCGCTGAAGGACAAGTCGGTCGCCGTTTCGGGCGCTTTGCCCGACATGATCTTCCTCTACCGCCGCCCGATCCTGGACGAATGGTGCGAGACCGGCGGCGCGCTCGGCGCCCTCGTCCGCGAAGTGCTGATCCACGAGATCGGCCACCACTTCGGCTTCTCCGACGACGATATGGACGCGCTCGATTGAGCGCTCAATAGCCCCGCGTCCGGTCGACCAGGCCGGTCAGGGGGCGGCCCGCCCGGAAGGCGGCGATATTGGCGGCGACGCAGGCGGCGGCGCTGAGGAGGCCGGTTTCGGCGGCGACATGGGGGGTGAGGGTCACCCCCGGGTGGCGCCAGAGGGCCGAGTCGGGGGCCAGGGGCTCGGACTCGAAGACGTCGAGCACGGCATGGCCGACCCTTCCCGAATCGAGCGCCGCGATCAGGTCCGGCACCACCAGGTGGCCGCCGCGGCCGAAGTTGATCACCGCGGCGCCCGGCCTCAGGCGGGCGAAGAAGCCGGCATCCATCAGGTGGCGCGTCTCCGCCGTGAGCGGCAGGAGGTTGACCACGATCCGGGCTTCGGCCAGCAGGCGGTCGAGCCCGGCGGCGCCGTCCGCGCGGTGCCAGCCGAGCACGGGAAAGCCGATCCCCTCCAGCATCGCGGCCGCGGCCTTGCCCATGGCGCCGAGGCCGAGGATGGCGACCGGGCAGTCGCGGGCCAGCGGCTGCGGGTGCTGGCGCCACAGGCCCGCCGCCTGCTGGGCACGGTAGCGCGGCAATTGTCGATGCAGGGCCAGGACATGGGCGGCGACCGCCTCGGCCATGGCGGTGGCGAGGCCGGGATCGACCAGGCGCGCGATCGGCACGCCGGCCGGCAGGGTCGGATCGGCCAGCAGGCCCTCGACGCCGGCCCAGAGCGACTGGATCAGGCGGAGCTTGGGCAGGCCGGCCAGGGCGCCGGGGAGCGGCCGTGTCACCACCGCGATCTCGACAGTCTCCGGTGCAGCCTCGCCCGCCAAGGCGACCGGCGCGCCGATCGCCGCGCGCAGGGCGTCGGCCCAGGCGGCGGTCCGTTCCGCCGGGTAGTGGCTGAACAGGGCGATCACGAGGCGAAGATCTCGCCGTCGTCCGCGAAGCCCTTGAATTCGAGGGCGTTACCCGATGGATCGCGGACGAAGAGCGTCGCCTGTTCGCCCGTCTGGCCGGCGAAGCGAAGTTTGGGGCGCAGGATCCAGTCGACTCCCTCGGCAGCTTCGAGGCGTTCGCGCAATTCGTGCCACTGCGCCATGGTCAGAACGACGCCGAAATGGGGGATCGGCACCGCGTGACCGTCGACGTCCCCGGCGATTTCGTGGGGGCGGGCCGGGCTCAGATGGGCGCTCAACTGGTGACCGTAGAGTTCGAAATCGACCCAGGTCTCCGCACTGCGCCCGAGGTGGCAGCCGAGCACGCCGGCATAGAAGCGTCGCGTCGCGTCGAGATCGCTCACCGGGAAGGCGAGATGAAAGGGGCGCATCGTCATCCCTCGCGTTTCAGCAATTCGTCGACGAAGCCGGGCACGACTTCCGACGCCGGGCCCAGGCGGCGCTCGGCGAAAAGGGAATGGCCGTGGGACGGTTCCAGGTTGAGTTCGACCGTATGGGCGCGGCGGCCGCGCCGGACCTCGGCCACGAAGCCGGCGGCGGGATAGACGGTGCCCGAGGTGCCGACCGAGACGAAAAGGTCGCAGTCCGCCAGCGCTTGGTAGATCCGCTCCATGTCGAGCGGCATTTCGCCGAACCAGACCACATGCGGGCGCAGGCCCCCGGCGCTGCCGCAGGCGTCGCAGATATCGCCGGTCGAAAGATCGCCCCGGTGCTCGCTCACGATACCGCAGGCATCGCAGCGGATGCGGTTCAGTTCGCCGTGCATGTGGATCAGGTTGCGGCTGCCGGCGCGCTCGTGCAAGTCGTCGACATTCTGCGTGACCAGCAGGATTTCGCCCGGGTGCTCGGCCTCCAGGCGGGCCAGCGCCGCATGGGCGGCGTTCGGTAGCGCCTCCAGCAACCCGCGGCGTCGCGCATTGTAGAATTCATGGACGAAATCGGGGTCGCGGGCGAAGCCTTCCGGCGTCGCCACGTCTTCGAGATCGTAGCGGGTCCAGATGCCGTCCTTGTCGCGGAAGGTGCCGAGGCCGGATTCGGCGGAAATCCCCGCACCCGTGAGGATCACGATGCGCCGGTAGGTCATGTCAGGCGGCCTCGTCCAGATCGAAACGTTCTTCCAGCGTATAGACCGAATGCTCGCCCCCGGTCACGCTGGAATAGAGGGCGAAATGATCGGCGTGCCAGGGCGGCGGGGCGAAGCCGGCGCTCCGCTCGATGAAGGCGCCGAGGCGGGCCTTGTCGGGATCCTTCAGCCGCGCCAGGGTGACATGGGGCGTGAAGCGCCGGTTTTCCACTTCGAGCCCGGGCACCCGGGCGAGCGCCGCCGAGACCCGGGCTTCGAGGTCGAGCAGAGCCGGTGTCGCCACCCCGGCGGCATAGAGCAGGCGCGGGCCGCGCCTGCCCTCGAAAGTGCCGATGCCGTGCAGGCTCGGGTCGAAGGCGGCGGCCCGGACGCCGTCCAGGGCGGAGACGATGTCGTCCGCCGTGCGTTCGTCGACCTCGCCGATGAATTTCAGCGTCAGGTGGAAATTCTGTACCGGCGTCCACTTCGCCCCCGGCACGCCGCCGCAGAGCAGCGCCAGGCTCTGGCGCAGCATCTCCGGCAGGGGCAGGGCGGCGAAGAGACGGACCATGTCACGGTCTTACGGGCAGGGGTTGGGGTCGGCGCGGTGGATCGCCTCGATGCCCTTCAGGACCTCGTCGGAGAGCGTCAGGTCGACCGAAGCGATGTCGGCCTTCAACTGCTCCATCGTGGTGGCGCCGATGATGTTGGCGCCGACGAAGGGCCGGCTGTTCACGAAGGCGAGCGCCATCTGCGCCGGGTCGAGCCCGTGGCTCCGCGCCAGGGTGACATAGGCGTCCGCGGCCGCCTGGGCGCCCGGCGTCGAATAGCGGACGAAGCGGGAATAGAGCGTCAGGCGGGCATTGGCGGGCCGGGCGCCGCCGAAATATTTGCCCGAGAGGAAGCCCATGGCGAGGGGCGAATAGGCCAGAAGCTCGACCTTCTCGCGATGCGCGATCTCGGCATGGCCGATCTCGAACAGGCGGTTGACGAGACTATAGGCGTTCTGGATCGAGACGATGGCGGGCAGCCCCAGCTTCTCCGCCGCCGCCAGGTAACGCATGACGCCCCAGGGGCTCTCGTTCGAGACACCGATGTAGCGGACCTTGCCCGCCTTCACGAGGCCGGCCAGGACCTCCAGCGTTTCCTCGATCGGGATGAGGTCGTCCTGTTCCGCCGGGCGGTATTCGGCGACACCGAAGAAATTGGTCAGGCGTTCCGGCCAATGGACCTGATAGAGGTCGACGTAATCGGTGCCGAGGCGGCGCAGGCTGCCTTCCAGGGCTTCCGTGATCTGGGCCTTGTTCAGCCGCGTGGTCGGCTTGCGGATGTGGATGCCGGGGCCGTCGCGGCCGGCCACCTTGGTCGCCAGGATCAGCTTGTCGCGGTTCTTCCGCGCCTTCAGCCAGGTCCCCATATAGGCTTCGGTGCGGCCCTGGGTCTCGGGCTTGGGCGGGACCGGATACATTTCGGCCGTATCCATGAAGTTGATGCCCTGGTCGACCGCATAGTCGAGCTGTTCGTGGGCTTCCGCTTCCGAGTTCTGCTCGCCCCAGGTCATGGTGCCGAGGCAGATCAGGCTGACGTCGAGATCGGTCTTTCCGAGCCGGCGGTACTTCATGCGGGATTCCTTTGCCTCAGGGCGGAAATCACGGCGGGCGTGATGCGGTCGACGATGCGGGCGACGCCGGCGCCGTTGGGATGCATGCCGTCCGCCTGGTTCAAGGCGGGATCGGCGGCGACGCCGTCGAGGAAGAAGGGATAGAACGCCACCCGGTGCTTTTCCGCAAGCCGGGGAAAGATCGCGTCGAAGGCGGCGACATAATCCGCCCCCATGTTGGGCGGCGCCTTCATGCCGGTCAGCAGGACGGCAATGCCCTGGGCTTCGATCCGGCTCAGAATCTGGTCGAGATTGGCTTCGGTCGAGGCGGGATCGATGCCGCGCAACGCATCATTGGCGCCCAGTTCGATGATGACGAGGTCCGGCTTGCCGGCGGGATCGCTCAAGGCCCAGTCGAGCCGCGCCAGGCCGCCGGCCGAAGTATCGCCCGAGACGCCGGCGTTCACCACCTTGGCGGCGATCCCCTGGGCGGCCAGCGCCTGTTCGAGCTGGACCGGAAAAGTCTCCGGCCCCGCGAGGCCATAGCCATGGGTCAGCGAATCGCCGAAGGCCAGGATCACGGGCCGATCCGCGGCGGCGGCGGCGGCGGGCAGGGCCAGGGCGAAAAGGGCGAGAAGGTTGAAAACCAGGGCCCGCAGGCCATATGACCGAAGGGTCGCTCTCCTCATTCCCGGTACCATCCCTTGGCCGCTCCCGAAATCCTGCCAGAAATCCTGGTCGAAGACCTGCGCCTCACGCTCGCCAGTGCGGCCGGGCCGGTCGACATCCTGCGCGGCATCTCGCTCGTCGTCGAGGCCGGCGAGACACTCGGCCTGGTCGGCCCGTCCGGCTCCGGCAAGTCGACCCTGCTCTCGGTCATGGCCGGGCTGGAACGGCCCACATCGGGCAGCGTCACCGTGGCCGGGCAGCGGCTCGACACGATGGACGAGGATGCCCTGGCGCGCTTTCGCCGTGACCATGTGGGGATCGTGTTCCAGTCTTTCCACCTGATCCCGACCATGACGGCGCTGGAAAACGTCGCCCTGCCGCTCGAACTCGCGGGCAAGCGCGATGCCGTGGGCGAGGCGCGGCGCCAGCTCGAGGCGGTCGGCCTGGGCCACCGGCTGGAGCATTACCCGGCCCAGCTCTCCGGCGGGGAGCAGCAGCGCGTGGCGCTCGCCCGTGCCGTGATCGCCACCCCGCGCCTCATCTTCGCCGACGAGCCGACGGGCAATCTCGACACCAGGACGGGCGAGGCGATCGTCGACCTCCTGTTCGATCCCGAACGCCGCCGCGGCGCCACCCTGGTGCTGGTCACCCATGACGAACATTTGGCGGCGCGCTGCGACCGCCGGATCCGCCTGGCCGACGGGCTGATCGCGGCATGACCGATCTCCGGCTCGCCTTGCGGCTGGCGCGGCGCGAACTCCGCGCCGGTGTGCGGGGCTTTCGCATCTTCCTCGCCTGCCTGGTGCTCGGCGTCGCCGCCATCGCCGGGATCGGCAGCCTGGGCCAGGCGATCGACCGCAGCCTGTCGGACAACGGCCGCGCCCTGCTCGGCGGCGATGTCGAGGCGCGGCTCGTCCAGCGGGAAGCGACGGCGGCGGAAATGGACGGGCTGAAGGCCCGGGCCGAAACCGTGTCGACCCTGCGCCAGATGCGCGCCATGGCCAGGCTCCAGGGCGGCGCCGAAGGGCGCACCCTGGTCGAGTTGAAGGCGGTCGACGGCGCCTATCCCCTCTATGGCACCCTGAAGCTCGAACCGGCGATGACGCCGGCCGAAGCCTTCGCGGTGAAGGACGGCATCGCGGGGGCCGCGGTCGAGGAGACATTGCTCGCCCGGATCGGCGCCCATGTCGGCGACCTTCTGGCGATCGGCGATACCAGGGTGCAGATCCGCGCCGTGATCCTGGACGAGCCGGACAAGGGGGCGGAAGCCTTCGCCCTCGGCCCCCGCGTCATGGTCGCCTTGGACGTGCTGCCGGCGACCGGCCTCCTGCAGCCGGGCAGCCTGGTCAATACCGCCTATCACCTGCGCCTGGCGCCGGAGGCGGCCCCCCAGGCGGTGACCAAGGCCCTGGAAGCGGGCTTCCCGGATGCCGGCTGGCGCCTGCGCACCAGGGACAATGCCGCCCCCGGGATCGCCCAATTCGTCGATCGTCTCGGCCAGTTCCTGGCCCTGGTGGGCCTGAGCGCGCTGGTCGTCGGCGGGGTCGGCGTCGGCAGTGCGGTGGGCGCCCATATGGCGACCAAGACGCGCACCATCGCCATCCTGAAATCGCTGGGTGCGCCGGCCGGCCTGGTCTTTTCGATCTATCTGCTCCAGGTCGCCATCCTGGCCCTCGCCGGCATCGTGATGGGGCTTGCTCTCGGCATCGCCGTGCCGGCCCTGCTCGCCGGGGCGATCGGCGATGCCGTGCCGGTGCCGGTCGCGCTCGGGATCTATCCGGCCCCGCTCGCCGTGGCGGCCGGCTTCGGGTTCCTGGTGGCGCTGCTCTTCGCGCTCTGGCCGCTGGCGCGAGCGCGGGAGATCCCGGCCGCCCATCTGTTCCGCGATCTGGTGGCACCCGATCGGGTCTGGCCCCGGAAGCGCTTCCTGGTGGCGACGGCCGTGCTGCTCGCCGCCCTGATCGGCCTGGCGCTCGCGGCCTCGGCCGATCTCGCCTTCGGCCTCTGGTTCATTCTCGGCACGCTCGCCGTCTTCGGGCTGCTGCGCGGTGTGGGCGCCCTGCTGGTCCGGCTGGCGGCGGCCTTGCCGAAGCCGGCACGGCCGGAACCCCGGCTGGCGCTCGCCAATTTGCACCGGCCGGGGGCGGCGACCGGGGCCGTGGTGCTCTCCCTCGGCCTCGGGCTCACGCTCATGGTCGCGGTCGCCCTGGTCCAGCGGAACCTGGAGGGGCAGGTCGGCGAACGGCTGCCGACGGCGGCCCCCTCCTTCTTCTTCGTCGACATCCAGCCGGACGAGGCGGCGGATTTCACCGCGCTGGTGCAGGGCACGCCGGGCACGGCCGACCTCCGCATGGTGCCCTCGATGCGCGGGCGGATCGTGAAGATCAAGGGGATCGACGCCGATTCCTACCCGGTGAAGCCGGACGGGCGCTGGGCGCTGCGCGGCGACCGCGGCATCACCTATGCGGCGACGCCGCCCGAAGGCGCCACCGTGGTGGCGGGCGCGTGGTGGCCGGCCGGCTACCGGGGGCCGCCGCTGCTCTCCTTCGATGCCGCCCTGGCCGAGGCGATGGGCATTTCGGTCGGCGACAAGATCACGGTCAACCTGCTCGGCCGTGACATTGAGGCGACGGTGGCCAATCTGCGCCGGATCGACTGGACCTCGCTCACCATCAATTTCGCCATGGTCTTCTCTCCCGGCATGCTGGAGGCGGCGCCCCATACCTTCCTGGCCACCGTGCGCGCCACGCCCGAAGCGGAGCCCGCGGTGTTCCGCGCCGTGACCGACCGTTTCGCCAATATCTCGGTCATTCGCATGAAGGAAGCGCTGGAGACGGTGGACGGTATGTTGCGCCGCCTGGGCGCCGCGGTGCAGGTGACCGCGGGAGTGACCCTGGCCGCCGGCCTCCTGGTGCTGGCCGGCGCGCTGGCGGCCGGGCACCGCCGCCGGCTCTATGACGCCGTCATCCTGAAGACGCTGGGGGCGACGCGGGCGCAGGTGCTGCGCGTCTTCGTGATGGAATATGCCGCCCTCGGCCTCGCCACCGCGCTGGTTGCCCTGGCGGCGGGCACGGCAGCGGCCTATGGTGTGGTCGGCGGCCTGATGCGGGCCGAGTTCAGCTTCGACCTGGCGACCGCCGGCCTCGCCGCGGGGGCGGGGATCCTGCTCACGGTCGGTCTCGGAATGGCCGGCTCGTGGCGGGCGCTGGCGGCCCGGCCGGCGCCGATTCTCCGCAGTCTCACTTGAAACGAATGACCGCCATGCCGATATAGTGACCACTCAGTATAAATTCAGAGGACGACAATGGCTGACAACTATCGCTACCCCAACGGCGCCCTGAGCGGCAGCCGCGCATCGGCGGTGAGCTTCGACGCCGGCCTGCGCGTCTATATGCAGCGTGTCTATCAGTTCATGATGCTGGCGACCGGCCTGTCCGGCGTCACCGCTTGGCTGGTGGCCAATACCGCGGTCCGCGATATTTTCTTCGCCTACAACCCGACCGCGATGGCCTGGGGCCCGACCGGTCTCGGCATCGTCGCCATGATTGCGCCGGTGGTGCTGGTCTTCGTCATGGGCTTCCGCATGCACAGCATGTCGGCCGCGGCGGCACAGGGCACCTTCTGGGTCTATGCCGGCCTGACCGGCCTCTCGCTCGCCTCGATCCTGCTGAACTTCACGGGCGAGAGCGTGGCGCGCGTGTTCTTCATCACCGCGATCTCCTTCGGCGGCATGAGCCTCTGGGGCTACACCACCAAGCGCAACCTCGACGGCGTCGGCTCCTTCCTGTTCATGGGCCTGATCGGTATCCTGGTCGCCTCGGTCGTGAACATCTTCCTGATGTCGAGCGCGATGCAGTGGGTGATCTCGGTGATCGGCGTCGTGGTCTTCGCCGGCCTGACCGCCTATGACACCCAGAAGATCAAGGAAATGTACGCGGCCGACGACGACGGCGAGGTGATGACCAAGAAGGCGGTGTTCGGCGCCCTGAGGCTCTACCTCGACTTCATCAACCTCTTCATCATGCTGATCCAGCTCTTCGGTCAGCGCGACCGGTAGGCGGCGACGCTTCCCTTCAGAACGCCCGGCGGCTCCAACCGCCGGGCGTTTTCGTTTAGGCTGACAGGCGGAACCAGGAGGAGGCAGGCATGAAGGTCGTGGTCGCCATGATGAAGCACGAGACCAATACCTTCTCGCCCCTGGTGACCGACCTCGCCCGCTTCGAGGCCTGGGGCCTGCATTTCGGCCCCGCCGCCGAACGCGCCTATGCCGGAACGGCGATGCCCATGGGCGCCTATATCCGCCTGTGCCGCGAGCGCGGGGCGGAGATCGTGACGCCGGTGGCGGCCGAGGCGATGCCGGGCGGCATCGTCACCCGCGAGGCTTACGAATGCCTCGCCTCCGCCATCGTCGCGGCGGTCGCCGCCGGCTGCGACGCCGTGCTGCTGGACCTCCACGGCGCCATGGTGGCCGAGCATGTCGCGGACGGCGAGGGCGAGCTGTTGCGCCGGCTCCGCGCGGTCGCGCCGCATGTGCCGATCGCGGTCACCTGCGACCTCCACTGCAATCTGACCGAGGCGATGGTCACCCATTGCGACGCCTTGATCGGCTACAAGACCTATCCCCATGTCGACATGGCGGAAGTGGGCGAGCAGGTCGCCCGCATCCTGTTCGATGCGATCGACGGCAAGGCCCGGCCGCGGATGGAATGGGCGCCCATTCCGGTGCTCGCCCAGACGCTCCGCATGGGCACGGACGACGCCCCGATGCGCGACCTGATCGCCGAAGCCCGCCGCCTCGAAGCCGAGGGGCTGCGCGCGGCGACCGTGTTCGGCGGCTTTCCCATGGCGGATGTGGCCCATGCCGGCATGGCCGCGGTGGTGATCGCGGACGGCGACGGAGACGCGGCCCGGGCCGCGGCCGAGCGCCTCGCCGACCTGGCGACCGGGCTTCGCGACGATTTCCTTTATGGCCACGAGGCGCTGGAGACGGCGCTCGAGCGGGCGGCGGCGCTGGGCGAGGCGGGCGGGCCGGTGATCCTGCTCGACCACGCGGACAATTGCGGCTCCGGCGGCACGCAGGACGTGATGGGCGTGATCGCCGCGGTGATCGACAAGGGGCTCCGCGATGTCGCGGTCGGCGCCGTCTATGATCCCGCCGCGGTGCAGGCGATGGCGGCGGCCGGCGTCGGCGCCACGGTGACGATTCCTCTCGGCGGGCGGATCGACATGCCGGCGCTCGGCCTTCCGGGCCGGCCGCTGGTGGTGACCGGGCGGGTCAAGGTGCTGACCGACGGCCGCTTCGTGGTGCGCGGGCCGATGTATACCGGCGTCACCGTCGAGATGGGACCGACCGCCGTGCTCTCGATCGACGACGGGCGGGTCGAGATCGTGATCACCTCGCATCATCACGAACCCTGGGACCGCGGCGTCTTCACCTCGGTCGGCATCGAGCCGGAGGCGAAACGCTATCTCCTGCTGAAATCGCGCATCCACTACCGCGCCGGTTTCGCCCCCCTGGCCAAGGCGACCATCACATTGGACGGCGAGGGGGTGACCACCTCGGACAACAGCAAGCTCGACTACCGCGAGATCCGCCGCCCGCTCTATCCCTTCGACCGGATCAACGGCTAACCGGCCAGATGGGCCACCGCATGGTCGCCCAGGGGGGCTTCGGGCCTCGCCTGCACGGCCTTGTGCAGGCGGTGCAGGGCGCCGTCGGCAAGGCCCAGGCGCTCGATCTCGCTCACCGTGGCGGCCAGATAGTCACGGCAGCGGCCGGCGATGCCCTGGGCGGCGGCGATCAGCTCGACCTGTTCGGCGAAGCCGAGGCCGCCGGCATATTGGCGGTGATCGGGATCGGCGACATAGGTGACCGCCATCACCTTGCCCTCGGGAAGGCGAATCGGCACCAGGCGTTCCTTGTAGACATGGGTCACCAGCTCGCGCTCGCGGAGATAGGCGAGGGTCGCCTCGCGTTCCGCCCGGGCGACCCGGAACAGCACGCCGCGGCAGGAACCGCCCCGGTCGAGGCCGAGCACCAGGCCGGGCCGTTCCGCCGTGCCCCGGTAATGTTCCGAATAGACGCAGAAGGCGCGGTGCCAGCCATAGACCGTGGCCGGCCGCGATTCGCGGAAGACGAAACCGGGCCGCCAGATCAGCGAGCCATAACCGAACACCCAGAGATCGTCCGCCAGCGCCATCCCTACCTCACATCCGAGCGGGGGAGCCTCCCCCTGCGGCCTGCTTTGCCCTATAGAGAATGCCGCAGCCCGGAGGGAGATCCATTTTGCTGAAATCGCGGCGCTATCTCTACCTGCTTCTGGCCATCGTCGTGGCCGTCGGTGCCTGGACCGCCTTCTGGTTCCATCTCGCCGGCAACATACGCCAGGGCGTGCAGGACTGGGTGGCCCAGCAGGCGGCCCAGGGCGTCGAGGTCGCCTATACCGATTTCTCGGTCGGCGGCTATCCCTACCGGGTCGAAGCGGTGATGGAGAATATGACCGTCGCCGGCCCCAAGCTGCCGGGCAAGGCGGCCTTCGCTGTGCCCAGGCTGACCGTGCTCGGCCTGCCCTGGAAGCCCGACCTGATCGTCGGTTCCGTCGAGGGCGAAGTGGCCTTCCGCTGGACCGATCCCCAGGGCGTGGAGCAGCGCGGCAGCTACCAGGGCCAGTCCAGCGGTTTCTCGATCGGTTTCGAGGACGGCAAGCCGCAGCGTTTCGCGATCTCCCTCGACCAGCCGGTGCTGACCGCCACCACTCTGGCCGGCCCGGTTTCGGCCAAGGTCTTCGAAATCCACGCCCACCGCCTGAGCGGCGGCGAAGCCCCGGCCGCCAATAGCGACCATTCGCCGACCGCCCCCCTGCTGGGCGAGCTGGCGGTCGACGGCGAGGCGATCAAGCTGCCGGAAGGGGCGGCGCTCGGCCCGGCACTGGACAAGCTGGCAGTCACCCTCGGGCTCGCCGGCCCGATGCCGGCGGTGGTGCCGACCATGACCCCGCGCGACCTGCTCGACGCCTGGGCCAAGGCGGGCGGCACGCTGGAACTCAGCCGCTTCGACGTCAAATGGGGCCGCCTGGACACGACGGCGACCGGCAGCTTCTCGGTCGACGGCCAGATGCGCCCGATCGGCGCCGTCTCGGGCCGTATCGGCGGGCTCGACGCCCTGGTCGAGGGGGCGGTGGCACGCGGCCAGATGACCGATGCCCAGGCCAAGGGCATCAAGCAGGCCCTCGGCGCCATCGGCTTCATCGCCCGCGACGCCCAGGGCCGCGTGCCGTTCTCGATCACGCTCGAGAACGGCAAGGTGATGATGGGGCCGGTCACGCTCGGGGACGTGCGGCCGATCCTGTGATCGGCCGGTGGCGGGTGAAGTCCGGCCGATCCTACAGGCGCCGCAGGCGGGCCGCCGTCTCGGCATCGGCGGGGAAGAAGGCTTCGACCGCGAGTTCGGACAGGGTCACGTCGCGCGGCGTGCCGAACACGGTGGTGGTCGAAATCAGGTCGAGCATGCCGGCGCCGGTCGCCAGACGGAGCGGCACCACGATGCCGCCGGTCTCTGCCGCCGGCCCGTCGAGCGTGTGCAGGCGGCCTTCCGCCGGATAGGCCTGGAGTTCCTGCCACAGGGCGGCGAGGGTGGCGTCGCCGGTCACCGCCGCCTGGCGGCGCAGCCGTTCGAGCAGGTGGCCGCGCCATTCGGCCAGATTGGCGATCCGCGGCGCCAAGCCCTTCGGGTGCAGGCTGAGGCGCAGCACGTTGACCGGGGCCTGCAGCAACGAGGCGTCCTCGACGCCGTCCAGCAGGGGGCCGACCGCGGCATTGGCCAGCACCAGGGTCCAGTGGCGGTCGACCGCGAGTGCCGGAAAGGGCTCATGCGCCTTCAGGACCCGTTCGACCGCCGCCCGCACCACCGCCATCGCCGCCTCGTTCAACCCGTGTTCGGGAAACGCCGGGGCGAAGCCCGCGGCGAGCAGCATGGCGTTCCGTTCGCGCAGCGGCACGTCCAGCATGCCGGCCAGATGCAGCAGCATGTCCCGGCTGGGGCTGGCGCGGCCGCTCTCGATGAAACTGAGGTGGCGCTGCGAGACTTCGGCCTCGAGGGCGAGGTCGAGCTGGCTCAGGCGGCGCCGCTGGCGCCACAGGCGCAGGTAGTCGCCGGCCGTGATAACCGCCGCCTGTCTCATCTGGCACCTCCCTCGCCGGTCATGGCCCGGCCTTCCTCCGCCGACCTTCGCGCGTCCACCGGCCGCCGTCCAGCGACGGGCGCGCGTGGCGGCGCGCCCGTCGCCACCCCGTCAATGGGCGGCGGGCAGCTTGTCGAGGAAGCCGGTCACCGAGCGGATGCGGCCGTCTTCGACCCGCACGAAGTCGGTTCCCTTGATCATGTCGGCCTCGCTCGCCGGCCCCAGGGCCCAGGAGAAGCGGACATGGTCGCCGTGGCCGTCGGCGGCACCGTCCAGGCTGAAATTGAAGCCCGGATAACGGCCCTGGACGGCGCCGATCAGGGCGTCGATCTCGGCGTGGCCGGCGCATTGGGCCATGGGGTCGGCATAGGTGGCGTCATCCCCCCAGTTGGCGGCCAGCAGGGCGCGGCGGCGCGCCGGGTCGGTCTCGTTCCAGAGGGCGATGTAACGCTCGGCGAGGCTGGTAGCATCGGTCATCTCGGTCTCCTTTGGTCGAAGCCCGTCTGTTCGGGCCGGACCAGGGTGGCCGGAGTGCGGCGGCGCCTCAATTACCCGCCGGGTAATCGCCCCTATTCGGCGCTGCCCTTGGCCCTGCGGCCGAAGTCGGTGGCCTGGGTTTCCTGGCCGGCGTCGATGATCGAGCGGCGGATGGCGCGCGTCTTGGTGAAGAGGTCGAACAAAGTGTCGCCCTCGCCCCAGCGGATGGCGCGCTGGAGCGCGATCAGATCCTCGACGAAACGGCCCAGCATTTCGATCACGGCGTCCCGGTTGTTCAGGAAGACGTCGCGCCACATGGTGGGATCGCTCGCCGCGATACGCGTGAAGTCGCGGAAGCCGCCGGCCGAATATTTGATCACTTCGGACTGGGTCACGGTCTCCAGGTCGGAGGCGGTGCCGACGATATTGTAGGCGATCAGATGCGGCACATGGCTGGTGATCGCCAGCACCAGGTCGTGGTGCTGGGCCGACATCAGTTCGACCTTGGCACCCATGGCGGTCCACAGCGCCGAGATCCTGTCGACCGCCGCCTGATCGGCATCCTCGGCCGGGGTCAGGATGCACCAGCGGTTCTCGAACAATTCGGCGAAGCCCGCCTCGGGCCCCGAATGTTCGGTGCCGGCAACCGGATGGCCGGGCACCAGATGGACGTTGAGCGGCAGGTGGGGGGCGACGTCGCGGAACACCATGCCCTTGACCGAGCCGACGTCGGTCACCACCGTGCCGGCTTCGAGCACAGGGCCGATCTCTTCCGCGATCTGGGCGAAGGCGCCGATCGGCGTCGCCAGGACGACGAGGTCGGCCCCCTTCACCGCATCGCGCGGGGAGGCGAAGGCGGCATCGGCGAGGCCGAGGCGAAGGGCGGTTTCCCGCGTCTTCTCGCTCCTGGCGGCGCAGACGATCTCGCCGGCGAGGCCGGAACGGCGCATCGCCAGCGCCATGGAGGCGCCGATCAGGCCGATGCCGATCAGCGCCGCGCGCTTGAACAGGGGCGCCTCAGCCATGGTCGCCCCTCAGGAAGTCGGCGATCGCCGAAGCCGCCGCTTCGCATTCTTCGCCGAGACCGATCGAGATCCGGAGATGCGCCGGCAGGCCATAGGCCGAAACGCGGCGAAGCAGGATGCCCCGAGCGGTCAGGAAAGCATCCGCCTCGGCCGCCGTCCGGCCCGCCTCGTCGGGGAAGCGGACGAGCAGGAAGTTGGCAACGCTCGGCGTTACGTCGAGGCCGAGCTGGGTCAGGCGGTTGGTGAGCCACAGGCGCCAGGTCTCGTTGTGCTGGCGGGCACGCTCCAGGAAGTCGCGGTCGGCCAGCGAGGCGATGCCGGCGGCTTGAGCCGCGGAAGAGACGTTGAAGGGGCCGCGCAGGCGGTTCAGCACGTCGGCCACCGCGGGCGGGCAATAGGCCCAGCCGAGGCGAAGCGCCGCGAGGCCGTAGAGCTTCGAGAAGGTGCGCAGCATGACCACGTTTTCCGCCTTCTCGACCAGGCGGAAGCCGGCTTCGTAATCGCTCGCGTTCACGAATTCGGCATAGGCGGCGTCGAGCACCAGGAGGACGTCCGGCGGCAGGCCGGCATGGAGACGCGCGACTTCCTCCGCCGGGATGTAGGTCCCGGTCGGATTGTTCGGATTGGCCAGATAGACGATCCGCGTGGCCGGCGTCACCGCCGCCAGCAGGGCGTCGACATCGGTGCGCAGATCGCGTTCCGGCGCCTTCACCGGCGTCGCCCCGACCGCCTGAGCCGAGATCGGATAGACCAGGAAGCCGTGCTCGGAATAGAGCACTTCGTCGCCCGGCCCGGCATAGGCGCCGGTCAGGAGGTGGATCAGCTCGTCCGAACCGTTGCCGCAGACGATGCGGTCGGCCGGGATGTCGAAATGGGCGCCGATGGCGAGGCGAAGGTCATGCGCGGAACCATCGGGGTAACGGTACAGGCTGTCGCCCACGGCCTTGAAGGCGGCGATCGCCTTCGGGCTCGGCCCGATGCCGGATTCGTTGGACGACAGCTTGATCGTGCGTTGGCCGGGCTCGGCCTTGGAACGCCCGCCGACATAGGCGGCGATCGCCATGACGCCGGGGCGGGGTTGCGGGCGCTTCGATGCGGCGAGGCTTTCGGATGTAACGGAGGGCATAACGCCTGTCCTCGTGCAGGAATGGGAGATCAGCGGCCGGGGGCGGTGACCGGCCGGGCGTAGGAGCCGGCCGGGATCACCTGGGCGATTTCGTCGCCATGGGCCGAGAGAAGGGCGCCCAGGCGGGAATCACGGTCGTCCAGCACGCCGTCGATCTCGAAGAGATGCAGCGTGTCGCCGCCGCGCTGGCGGCTGTCGATGCATTGCCCGGGCATGCCGGCGGCCGACAGCCGGTCGGCCAGGCGGCCGCGCGAAATCTCGGTCCCGGCGCCGGTCACGATGATCAGATAGGAGGCGTCGTCGCCGCTCGCCCCGGTGGTGAAGGGCGCGACGACGACGGATTCGACATTGCTCGATCCGTCGCGCACGAAGGGCAGGCGGGCGACGATGCGCGGCCTCGCCGCATCGGTCGAGGCGAGCAGGGGCCACCAGGCGCCGTCGTCCGAGGCCGGCAGCGGCATCACCGCGACGACCTGGCCGCCGCCTTCCGCGATGGCGCGCAGTGCCTGGGCCGGGGTGTCGTGGAAATCGATGTGGGCGGCGCCGAAATGGCTCCGCGCGATGTCGAAATGGTCGAGCGTGTGATGGGCCGCGTGCAGGGCGACGGCGACTGGCGCCTGCATCCGGGTCAGCGCCGAAATCAGCTCGCGCCAGACATATGCGACGGCGACCGCCGGCAGGGGGCCGCGGTGGCGGGCGATCAGACGGCGCAGGATCTGCGCCTCGCGCTCCGGCCGCATGGGCGTGGCGCCGCGCTTGGCCGAGGCGATGCGCTGCACGACCGCCGCGCGTTCCATCAGCAGGTCGTGGAGGCGGTCGTCGATCTGGTCGATCTCGCGCCGCAGGTCGTCGAGGTCGAACTCTGGCTCGCTCATTGCGGGGGAACTGTCGAAGGCCGGACGGGGTCGTCCGGGGCCCACAGTTTTTAGACGGTGGCGGGGCGGAACGCAAAGAAAACATTGACTTGACCGGAGCGCCCTCCTAACCGTCGAAACCCGAACCATGACCACCCCGGCCGATCCTGCAACGGGCGCGACGCCCGCAACCGCGCTCGACACTCTTGCCGGCTCGAGCCACGGCAAACGGGCCCTCTTGGGCGTTTCCGAACCCTTGTTGCTCGATTCGGGCGCGACGCTCGGGCCCTTCACCGTGGCTTACGAGACCTATGGCACGCTGAACGCGGAACGCTCCAACGCCGTGCTGGTCTGCCATGCGCTGACCGGGGACCATTATGTCGCCTCCGACAATCCGGTGACCGGCAAGCCCGGCTGGTGGACCGACCTGGTCGGCCCCGGCCGCGCCGTCGATACCGACCGCTTCTTCGTCATCTGCTCGAACGTGCTGGGCGGCTGCATGGGCACGACCGGCCCGCGCGACCTCAACCCGGCCACGGGCAAGCCCTACGGCCTGGATTTCCCGGTCATCACCGTGGGCGACATGGTGCGCGCCCAGGCCCTGCTGATCGACCACCTGGGGATCGACACATTGTTCTGCGTGATCGGCGGCTCGATGGGCGGGATGCAGGTCCTGCAATGGGCCGCCGCCTATCCGGACCGGGTCTTCGCCGCGGTGCCGATCGCCACGGCGGCGCGCCATTCGGCGCAGAACATCGCCTTCCACGAGGTCGGTCGCCAGGCGATCATGGCCGATCCCGAATGGCGGGGCGGTTCCTATCTCGATTTCGGCACCAGGCCGCGCGCCGGCCTCGCGGTCGCCCGCATGGCGGCCCATATCACCTATCTGTCGGAGCCGGCGCTGCACCGGAAATTCGGCCGCCGCCTGCAATCGCGCGAGAAGATCGGCTTCACCTTCGATGCCGATTTCCAGGTCGAATCCTACCTGCGCCACCAGGGTTCGAGCTTCGTCGAACGCTTCGACGCCAATTCCTATCTCTACATCACCCGGGCGATGGACTATTTCGACCTCTGGGAAGCCCATGGCGGCGTGCTGGCCAACGCCTTCCGGGGCACCAGGACGCGCTTCTGCGTCGTCGCTTTCACTTCGGACTGGCTCTTCCCGACGGCGGAGAACCGCAAGATCGTCCACGCCCTGAACGCGGTCGCCGCCAATGTCTCCTTCGTCGAGATCGAGACGGACAAGGGCCACGACGCCTTCCTCCTCGACGAGCCGGTGTTCCACGCCACGCTGACCGGCTTCATCGGCGCCGCCTGGGCGGCCCGGCAGAAGGCATTGCCGTGACCGATTCGATCCGCATCGACCTCCGCGCCATCGCCGACATGGTCGCCCCCGGGTCCAAGGTGCTGGACGTCGGCTGCGGCGACGGCGCCCTTCTGGGCTTCCTCGCCGAGAAGAAGGGGGTGGACGGCCGCGGCATCGAGCTTTCGCAGGAAGGGGTCAACGCCTGCGTCGCCCGCGGCCTCGCCGTGGTTCAGGGCGATGCCGACACCGATCTGCGCGACTATCCCGCCGGCGCCTTCGATTTCGTCATCCTGAGCCAGACCTTGCAGGCGACCCGCAATCCCC
>Ga0265297_10003188_pt1 | contig 30365 bp, 41 predicted proteins | sample Munlanlwell13791_FD_192502 | JGI IMG/M metagenome (GOLD analysis project Ga0265297, IMG submission 192502) | Leachate microbial communities from a municipal landfill in Southern Ontario, Canada - Leachate well 137-91 | ecosystem: Engineered > Solid waste > Landfill > Unclassified | place...
TAACCGCTGTTGGAGAAATTATTGGTCGTGTCGGCTAACAATGGCGGGCCACTCATACCGTCCAAATCTATCCAATCACTGCCGTTCCAATACTCAACTAATATGGTTAATCCACTTCCGTTGGTTGCTAAATCAAAATATACGTTTGTAAAAGGATGAGATTGCAGTCCTACATAGAAATAATCGTTCGTATCGGCAAGCAAGGTAAAGGCAGTTCCGAAGGCACTCCTACATTCAGCCGTCCTTGATGTATAGGTAGAAATTCCATTAAAGTAATAGGCAACCATCTGGTTCTTGTATGCCGTGCCTGTTCCTTTGTATAAAAACATTGGGAGTGCACTATTTGCTACCCCACCAGAATAACTCACGAATGGGACTTGGATGTTTTCTATATCAGTTTCAAAAACATCTTCCGCAATGGCTCCATAGATATAGACGGCTCCTTCGGTTGCACCAGAGGATGCTCCACCCTCCAAGTATAAAGTCCCGCCTGTGGCGTTTGGAGCTCCTCCGCCCAATAATCCGTCTCCTGCTCTAAGCGTCATATCCCCTCCTTCGTAAGCGTAGCCAGTGGAGGGTCTGACATATATCGTTCCGCCTACTCCTTCCTCAAAGGCGATATTGGTGCTATTGAATAATACCGCACCTGGTTCGTCGTATAAACTGATAACTTGCCCATAAGAGCCGCCGAATATATAGTCTACTGATAATGCATAACCCAAAGCCCAGGTGTCAGAAGCGTAATCATATCCATAGCCAGAAGTATTTTTAATATCCGAACAACCAGTTAAGTTTGCTCCGTTTGCGTTAATAGTTGACGAATACCAAACGGAAGTATCAGCCAATTCAAGCCAGGTTGAGCCATAACTCCCGAATCCAGCGTCAGCATAAACTGTGCCAGTAAATACTCCGTTGCCCGCAGAAAAAGTATTCAAAACGCTTAAATCATAAGCGGTTAAAAGATTATTGACTGTTAAACTGGCGTTCGGGAAATCTATAATCACCCCGCCACCTGTGTCCTGCATAATGCCAGTGGCGCCAGTTAAAGTGACCGCATTTGAGGTGATATTGCCTGTGGTGGTAAGGTTCTCATTTCCAAAGGAAATAGCGCCTGTGCTGTCAGTTATAGCGTTGCCGTTGAAGTTTAAGGTATCTACATCTAAATTGCCGAAAGTGCCTAATCCCGTGGTGGTGATACCCCCAGTTCCCATATTCAAAGAGTCCCCTGCGGTATGGGGGGAGATGACTGTGAGGGTGCGGTCAAAGATGTTTTCTACAGATATCTTGGCATCAATGTAAGATACAAGATCTGTTTGATCTGTAATAGTCCCATTGACTCTTCCCCAGGTTCCCCCCGTGTGCTTGTTTATTAAAAACTGGGTTCTTTGATCTAAAATAGCCGTTGCTCTTTTAAGAGTATCGGTGTGCATCTCTTCTAAGCCAGAAATATGTCTTGATTCTATCTTTAAATCTTTCTTTCCCCCAGTATTTATTTTCTCTACTATTTGTAGCCTTGTATCCGGAGAACCGTCTTTTCCATTTATTCCATTCTTTCCATTGGCGCCATCAATCCCATTGTATCCCCTGTCTCCCCTATCACCCTTTGGACCCTGTTTTCCTTGTTTTCCCTCTTTCCCGGGTAATCCAATATCGCCCTTCTCGCCATCTTTAAGGTTTAGTTTTCTTTTTAACTTTTCTGCATCTAATTGTATCTTGATTTTTTTCATACGATATCAAGTTCAACTACTATTTCTTCGTTTTTCAAGTTTTCCAATTCTTTATTTACTTTAGATAAATCTGTCGGTTTTATATTTTCGATCTTGTCATTTAGCTTATCCATTACTTCCAATAAAACAAACGCCTCTTGTTTGGTTTTCATTGCTTCTTGAAGCCTGATAGCCTGTTTAAGTTTTTCTTGCTTGGTCATTGTTTTTAAAGCTTTGGTAGTTTAACTGCTTTTTCTTTTTTATATTTGAATCCATAAGATTTCATAACTTTTTCCTTAAGTTCTGATTTCTTGTTAGAAACAACCGTCTGTCTTTGTTCTGGAGTAAGTTCTTGAAACCTTACATCGATCTTAACGGCAGAATGCCATTGGTTGAATAATTCGTCATACTTCTTGTTTGCTTCCTTAAATGTCTTTTCTCCAACCTTTTCCTTAAAGGCCGTAAGCTCTTTGCCGGTGTTTCTTGTCCAGTCGGTAGTTGTGCTATATGTTCCGGTATTAATTCCGATAGCATCTAATATCACGCCCAATACAGCCTGTGCCGATGCTTCATCTTTAAGATCTACTACATTCTGTATGGATATTGGGGTAGCCAAACTATACAAGGCGCTTGGGATAGTTACCGGCTTTCTCTTAAAGTTTTCACCTTTAAGCAAATCTATTACTACTCTTGTGGCTGGTGCTGATTTATTAGTTAAGAAATCAACTAAAGCATCGAATGAGGTTTGCTCGCCATATCCGGTTCCATATTTTACAACATCTCCGCTCGTTGTGCTTTTGTATGATTGTGTTGCTATCCTAGAGGCAAGAGTTATCAAAGAAGCTGCGCCGCCAGTATAGTCAAACCGAGTATTTCCTACTCTAATCTTGCCAAAATCAGAACTCCTTGGATCGTCTTCGGCGCTTCCTGGATTTAAAGCATTGGCTATCATCATTAAAAGGGCAGATGAACCCACTATTTTTAATAAATTATATGCCGCCTGTTTTCTTACGAACGGAGATACATCTTGTCCGGTATGGGCAGTCAACACATCTATGTTTCCTTTTAACATTTTAGGCGCCCATAAGAACAACCTTACTATTGCCGGCTCTCCCCGTTTTCCCCACTGACCCTTTGCCGTTAGAGATCCTACCATTTTTCCCAAACTTTGTATTTGATATTTTTCAGTCATATCAACCCCTTGTTTCTTGGCCATATCAGCCCAGAACCTATATAGTGCCGTTCTACTTCTGATGGCAGATCCGGTAAATGCCTGCTCTGAGGCATCAAAAAACCTTCCCAAAAATGGAATCTTTGAGGGTATTGTTGTGGGATATTGCTCTTCTGTTTCTGGTATTAATTTCGCAATAGTATAACTTTTATCAAGATAATATGGATCAGAATAAACATCTGCCCATAAAGCATCTTTGGCATTTTGCCCGCCTAACACCTTATAAATATCCGAAAAAGATGATTTAGTCATATTCCACCAGATTTTTGGCTTTATCATCAAGGTTTTCAGCCCCTGTCTTCCAAGAAAAGAGTTGTCAAAAGAAGCAACCATAGCAATAGAATTATCAGAAATAAATCTCAATGAGTCCATTATCAAGTCAGAAACTGCCTTTGTTTTATTTATCTGGTATGTCTCTTTAAATTTTCCAAGACGCTCAACCAACATTTCCTTCAATGACATCTCTCTAACCTTCAAGTTGCTGATATAGTTTTCCAATACGACCTTAGAGGCTCCGTAATTTTGTTTCAATTCATCAGATTTCCATGTTCTTGTTCCCTTGTCATACCCTTCGTCAAGTATCTTTCTTGAAAGAGAGGTCAGCCTTGATATTTCCATTGCCTGCTCTCTCGTGACTACCGTTCCCACTATCTTTTCCACCAAAGAGGCCAAAAAGGTTTCTTCCTCTTTCGGGTTGAATATCCTTTCTTCTTGCTGTTCCTGCCATTCTTTTAATACTTGTGCCAATTCTGCCTTTCTTGCTTCACTATATTTTCCACTGGCAGTTATTTTGTCTATAAAGTTTTTAAGTCCGATATACTTATTCTTCAAGATGAGTTTCTTTTCAAATAAAAGATTCATTTCTTTCGGGTTTCTGATGCCGAAACCCTCAAATAGCTTTATTCTTTGCTCTGAACTCATATCCAAAAATTTAGATATGGAAATATCCTTTCCCTTAAGGGCTTTTTTGATTTTATCCGCTATTGGTTTTGGGACACAAGTAATCATATTAGCAAGTTATGCTGTCTATGTAATCAGACAGCTTTTTTGATAATGTTTCTTTGGAAAGGTTCTTGTTTTCTACTGCTTTTTTGGCCTTGGTTTTTGTTTCAGAAACTCTTTCCTTCGATGCCTTTTCTTTTAAAACAGCATTTACTTCTTTTATTCTATCTACCGGATTTAATTCATCAAATGTCTGGGTGAGAGAAAGCTCCTGTCCTGCCCTTGAAACTGCGTATGGATCGGTGGTTATATCGGCTATCTCTTCTGGGGTTCCGTATTTACCGAGATACTTGGCAGCTGCTGTCGGTGTCAGTTTATCGTTAGAAATTTTCCTTGTAGCAATATCATAGAGTTTTTGTTTATCTGTTTTATAATACATTTCTGCCAGCTGGGCTTGTTCTTTTCTGGAACTGCCCTCAAATTCTTGCTGTCCTAGTGTGCTTTCAAACTCTTGAACCCTTGCGGTATCAATAGGTATAGTTTTCGGTGCTACTCTTTCCACTCCCTTAACTGCTTGGTTGTAAATGTCGGTGAGTTGGGATTCATTTAGGAAAACATCTTTTGGTTTGTAAGCATACGATATTGTGCTTGTTCCACCGACATTTTCGGTATCCATTATATTATCTACGATATTCTTAAAAATAACTCCATCATAACCATCTTTTTCGGCATTACTGATGACTTCTTGTGTAGATTTACCCCACTTAGTATTTAGTTTATCCCATTTCGCACCCTTAGCGTCAATTACTAAAGGATTTTTGAAACTTAAATATCCTTCATAGACATTATCAGGATTACCAGCAAAACCAGATGCATCTTCCATGCTATCAGTAAAAAAAACTCCCCCCTTTTTATCCGAAAAACTTTTTAATGGAGTGGGACTTCCGTGATATACAATTTCTTGTGCCTTCACAAACTCCTCCGCACTCTTATACTTCCTTGCTTCTTGGGCGAGGGGTTGGAATTCTGGGGAGATAACAGAAATTCCTTCTTTCTTCGGCACTTCTGTCTGTTTCATTCCCTCATCAATAGCTTTTAATATGGGTTGATAAAGCGGATTATCTTCTCCTATCTCGTTTTTAAGAGATGTTTGAATCTTTTGCTTTGCCTTTGAAATAGAAACAACTGCACTTCCGGCCCCAGCCATAACAGTAGTTAACAAGAATGTTTGGGGAGCGACCTCTTTAAACGCCTCTATCCACGACAATTTTCCCTCTCTCAATCCCGCTTCAACCTCAATCCCTGCCTGCCCTTTTTGAGTTATAGTTTCAGTAAGCAATTCCTCTCCATAAATACCGGCCATCTTGCCAACTATTTTAGTAGCAATTGATTTTCCCGCTATTTTAATAAGTGGTGCAGTTAAAATCTTGGCAAAAGCCAAATTGCTTAATGCTTCTGGCACTGCTTCCCATAATCCATAGTTCCTTGCTTTTTCATCAAAATCGTCTCTTAATGCGGCTTCTTCTTCTCTGGTTAAACCCTGACCAGTTTTGATTTTCTTTTCTTCATCCTTAGCTTCAAGATATTGCTGCATTATCTGGTAAGTCGTAGCAGAATATGCCGCGGCTCCAGAAGCAGCAGTTCCTGCAACCCAAGCAGCCACCCTCATTCCAGGCAAGGGAACCAATGCGGTTGGAACACCAGTAGCTAAACCAGCACCCATAGAAGTTATTGAATAAGCCAAGTTCTGAGGCAGTTGAGCTATATCAGTAATCTTAAAAGGCATCCCGGGTAGCATTTTTGCCTCTCCATACTTTTCTTGTGTTTCTTGGGTAAATTGACTTATTTGTGTCCCTACTTTCTCAATAAATCTATCTGCCCAGTCTTTATCTGTAACACTTGCCCCCTTCTGCCCTTGTGTCGCCTGTAATACAGAAGCCGCCACCGTTTTCGGAAGCATTGTCAGTCCCTTTAAGAATGTTTTTATCCCACCAAAAAAACTTGACTTTGGTGGTTGGGTTTCGGCTACTGTTTTTCCTGTATATTTTGAGAAATCAACTCTACCGGCAGCTAAACCAGCGTTGCTTCCCACATATTTTGAGAAGTCAATTGCCATTTTTTATTTGTTTAATATTTCTTCTACACTTCCCCCACCGAATAGATTTTTAATCCAACTCCACAGATCAACACCACCTTGCCCGGTTGTTACACCATAATTTACCGATGGAGCATGTTTTTCTATATCAGAAGAAATATCTGATTCTTTTATTCTTCTTTTGTCTGGAGTCCATACATACCCCTCTCCGGCTGGCTTGTAATTAGAATAGACATATTGCGGTTCAGCGCTTACTTTTGCCATAGTGCTTTCTTTCGGTATTATTGCCCCTGGTAAAATATTCATATCCGCAGATGGTCCAGATTGCAACCCTTCTGCATCTATCAATAAATCTTGATAAGAAATATCATATCCAAGCTCTTTAAAATACTCAAATGAAGATTGGGCACAAGTTTGTGGACTATTATTGTCTGCCAAGCACTTCTTCAGAGATTCGTTAAATCTGCCACCAGTCGTTGATGGTATAGTTTCTTTTTTTTCTTTTATCTGCCCGGCCAGATTAGCCAAGTTTTGCTGGAATGTAGAAGAAGTGGCATCTAATGACATTATTTGACTGGCCAACATTCCCTGTCCATTTGAAATAGCGGCAGAAGCCCAACTATTCTGGTCTGATCTGTTTGATGTAGCCAATTGAAATGCCTGTGCGTTTGCAGTCTTTTTTTCATCAAGTCTGTTCTGCTGCTCTCTGTCGGCATAATTAAAGAACTTATCTATCAATCCCTGCCGATATTCATATTTATTCTGTTCGTCTTGCTGTTGGAATTTAAAGTATGCATCAACTTTTCCCTGAGCCTGTGTAAGAAGCGATTGGTTTCCGCTCAATATCGCCTGTTCTACCAATGCCTGTGATTGAAGGGGTAATACCTTTATTGCTGTTTGCCTGTCTAGTTCTGCCTGTTCGGCGCTTAAAATACTTCCTAATCTTCCCTGCATTTGCGATTCTGCTGTTAACTTTCCAACCGTTCCGGCATTGATTATCCCTTGTATTTGAGCGTTAAGGGCGTTTATCCTATCTGTGCTTACTTTTACTGCTGCCTCTTTTGCGGCAATCTGTTCTGGTGTGTCTGGAGTCCCATAGGTTGAAACATATGCTCCAGAAGAACTTGGCGGTGGAGCTGTTTGAGAGATATAGTCTTTAAAGGCCTTAAACGGATCTTCTGCCGTTATAACCTGCGTATCATTTACTATTGGCGGCATTGGCGCCGGAACCGGAGCGCCTATATTCACCCTTGGCTGGTTGATAGCCAGTGTCTCTGTAGGAACAATAGAAGACAACCCAGTTGGCTGAGTAGTTGTTGGTGCTTGTTCACCCCTCAGAGCGGCAATTCTGGCGGTATAAGTCGCCATTCCTGCTGAACCGCCACTTAGTTCTCCCTGATTCATTTGTAATTGTTCTGGTGTTAATGTTGGCATATTATTTATGATATATCTGTTATTATTCCGGAGACAACGGTAACCGTATCGCCATCTCCATTGGTAAATGCTCCAGAAAAGCCATTTTTAGCTTTTAAGCTGTCAGCAATCAGGGAGTCTGCAATTAAATATTTTGGTTCTAGCCTGCCAGATGTTTCTAATCCAGAATGCGTATGATTTCTTAATAATCTTTCAAGCGTTGAAGCCTTATTCTCTAATTCTGTTATTTTATTTTGTGCCTCTTCTATTGTCATATTAAATAAACTGCAAGAATATATGGCGTATTTGATGACGAAGCGCCAGTTGTTAATTCTATTCTTACTTGAACATTTTCCACATTATGTATGCCTGGAAATGATAAAGACGATACTGCTCCGTTTGTCGTATAGTCCTGTGTTCCTAAAGTAGTCCAACTATCGTTTATATTCTTTCTGTATTTAATTCTTACCCCTTCTCCAGTTTGAAGCGGCCTTGCTAATTGAACTTTTACATTATTAAAAGATTTCTTCTGGTCTATTGCCCCTACTGGATAAAACCCGCTTTCAAGATATGAAGTATAAGACGGAAATCTGTATCCAGAAGTTGAGACTTTAGCTATTCCATAAGTAGTAGCGCCTCCTGAAACAACACGCTTCCAACCGAAATATAATTCATTTACATTTCTAGACATTACTCCGCCTATGTAAATATCATTTACAGAACCGTCATCTCCATCTGGTTGTAAAAACTCATGGCATATTACGCCATTTCTCATTGAATATATACCAGCAGGATATAATCCGTCTTCAGATGAAACTCCGATTACCAACCTGTCGTTCCACCAATCTATACTATGTTCTCCAATACTCCCTATCAGTATTGAGTTTCCAGAATCATAATCAAATGGGATTTGTGCAATCTTTGAGAGTCCGCTTTCCGTTATCTGATATATGTTCCCCTGAGAGCCTCCAGTCACATAAAGACCTTCATTCATAGAGACTATGTTTCCTAATCCATACTCAGACTGAGTAAGCATATAATCAAAGGTAGTAGCAGACCTATCCCAAAACCCAAACATTGTCTGAGGTATTTCCCTGTCAACAATCTGTGTCGTGTATTTCATGGCCACTACAATATATCTTCCTATTTCGCTAAGTCCTGTTGCTTTCCACCTTTCTGGTAATGCAAAGGCAGTAGCACTTAGTGTCCATGTTGTATTGTCCGAAGGAGTAAATACCTTACCCGCAACCTCAACCAAAGTCGCTATTTTAAATGTCGTATTTGTAAAATTATTAGCAATATATATTTTTCCATCTTTCGAAGAAGAAAGAATATAATGCTCATAGTCTCCCGCTACTCCATTCAACCCAGTAATAGTTGACCACGAACCACCAGCGAGACCATAACAATTAATAGCGCCGATAGAACTATCTCTTATTGCTATTAAATAATCGTTCCAAACTTTAATCTGATTTCCTTTGTTTGTTCCTATTTTAGTAACAGTATTGGTAGATGTATTAAATGAATAAACATCCCTTGAATTATCACAAAAGTAAATTATATTAGCATTGTATGGGTCTATTTCAAATTGTGTTGGTAAATCGGTAACCGCATTTCCAGCACTTCCAGAATATGCAACTGGCAAGTAATTTATCCTCGCTATCCCCTCTTGGCTAAAAATATCTACATTCTGAGATTTGGCAAAAGCGCCATCTGCCATATATGGTGTCCTGGATTGTCCTTTTTGAAAATTGCTAATTATTAATGGTGGCATATTATGATTTAGATTGAAATGTCCATGTCCCTGTATGTTTATCTTGAAACAGATACCCACCAGATATTGATATTACAGGGGTATTTCCTGTTATTGTTAAGTTTGCAGTATTAGACACTAATAAAGATATAATCGCCTCTATTGTCGATGCTTGTCCAGCCATTGCTAAATTAGCCGCACTGGGAACTGTTATTGTTACTATCGAGGTTATAACAAGCTTTGGGTCACTGCTTGTTCCGGCTGCATCTGCCGAGCTTCCCATTAAATAAGATGTTACCGCGCTCCCCATTAATATTGGAGCAGAGTTAGCAACATCGTAATTGGCGTTTCTTATTCCCAATTTGGTTATTCCTGTTTTTGCTATTGCCGCCAATCCGGTAGCATTAAATGTAAAATCGTTATATGCCGAGGTGTTCCAATTATCATAGGTTATTGCCGTATTACAATATGCAGTTGTTCCGAAATTGGTTTTATTATAATCAGCTCCAACCAAAGCATTGTTTGAAGCCGGATTAGCAGAATATATATTTATGTTAGGGGTTATTGCCGGGGCTGGATCTCCTTTACCAGTTCCTTTTATCGAAAACACGGCTAATACAATATCTGATGTCCCCAAATCAGAAGTATCAATCGTAAGTATTCCCCTATGAAGTCTTCTATATTTACTTGCCTCATCATCTGATTGTAATAAAACCCAATTAACAGGATCAGATGTGGCATCTGCCGAATCAGAGGCGGCATCATGTATAGTCGCCCAGGACACACCATCTGCATCATAATATTGAACCCACCCGTCACAAGTAGTATTTCCGCCACCACTTCCAGCTTCTGGATAATAAGTATGATCAAATCCCAGATTTAAGTTCAGATTTAATCCGTTAGAAACCATGTCCCATAAATGACATGCCCTCCACAACCACAAAAAGCCATAATATAATCTTTTTGAATACTTATTATGCGCTCTAAAGTCTGTTTTTGATACGAACTTTAGTTTTTTTCCATCCAATACAAGCTTTCCATCAAAAGTATAGCTATTTGGCGTAATTCTGTTTATCTCACCCCTATAATCAATTCTCATTACGCGCCTAAACCATAACCTAATAATGGGCTTGTTTAAAAGCCACAATAATAACTTTTGATTATTAATAAAGAATTGTCTATCAAACATTATGATGCCGTGTTAAGGAATATTCCCGCTGACGCAAATGTTATACTCAGTGTTGCGTTGGAGAATGTTATATTTTCTCCAAAATCTATATACGCTATTACCGGAGATGTTCCAGGAGTTCCTGTGTCTTTGTAAATAACCGCATATCTTAAATTCGTTCCTGTCAAATCTCCTTGACTGAAATCGGTTGCATCAAACTTTGTCCTGTGGTTGGCTGCGTCTAAGGTCAAAGAACAAGTAAGTTCATATCCCCCAGAATCATAACTCGCATCAGACCATTCATTTGTTACATCGTCTATAAACTCTGCTGTGTCTCTTGCAGAAGCAGCATTAGAGGAGCTGGTATATAGGGCCAGCTTGATGGTGTCATTGGCTAAATCTATATCTGTTCCATCTAATGTGTATTTGGTGTAATAGGTATATGGTATTAATGTTACTGCCATAATTTTTTATTTTATCTTGATGAACGCTTTTTTAATGTAATCTTGGTTGGGAAATCTTTGTTCCTTTCTTCGGCATAATCTTCAACCTTCCTTTGGTAGATTTCCAGACCAGATCTTATTATTACGACCTTGTTTGTATCTAAATTTTTAGACATTGCATAATCAAGCGCCGACCCATAGCATAAGTATGGCTGCAGGCTTTCTGGTATTCCCGGGCTATCTGTGGTGTCTGTTGACTCAAATGGCACTATATCTCTGCTTAAATGAAGCTTAAGGCCAGACGCTAGTGTTACATTAGACGAAGACGGAGCCGGATATAATACCACAGAATTACCAATAACGTCATAACATTCCGGCATTCCGGCCACGCTATATGTTGTTTCCAGATCATCTCTTCTTAATGACGGATCTATCTGTTTTATCCTCACATAATGTCCGGCACTATTCATGACATAAACCTCTTCTATTGCCAATATTGTCGATGGCAAAGAATAATCTCCCTGTCCATTGGTTAGGGTGGCCGTTGCTATCGGAAGCGTTGTTTGGTTTGAATCGTCAAACTGCCAGCCATACGATCTTTGCCACATGGTAAATCCAAGAGTTCTTAGCCACGCATTTACAGATCTGGCGAAGTCTTCAACGGGAAAAGATGTGGTATCAGAATAATCTAAACCAAGCAGAAACAGTGTATAATGATATAGGCTACTTGTTCTGTCTGCAGAATAATTAAACTTCATAATTTTTTTGTTTTATTAAAGTTAATCTTGAATTCGTCCAGATGACTAAAAATAGTAGCAGTCAGCTCACCATCTTTCACCATTATTGTGTCATAATCCTCATATTCATCCTGCAGAAAAGAGCCCATTAGATCCCTGCTTAATGGAATAATCTTATCATTGTATTTTTGGGCAGACAGGGCGATTTTGTTTCTTTCTGTTTCCAAGTCTTCTTTTTGTTTCCTTACTTCATCGTATTTGTCCCTTAACGATTGGGGGGTTTCTGCCTTTATCTTTTCATAGATATCTTTCTTGACCTGATCTATATCCTTAATACATTTTTCCATTCTCTTAGTAATGGCTTTTTCCCTCTTTTTAAACTCTTTCAAATCAACCTTTTCCTCTTCTTCCGTGAGTTGTTTTTCAATTTCAGCCATTTCTATTTCTAATTTCTCTATTTCTTCGGACTTTGCCCTTCCTTTTTCAATCAATTTCCCCTTTTCCACAATAAGCTCTTTTAGTTCTTCATTTTCCAATTTTATTAACCTTGGATACTCTTGTGTCATATTTTATTTAATTAATGGTTTATATGCCTCTACCCATAAATGGGCTTTTTTATTTATGTCATAATTCTCTTCAACATAAGCCTTGGAATCTCTGCCAATCTGTCTGCGCAGTTCCTTGTCTGCTATTAACTTCTCGATTTGGGATATGAATTCCCCTGTATTGCTTGCCAATAAAAGATGCTTTGTGTCTTCTGGATTCTGCTCGTAAGGGCTGTCCTTTGTCGGGAAGCTCTGTCCTATTGTCGGAATTTCCAGCGTTGAGTTTTCAAGAAACTTCAGGTTGCTCTTACACCTGTTAAAGTAACTGTCAAATCTTGGAATTATAACCATATCCAATCTCAATTCATTTAAAACCTTGTAATACTCATCTACTTTCGCAAATGGATGCCATTCTATATTCACTGAACTCCAATAAGTATATTGTTCTGAATACAGTTCTTTATAAATGTCATTCTCTCCTTTTGGCGGAGTTGATAACAAAACTAATCTCACTCTCTTGTCGTTTTGGTAGTGATCTATAATCGGCTTTAACTCCTCTATGTCGTTAGTAATCCCCACAGAGCCGGTAATACCTATTCTTATAATATCTGTTTCGTTTCTTAATGGCTTTGGAAAGTAGAAAGGGTCTATACAGTTTGGCAATACAACCACATTCGGATTTACTTTTTCATATTCTTTCTTCAAAAAATCAGTAGTGCAGGTAACCAAATCCGCCTCTTCAGCAAACTTATCAAGAGCAAGCGTCATTTTCTCAATTCCCTTTTCTACACGCTTCTCGTTCATATACTCATTAAACTTGAATCCATTGTCTTCCTTTAAGGTATCATCATTATCCATTACTATTTTCTTGCCTTGTTTTTTTAATATCCTCGACAGCTCTAACAAATGTTTTGAAAGGGGTCTGTGGAACACCACTACTTCAGAATCAAGAGCAGCCCTTGCCTTGTCTTCCGGCGTCATCTGTTTAAGCATAAAAGTCGTTCTATCTCCATCCCACCCATTGGCCTGTAAGGGAAACAAACAACGGACATTATACGAACCATTTAACCCGCTATTCACGAAAAATACTTTCATAGTTTTATTGTTCTAATAACTCTAATTCTTTTTTCTTTTGAGCTATCTTTATTTTTTTAAGCTCTTCTAGTTCTTTCAACCTTTTTTTAGCTTCCTCTATTTGTCCCAACACAGATAATCCGTCATCTTTTGGCGCGCCTATTGCCACCGGCACAACAGGGATTTCTTGCGGAACGGCAACTGGTTGAACTGTTGGTTGAGCTACTGTCCCCGCCATACTATCTGACTCTTTTGGAACAAGAATCTGCTTTGTTCTCGGGTCTATAACATTTCCGTTTATATCTATTCTCTCTGATGTTTTAATTGGATTTGAACTTATTATTACTTTTCCCGCCATGTTTTTTGATATGATGTTCACTTCCTGACGCTATCGGGTTTTATCCGTCAGGTAAAAACCCGATAAACGAACATCACAAGGTTATGTTAGTTCGCTGTCCAGATACATACCCCAGAAGTATCTCTATTTTCTACTACACCGTAGAGCAAGTCTGCGGTTGTAAGAGTTGAAAGATATTCAGGAATATAATTAGACTGAACCCTTACTCCGTATTTACCGGTCATTGAGGCTCCTGCCAATGAACCACCTGTCCCCAGCGGAGAGGTTGCCCAATGCAAGGCATCTTTATGAGCCAAGCAGTTTGCTCTGCCGACTGTTCCAGAAATATATTGAACATTTGGCGATATATAAATTGGAATACCATAAAGGGTTGCTTTAGGAGTCTTACCAGTAGGATCATTAACTGGCGAATTGATAGCTAAGCTGAATTTGTCAAGATTCTGAACTTGTTTCCAAAATACATTTGGATGCAAGAAGAATGCCACTCCTTCAGTTGTATCAATATTAGCTCCTTCAAGTGCCGCAATGGCTGCACGAATCTCACTATCAGCAATCGATGTGGTTGAAGCACCGACTGTGGTAGCAAAATTATCAAATAGCGATGCGATTGCTACTTCTAACTTTTTAGCAACTGCATAGCCACAATTCTTCATATACTTTTCTTGTATATAGTAAGAATGTTTGACTTGTGCGGCTTCTCTGTCTTCTATGGCGAAAGATGCCTCATACCACTGGTCTACAGACAAAGTAACTTTTGTTTCTGTAGGATAATTCAGGGTTACAGCTGTAGCGTTTGTTTTGCTAGTAGCCGCAAACTCTGTCATATTCGGGGTATAAAGAACATCACCACCTGCGCTTAATTCTGAACTTCTATCGGTAAAAAATCCTGCGATTACCAGTTTTGACTGATAGAAATCGTTGATTCTTTCACCCCAGACTTCAGGAATAAATGCATCAAGGGTTGTTAAACTTTCTGTATACGAGGGAAATGCCACTATTTTTTACCCAAAACTTCCTTAAAAACCTTTTCATGTTCCTCGCGAGACATACCGGATCTGACTAAAGGTTTATCTTCAGACTCACCGGAGCCCTTTGAAGCACCAAGCTTGGCCTTTTCCTTCTTTTCCCTTTCTTTCAAATCTCTTTGAAAGACAGTAAAAAGAGGATCTTTAATCGCCTCTGGCAAAGGAATACCCTTACCCTTTGCGATTACCTTGGCCTGCTCGATTTCTTCATCGGATAATCCGCGAGCAATCAATTTAAGCTCTTCTGAAAGTTGTGGATCATTAGGTTTATTCTGAGGATTGGCTTTGAGGGTTTTTAACTCCTCTTCTGCTTTTTTAGCCCTTGCGGTCAATTCGGATTTTGCTTTTAAAGCACTATCCAATTTTTCTTTAAGAGCCACAGCCTCCTCGTTGCTGTCGTCAGAGGTATTATCCTCTTCCTTGGGGATATTGGTATCCTCCTCAACCTCTGCATTTGTGTCTGCAGCGACATCTTTGGTTTCTTCTTCCATAAGATTTGCAGGGATATGCTTACCTGCGAGCGTTTAACCGGTATTTGGAGAGCCGGTGTCCTCGTGGCTAATTGCCACTATTCAGCCCCCATAAAGGAGCTGTAAGTAGTAACTATCCCTTTCCTTTTGTTTTATGATATTTCTTAACTATTTTGCTTCCATATTTCTTTACCCATTTCTTGGCAATTTCAGGATGCTTGGCGAACATATATTTGCGTTGTTTCACAGAACGAAATGGCATATTATCTTGCCTCGTTAACTTGCTCTTTTTTCTTGGCCTTTGAATTAAACAATAAATCCATATTATCAAACGCCTTGCTGATTATCTCTTTAGCGTCAGCCATTCCAGACACATCTTCCCTATCAAAGGTTCTCTTAACCGTCTCTTTCTCTAAATAATCAATCAAATAGTTATAGACATTCTCTTTTGTATCTTTGTCGTTATGGAATTCTCTAAGTGATTTCATGCGATTGCTGGCTCTACCCTATTTCCTAATGATGTTCTTTTGGGTTGCGGAATATTTTGCTGTTGCATCCCCAGTTGCTGTTGCATCATCTTGCTCTTTTCGTTAATAGCTGCGGTAATTGAAACAGGACTGATACCGGCCCCAGAAAGCTCTATGATCTTTGCCAATAATTGTGAAGCCACAGGATCCTGAGGAAGATTTGGATTAGAAGCATAAACCATTAAAATATTATTTAAACTTTCTAATGTTGCTGCCTTGTTTCTTTGCTCACCCGTGATATTGACCGTTACCTTTGCTTTTAGATTTTTATAGAAGTTCTTTGGTATGTTAATAAATCTTTGCCCCTTTGTGGTTTTAATAAACTCATCTGCCACATTGAACCAATCGTCATAATCTTCTTGGGTTAATATCTTCCCAGACAGAATCATTTCTACTGCCATTTTATTCGCGTGTTTTGCAGAAAACTTGTTGTCTATTTCTTTTAACTCTTCCGGCGAGAATTCATAAGCCAAAATATGCTCTCTGTTTAACCTAGAAGCCAAATGAGGCATAATCCAATCCTCTATAATCTTTGTAATGAATATTCCTAATTCCTGCTGTAAAGTCTTGAATACGCTTGAAGATTGATTTAATACTGTTGCTTGTAATCTGAATGGAGTTCCGGAAGGAGGTGTTTCTCCTCTCTGGGCCGAATAAGCAGAGGTTGTCTTTTCCAGCTGGTTATACCATTGGACTATTAGGTTATTATATTGAGTCAATCCTCCAGCCGGCAATAGATTAAGCGAGGTAATCGGTTTTCCATCTTCATGCTCTAAAATAGATCCATCATCTGTTTCTGTTACAAGATTTCTGCCCTTTAACTTTTTAGATGCTGATTGGCCTATAACCTTGGTAGTATATTCCATCGCCCTGTGTTGCTTTAGAATAGCATCATTGGTCCACACCTGCGCCTCTTCTCCCTCTTCCATCACCCCCACCCCGAACGACCTTCCGGCTTTCGGCTTGCGGGCCAGGTATTTATAAACCCTTTCTGTATCGTCTTCCCAATAAAGGGGAACAAAAGCAGTAAACTGGTCTTCATTTCCGCTTTCTGCCGGAAGCCCAGCAATATAATAAAGCTGGTAAGAAAAGGTTATCTCGTCTTCATCTGTTGTCTTTTCCTTTTCCAGTTCTTTTATAAAAGATTTAGGAAACTCGCCCCTTATCTCATAAACAGGAATTCTCTTATTAGAACCCTTTACTTTTTTCAGTATTTTTCTTATCTCTTTTTTATCCCACTCTGTCATCTTGGCAATTCCCATTGCAGTCATCCAGTGGGTTTCTACTATCGCTCCTTGTATAATATCAACTTGATCTGTAATGGTATTCTTCCATTCCGGCAATTCCAGTGTAAGCTTTCCATCCTTAACAACTTTTTTTACCAATAAAGAACCATAACGAGTATGCATGTCCCGTATATCATTCAGCGTCTTGGCAAAATTAGATTCTTTCATCCAAACCTGAATGTCTTTTGAAAGCAACCAGCTCTCCAGGTAGTGGTTTGAATCGTCAGAAGTTATATTTATATCTTTTGTATCTAGGTCCTTTGCGGCATTCTCTACATCGCAAATGGCGTTAAGTATCTGAAAAAACGGCTTATCTCTATCAAGCTCATCGGTCTGCCCGTTAAGGTATTTGCTGTTGTTATAAAACTCTATTGTTCTAATTTGCTTTTTCTGGCTGAACGGCAAGCCACTGACTAAATCAATGGTCTTGTCATAATTAGATATAATTTGCTCTGCTTCTTTAAGTATGTTCATCTTGAGTTGTTATTTTGATTACGCTGTTTTGACTCCATTCTCTCCAACCTTTCGATTTCATCTACTTTATCGTTATTTAAATTATCCATTGGAAAATGTATGCTTCTAACCAAAGCATACTCTTTTGGATCCGTAAGGGTTGGTCTTTTGTTTTCCATATTTTAAAACTAAAAAAAGGAACTCGCTTGAGTTCCCCCCTTTGGTTTCGGTTAGGAATTATAAATTATTCAATTGTTGCCCCATTATACCAAAAAACAGTGCCACTTGTCAATACCCCTTCCTGTTATGGCTAATAGTATCGTCAATTCTCCTTATAACCTTCATGTGGTCTGCGTGTAAAACAGACGACTGCGATACTTTTTCAAGCGTCTTGCATTCCTTGATAAACTCTAAATTATTTCTATTCTCTATGCACCAATTAAGGAAATCAGAAGAAAAAGAATCCAGTCCCATAACGGTAAAATCAATCCTTGGCGGTCGCTGAACCTCATTGTTTATTATGACATTAAACTTCTTTGTCATCTTGTTTGATTAGGAATATTTCTCAATCTTGATAGCAACCTGTCCGCCCTCTCGCTTTCTGTAATCTCTGTTGCGCTGTTCACTATTGTTGATAAAACATATCTTATCCCGGCCATACTGTGATTGGCGCACTTTGGATCTTCCATATTCAGTATTTTCCCATTTTTATCAACCATCCACAAATAGTTTCTATATTCTCTTAGGGTATTAAACGAGCGCCTTGTTATTGAAACCCTTTGATTTTGAACTATTCCTATTGACCACTTAACAAATGTTTCCGACTTGCTCTCTCCTCTTTTCTTGGACACTCCGACTATATTCACCCCGAACCCCCTAATCTCATCAATGCTCTTTGGCTCGGCTGAATCTGCTATGACAAGTGTCTGTGGAGTTTCCGAACTCAACAAGAAATCTGCTATCGGCTTGTTAAGCATTCCTTTCTGGTATAACTGCTCGTCGACTATATACCCGCCGTTGTAATAATAAACACTGCCGATAGAAGTAGGGTCATTAGTATATCCGAAATCCAGCCACCTTGCCTCCAATCTTGCTTCATGCGGTATGTCGTCTATTATCTGCCAGTCTTTGTATATTCTTGTCGTTATTACGCCAAGCTTGCCCTCACCATAAACAGTCCACCATTCTTTGTTATTCTTGTGGGCCAGTATCTCGTTCTTTGATGTTTCATCCAATGCTTCATTATCTAAAAATGTCAAAGGCCCCAGATATCCATCTCCCAAGAAATCTATATCATCTCTCTTGCCGAGCATTTCTGTATAGAACCAGAACTCCTCTGATGGGTTCCAGTCCATCCACACTATCTTGCGTGTTCTTGTGATAAGCTGATCTGCTATATTATACGGAAAATGAACTGCCTCGTTCAAGAAAAGAACATCTCTTCTCGGGCCATGCGCCTTGCCGAATTTATCAAATGAAATAAACTCTATAACGCTTCCCGTCGGAAAACTATACTTCTTGCCGTTCAACCAACTATTATCATTCCAATAACCATGAGCAGTCATTATATTTTTGAAATCTCTTATTGCTCCCAAGTCCAAATGAGGGGCTGATTCTCCGACAACTGTTATTATTTGGTCTTTGGTGCTTTGGGCATAATCTATCAACCAAATAATAATTGAGATTGTCTTGCTACTGGATGTTCCCCCCGATACTGCCCGGATTCTCTTTTTCAGGGAGAATATCTTTTCCGTCGCTGTTGTTGTTTGATAAAGATTTTGCTCCATAAATAGGTATTTGTATTTCTTTACCCCCGCTTGTTATATCTTGTTGCGGTAATCCCTCTGCCATTTTCCACACTTCCTTGCCATCTATACTTTTAATAAATTCTAATCTTCCCTCTTCAGACATACTCATTAAAAACTCCCTACACCATTCTTTTAGTGTTGGTCCTTTTGGTCTTCCCTTGGGGTTTCCAGACTGTCCTTTCTGCCACTGATATTCTTTTAACCAATCAAACTGTTTTTTTTGTTGCTTATCAGTATTTTCCTCCATAAGATTAAAACATTTTTAATTCATCTTCGGTCATTCTCTGCCAATGACCTTTCCACTTAATAAGATATTGGTTTTCAAGCCTCATTCTGTTCTGCCCGTGTATTGTTTCAAACACATCTGACTGCACTGGAAGATCGGGCTTGAATTCCCTGTAATACTTTAACCAATGGGCTTCTAATTTAACAGCTACATCCTTGCTTGTTACTATTGGGAGATTAGGAAGTTTTGCCGTTTCATACTTGCCCATATAGTGAAAGTTTCCTCTTGTGAATACCACATTTCCCTCTATTGCGAATGCTTTATCAAATAAAGATATGTCTTTTACTACTGTTGTATCCATTAAATGAACGAACTCGTCAAAGTTATCCTTACCTGTCTGGATACCGGCCAATTCCCAGCCATTGATAGGATTGATTACTAATTTCGCTTTTCCTAAATCCATTTTTGGATTATATCCGCCATTGCTTAATATTAAGACGGGATATTTAACATCTTTGATACTATCCAAGCACGGTTTAAGAAAATCTCTTGTATAAAAACTTGTAGTTATGACAATCCCTCTTTTTATATTCTCTTTCAATATTCTTGGCGCGTCCAAGTCCTTTTTGAGTTCTGCGAATATTCCGCCATTTGTCTCTAATACGCTTTCCAATAAAACATCATGGGTATCTTGCAAGATCTCCCTAATCAAGCTCTTTTCTTTGTCTCCATGCCACTCCCCCCTGATATACTTAACATTTGACAAATACGGCTTGTATGCTTTTAATATCTCCGACTCCATTCCCTCTGTGTCTATCTTTAATAAATCTATTCTCGGAAAATTATACTCGTCAACTAAATCTTTCAAGGTGCAGGCAGGGACTTTAATCTGCCCTATTTTCTTTGATCCCATCGGGGCGTATAAATCCCACCTGAAATGTCCGTCAACATGTCCGTTTCCAGCCCACTTGCAAACATTGAAGGCAACCTCTTTCCTGTCGTCTCCGATTACTGCTTTCTCTACATAGGTCAGTTTGTTTCCTGTATTCAATTTGGCATATTTCATTAATTCCGGCTCTGGCTCGCAAACTAATATCTTGGCGTTTGGATAAAATGTTTGGAACTTAAAACTTGCGGTCCCCAGATTAGCCCCTATATCAACAATATACTCGACATCACGGTCTTGGGAGTATAATTCCCTTATTTTGTATTCATCGTCAATTATTACTGCCTTCTCATGGGCATCTGAACACTCCTTTAGATCTGGCGAATATTTAAGCATATTATTCTTTTTTATTTTTATCAGATTTTCTCACATAATCAAATTGCCCGATCTTGATAAACTGGGCGCTCTCTCTGTCCTGCGGAGCCATCCATGGCGCTGTTGCTCCGAACTTTAATTCAAATGGAGCAAACTTACTGGCTATACTTAAACCACAACGATAGGGCAAGTGTGTCCCGTGCACATCTCTTTTTGTTCCAAGATTAAATATATCATAACCCATTTCCTTGAAATCATTTACTAATTGCCGTTCGGGGGGGCCGAATACCCAACCACCTTCAACTTCATAAGATATTTCAGGCCATTTTTTTTTCAAAAGATTTGGCGCGTCTTTGGTCGGCCAAAGATTTGTGTCATGAAAAACAAAAATAGTCTTGTCAGTGATAATACCAGACTTACGAAGACTTTGGAATGCACAAAGTTCTGCTTCATACGCATGACAGTCAAAGAACACTAAATCGATCGGTTCTTCATCTAAATCTTTTGCGTTTAAGTCTGCAACATTTTTAACAATAACAATATGATTATCGGCAATTTTAGGACAAGACGCATCGATTCCCCAATCAACAGAATAAACTTTACCATTGCTGCCTATCGCGGCACAAAAATTTACAGCGCTATAACCATTGCCGGCCCCCAACTCCAAAATTCGCTTGATGCGAGTAACCCTTATTAAGGCGAACAATAACAATGCTTCATCGTCTTGAATGGGACCAGGCTTGCTCTGATCATTGGCTTGTGTTAAATGACTTAGGTTATAAACAACCATTTTTTCTGCTTTATTGTTTTATGATACTCTTATAAAACTCCAAATACTGACACTTATTATCTCTTTCAAGATAATCTCTTTGGGTATGATAACTTCCATGAACCATTAGGGCATCTCCCACAAAATAGACAGGTCTTTTAAACTTCTCCGGCAACTCCCAGGCCAATTGCGCCTCCTCATTTGACCCACACTTAATATGATCTTTGCCCCACCAAGCAATACTGCAAATTGAAAAGTGCTTGTAATCGTCAAAGCTCTTACTTGGCAGATAATATGCCGACAAACTACCTTCATTATACCTTTTTTTGAAAGTGTCGTGAATATGCTGGACAAGACCGCTGTCTGTATAGTTAAAAGCGTCTAAATATGCCCAGTCCAAATCATCTTCTCTCTCTTTTCTTACAACGCCGTGTTCCTCACTTAACGCCCCTATTTCCTGATGCCAAGAATTGCACATTGTGCTGTTTATTATATTCGGATAAATCACAAAAGCGTCTGGGTGATCTATTCTGGCCTGTATCATTTTTTCCAAAGCACCCTCTTCAACCCAAACAATATCATCATCTATTCTGATATAAATAGCATCGTCATCGTGAGCAAACCCCATAAACTTATGCGTCTGCAGGGCATTATAACTTTCCCAGGTTGGAACTATCGGCTCATCTAATCTGTAAATCTTAACCTTGGGATTTTCAGCAGCCATACTCTCAATATAGGCGATATCTGCTGGATTTATGGTGTTAAGCCAAAGCGACCATTCGTCAACTAAGCCCTCTTCTATTTTCCTATAAATAAACTTCTTGAAAAACTCCAAATACTTTCTTCTGCCAGCCGGAGTTACAATAACTATTTTATAATTTTTATACATTCTTTTTTGTTATATTATACCATTTTTTACGCTTTTTTACAAACCCTTTATACCACTCATCATATTTTCCTTGCCAATACTCCTCATTTTTCCTTATTCCCACTGCCTCTTTTTCTAAACTCGTGAATACATTTGAAGCCCTCGAGTGATTAACTCTTGCGTATCCGGAAACTATCCCCCAATTTAGTTTTGCGAAATCTTTTACTATTTCCAGTCCAGCCCAGATATCATCAAATCGCTCTGCTCCCTTATACTTTCCCACTGGCGCGAAATAAATATATGGCAGCGCCTCTCTTCTAAACGCAATGTTCATTCCGCACATTGGGAAAAATATACCCTTTGGAATTATGCCTTTGTAAAAATCTACCCTAGTATCGCTTTTAAGAAGTTGTGATGGCGCATCCCAGTCATAATTACCCTCCCAAACCCCATGTGAAAGCATTACAGGAGCTTCCTGGCGCGCTTGGTAAGGAAAGCCACGCATATAATCACTTGCCGTAGAAAGCCAACTAATAGGCACCTTTCTGTTTAATTGATCTATATGGTCTTGAATTGGGTTGCCAATCGGAAAGCAATCATCATCTAATACGATAATATATTCCACTTCTGGCAACCTTTCTGCTATATATAAAAATCCCAATTGCTTACATCCTGCGCTAAACTTAGAAACTAAATCGCTTTTCAAATTGACTCTTTTTTGATTGTGAACAATGTGTTGATCTTTTCCATCTACCACCAAGACAAACTCAACATTATGTTTATCAAATAATTCCTTCCACGCCTTTAAAAATGGTGGAATTGTCTCCGGCCTTATTGTCGGCACAACTACTGCTATATTTTTCATAGTATTGGCGTATAATGAAGCAAATAATAGGCCCCATGTGTTATAACCCAAGCCATCTTTTATTTTCTGGATCAATCCCCCAAAGAACTGTCTTTTTAAGCGTTTCCTCAAAAGATTTTGGATAATCAAATCCAGCCTCTTTTAATTTTGATCCATCAAGAGAATACCGCAAATCGTGCCCAGGGCGACTGCGATGCCAAGCCACCATCTCTATCTTTGCTTCCTTGCCGAGTATCTTACCAATCATTTTAGCCAAATCAGAATTGGCAACCTCCATATCTCCAACTATATTCCAACAGCCCTTTGACGCGTCTACTTTATCTAATCCTTCATCTGTTTTTTCTAAAATAAAATGCAAGGCCTGCGCTATATTCCTTGCGTGGAGATAATGCCTTTTGCCGGATTCAGTCAAATCTTTATTGGCATGAACCTGTATTACCTCGTCATTCAGAATCTTTCTTATACAAATAGGAACAAACTTTTCTGGGTGCTGGCGCTCTCCAATTATATTCATCGCGTTTATTATATTTATCGGCATTCCATAAGTGTTCGAATATGCCCTGCAAATTGCCTCTTGGCAATCCTTTGAAGCAGAATACGGGTTTCCCACATTGTGTCTGTCGCCCTCTTTGTAATTTACTCCCTCCGGGGCCGTTCCATACGCCTCATCGGTAGAGAATTGAATAAATTTCTTTAATTCTTTTAATCCTCTTGCCCATTCAAGCATATTAAGCATCAGTCCCACATTGTTCCCTATAAACCCAACAGGGTCTTTTATAGAATTATCAACATGACTCTCGCTTGCCAGGTTTAAAATATAATCCACCTCTCCGATTTCCCTTTTAACCCCACTGCTTAACGGCAACTGTAAATCAATTGCAAATAGCTTTACCCTATTTTCGTCAAACGCCTTTATGTCCCTTAACCTGTCTAATCCATTTGAAGCATAACTTAATTTATCCAGCCCGATTATCTCCCAATCAGTGTTTTTTAAAAAGTGTTCACAAATATGGTGGCCGACAAATCCGCATATACCGGTTATACAAACTCTCTTTTTTTTGTTTTCCATAATTAAATTACCAATCCGGTTAATAATTCTTTATCTTCCTCGCTTAGTCCCTCTGGGACATAAGAACTGATAAAAGGTATAATCTCAATTTCCTTTTTTTCAAATTCATCAACCGTCTTTCTTTCCTCTGCCACACATTTCTTTAAACCCTCTTTTGAATACTTAAAACCCCTAGAGTTTTCCTTTGTAATTAAAATCTCTTTTGTGTTTTTGTCCTCAAGGGCGTTATTTATCCTAACATCTGACAATTTTTCTTGCATTTCCTTAATAGCTGGCATATAGTTTTTTTCAATAAACCTCTTATAGGCATAACCAAACTTGCTCTTTTCCAATGTTTTGTCTTTAGAATACAAATTAGACACTAATAAATCTATGTCCTGAAGATCTTTAAATGTTTTAATCAAAATATTCATTTAACCTCCACCAAACCTTGAAAGAATGGTATAAGTTTTGTTTCATCAATTCTCTTACGAGGATGATGATGTTGGCATAAAGTGATGCCATTATTAATTTTATATCTTAATTCTGGAAAATCTCTCCAAGATAAAATGTGATGTGCGATTACTTTTCCGAAGCAATCATTATTATTTATTCTACACTTCCATTCATCCCTTATTTTTATTTGTTTTGACCAATTTTGGTATGCACTATCGTTTCTTTCATCTTGCTTTTTATATCCATAAAGTAATGTCTTTTTATGAATATGTTTACCTTTACCTTTTCTATTTTGTGAAATTTTCCTTTTTGTTTCTTCTGTATGAGGAGATATATGTATTTTTTTACCCAACATTCTTAATCTTAATTTTTCTGAAAATTCTCTTGTATGCTTATGTCCCTTATTAGCTAATCCTATTTTTCTTTTTGTTTCTCTTGAGTGGAATTTTCTATGTATTATTCCTCTTTTATAGATTCCTCTTGGCATATTATGAACGCAATCTTTTAAATACTTCTTCTGTTAACTTTTTATCGTTCTCAATCATATTAATTTATTATTTATTTTTTAAATTAAACCACTCTATAAAAGACATTTCATAAAAGTATTTTTTCCATTTTTCGTAATTTATATAGAATAATGTTTTATTTTTTTTCATTTAGTTTTATCTCAATTATTTCTTCTCTCTTGGTAGTCCATAATACCTTAATTATATAACTTCCGTCTTTATTACTCAATATCGTAAAATTATCATCGGGATCTTCGTGCTTTAAGGCGATTATGGCTTCCCGGATTGTTTTTCTTAACCCATACATCAACTTGTAAGGTTATCAATACACTCACCACAGACCCAAATCTCCACTCCGTCTTCTCCGACTGCCTTGGAGCATTCTTTCTCTTTTTCGCATTGAGCGCATTTTGTTTTCATTTTATTTCTCCTTATTATTTGCCGACCTTTAATGATTTATTGGGCATTTAGGATTATTTATTTGCTCGTTTTTTTCATAGTTTATTTCTCCTTTAACAAATTAACGACATAAGCTTCTAATGATTTACAATAAAGTATTACTCCCAAACATATTCTCCAATCTACCAATAATAATAATGCTATTCCCGCCACCCAACAAAGTAATGCTATTTGGTTATTTACTTTTATCTTCTTCATATATTTTTGCTTGTAGTGAGCTGGTGGTGTTCGGGTGCGTTCGGGAATTACCTGACTTACAATCTGTAATTTTTTTACTCTCTTGGCTCTATGCGACAAGTAAGTGCCACGCCAAGTATTGAGCTACCCCATACCCGAACAACATCAACCCGCTACCTTTATTTTAGTTTGTTAATAATATCTTATTTAAATAATTTCTTCCAAAAACATTTTAATAATCTATGTGCCTGGTCGTCTGTCATAGTGTTAAAGTTTTCCATATCTGATGGATAACAAGAAAATATCATCTTCTCTATCTCCTCTATGATTTCTTTTCTTTGGAGGGCGAGAAGGGTGCGGATAAAGTTAATCGTTTTTTCAATAAATGGTTCATACCAATCTCCTTCTTCAAACAATTCTTTTTTAATTTCCTCTTCCCAATCAGCAACCCTTGCCTCGTCTTGTATTATTTGCTCTTTGTGGTCTTGTTGGTTTTCTTTTCCATATTATTGTCTTTTATTAATTAGTTGTAATTTTTTATTTTCCATAATTTTGTTCTTTATCTTTTAATCATATTTTATTTGCCGCATTTTTTACACAAATATCCTTGTATAGCATAATGATTTAAGGATTCACTCCAAATAAACCTAATCTCGCTCGGTGTAATTGTTGATTTGAAAAACTTCCCACAACCCACGCATTGCCATTTTGCCTTTTTAAGTGTTTTTATGGCTTCCCTTACAAGGCATCGGTCTATTGAATAGTCGTTTTGTCTTATTAACTTTGTCCATTTTTCTGCTTCTTGTTGTTTGGCGGTTTCTAATAGGGTGCGGATTTTTTCTATAATTTGGTTAGTTGAAACTCCGCATCCTTGAAGCGGTATCATCAGTTTTATCTCTTCTTCCCAGTTATTTTCTATAGTTTCTTTCCTCATATCTTTTTGATATGCTGTTCCACCCGTGCTATGTTCAGCACAATATCCGTTTCCTTCTAATTGTGGGTTGCATATTTTACAAATAATCATTTTTTTTAATATAAACAATTCTTAATTCAAACTTTTTATAATACTCCCTTTGGTCAAAACTAAAAATTAAATAACAATAATAGTCATCTATTTCGTAGATAACATGCCTATATTCAATGCCACTTGCTTGTAAATAGTTATTTAATGTCATATCTTTTTTACCTCCCCTTTATATTTTTCCCCGTTTACCAAGAGTTCAATATCCAAGGACAAGGGCTTCAAAAGTGTTTTTTGTTTCATATATTTTAGTTGCGGGTAGGAAACCTTACGGATTCCCTATGCTCTTTCGGGCGACTATTGGAAAGTATCTATATCGGCATTCAACTTATTAGCGAGGGGATACCAAAAATGAGTTTTGCCGAAGACCCTCAACCCTTGCCCGCACTTATTATTTCTTTTCCTCGTCGTATTCTTTGACTACTTTGGCGGTGAAATCCTTTCTTTCTTCGGTCATAGTTTCCCACAGATAATCTAAAAACTCGTCTTGACCATCTGAAGTCAATCCGCCGTCTCCGTTGATTATATTATAGTGAGTCAAAGCTTTTTGCTCCTTTGTTCTGAATATGTTTTTTATAATGCTCATTATTTTGCCCTTTCCCTTATTTTGTTCGGGTATGGTGTTTAATTTTTCTTTATATGGCTCTATTTTATCTACCCAGTAGCAATGAGGTGTTCCTGTTGGCGGGGCTTCCTCTGGGTTTTTTAGATTATATTTTTGATGCTCACACCATTCCCAGCCATCATCATTATCATCATCATCTCTTATTACACAATAATCGCCATCTATGCTTTCTCCTATAAGAGTCCCCGTTCCCGTTTCTCCACCACACCACCATTTTACTTTTGTTCCTTTCTTTTCTCCCAAAAACTCTTGTGCCGATATTATGGGAATTATGGGATAGTTTTCTTGATACCATTCTTTCCGGTCAAAGAAAATATAATCACCATCACAACAAACATCTATACAAGTTTGGTCTTTGTAGGTGTTCCAATAATTCTCGTTTATATTTTTGTATCCACTGTGCCAATAAACCCCGTTATCAAAGCATTTTTGAACGACCTTTATGAACTCCTCTTTGGTTGGCGTATGAACTCCTACTTGTTTTTTCATAGGTTTTTGGTTAGTTTATAATACTTGTTTTGAAAAATCCTGATATTTTTGGTCTTCGGTCTTTTTCGGCATTTTGAAATCTTCTAATGAAAGAAATAATTGCGTCCTATGGTCTGTTTGCGGTTCTTTGAAATGAAAGTATTTGCCGTGTTCTTTGAAATGTTTTGCCGTTGTTTGATAAACTTTTCCCGTTTCTTGGTCTGACACCACTATTTCGTAATTGTCCTTTAATAAAAACGCATTGAAGTAATCGCTGTCTATCCCATAAGCGTTTAATGCCCTAAATAGGTGCCGTGATTGCCATACCTTTTTATAAAACACCTTGTTGAATGTGTCTATCTCGCCAATTGTCCTTTGGTCTGGCTTTCCCTTATTTAGATATACTTTTTTCAGTTTCGCCATTTTCCACTTTTTTAAATGATTTTACGTCTTGGTCTGTATTTCTGTCGGCGTTTTCTGCGTGTCTTTTTATATCCGCCAAATTATCCCTTAGATATTCGGCAAGATTATCTATTCTCTCGTTAATACTTTTAATTTCGTCCATTATAAATACTAATGGGTCTGGTTCTTCTTGTTTCGGTTTCGCCCATTTGCTTAATTTCCAATTGTGGCGGCATTCTGGACACCACCCCAAACCAAACTTGCTTCTTTTTACTTCCCCTTTCTGGCATTCGGGGCATTTATCTCCTATTTTGGGAGCTTCTGATTCTGTTTGACACCAAGTTGTTTTAGTTTCCGACATTTGATTGGTGCTCGTCCCAAATATCTTGGGCAAAGCGTTTAACTTCTTCGTAATCAGGATTTCCCACAAGTTGCTCTTTGAGTTCAATGTAGCAACCGCTTAAAAACTCATCAAAACTTTCGCTGTCCGTTAAGCATTGTGATATTTTATTGTTCATCTTTTTTGCCGTCCTGCCATTGTTCTGGTGGTCTTTGGTAAGACGGAGGGTTATCTTTTATAATTTGTTTAAACTCTTCTTCTTTTTTTTGCCCCTCGGTAGTTGTTTCCACTGGCTTCGGTTCATTCCGCTTCTTGTATTCTTCAATATCTCGTTCTACTTCGAACTTACAGAAATGATATGCCCTTTTTGATGTTTCTTCTACTTCTTCCGAACCGCACTCTTCTTTGTAAGAACAGAATATATCAATGTTTTCATAGTGAGGAAGGGACAGCTTTCGGCTGAAACTTCTCACCACCTCTACGAGTTTTTCTTTTGGCATATTTTTTGTTCCCTTTTTTGATGGCGTTTTCTATAATCTTGAAAGAGAACACATGATAATTTATTATTTTTTCTTGATTTGTCATAATTTAATTTGCCTCCCCGTCCTGCCTTGAAGCCAGTGAGAACCCTGTGGGGTTGCTATGACTTGGTTGGCAGGATAGGGGACGCATGATGTTTCTTATAATATTCCCTTACTTTGGCTTTTACCCTTTCCCTGAAATCTTTATCGGTGCGGTATTTTTTGTTCCGCCAAAGGGTTGCCGTCTTTTTTATTTTCTCGTATCGGCATTTAGGACATCTTTTGGCAAAGGGTTTATAAGCCAAGAACTCTCTCCTACAATCACGACATATTTTTATAAAATCTTTCATAGTTTTATGTTATGTCTTAATAATATCATAGCCAACTATATTGTCAAATATCCTTGAAATGTGAAGGAAAATGGTCAGTTTTCCACAGCCTCTTCATAATCATCAAGTTGTGGAAAATCGCAAATAAACTTTTGAATATGTCGGCACAACCTTGAATTAAAATCTCTTTCTTGGTGCGTCATTTGGGCTTTACAATCACACATCACCTTTCCGTTATCAAATACTTTTAAGGTTTCTTTATCTTGTTGCCCGTATTCGTTTGTCTTAAAGGGAGTTTGTATGTAAATCATTCTTCTGTAATATCATCTATAATAAAGCAAACTATTCCTATAATAAGCAAGTAAAAAAAGAATTGTTTCATAGTCCTTGTATTATTCTTGCTTCCATTGTTTTAGTTAGTTATTTTTGCCCCTTATAATTATTTTTCTGATTGAGAAGCCCTATAACTCTATCTATGTTTTTACCTTTTAATTCTAAGCGTGTTCCGTTGGTTTGGAACACTAAATACTTATCCGTGTCGGTATTTTCCACATAAAATGACATTAAGGGTATTAAACTGTTTTTTCTTTGCCTTGTTTCTACAATTATCTTTTTCATATTTGCCCCTTATCCCTTTATAACAGCCAGAGGAGATAACTCCACGAGTATTTCCACAAGGTCAGCTTGATTACGCATAACTTCTTCTATTGGCTTATATGCCCCGCTTGCCTCGTCCAAATCGTTTATGTGCCTTATTCCGTGTATTATTCCTTGGTCGTCTAACTTTTTTATTTCTTCTTCTAAATTAAGTTTCCTACAAGCGTCTTTTCTGCCCATTTTTCTGCCGGCTCCGTGAGAACAACTTTCAAAACTTGTATGTAATAGGACAAGATTGCTTGCAGGAAATAGTCTCATGGGCACATTCTAATCTCTTATTCCTGCACCCTCAAAGAGTTTTTTTACTATTTCAGACTCTATCAAACTTGATTT